>ENA-OSEY01002191-OSEY01002191.1-marine-metagenome-genome-assembly--contig:-NODE-2191-length-12816-cov-3.639925_pt1 | contig 12816 bp, 10 predicted proteins | sample MGYA00248465_ERZ534230 | MGnify/ENA primary metagenome ERZ534230 (study PRJEB26409, sample SAMN06344110) | marine metagenome | isolation source: Sea water from surface | place: Atlantic Ocean:Southern... | reverse complement strand
TAAGTCTTGTAATAAGGCAGATTTTACGTTAATATTTATATTGTAGCTTCTCATAAATCCAAAAGGGATCCAATTAAAGCTCATTTGCCAACAATGTAAATCTCTGGCAATATTGATTGATGTAAAGCTCCATTCCCTCCTTACAAAATCATAGTTAGTCATGTAAGAAACCTTCCAGTTTTTGGTGATGCTAAAATCTCCTCTTAGTCCTACACTTTGCGTAATGTAGTTTGTGTCTAATTCATCTGTAATAGATCTTGCATAATCAATTTTGTAATCAATGCCAACAGTCCAAGGTATATTAAAATCTATGTAAAGGTCACTATTTGCATTTATCATATCCAACTCTTCTTTGCTTCCTTTATCACTTTCATAGGGTTTGTCTTCTTTTTTCTTCGATTTTAAATTTGTGCCTATTGCTAGATTTGCTGATTTTAATGTACCCACTTTATTGTCAAATTCAAATTGATATTGATTGGTTCTTCTTCCATTTATATATCGATAGGGGTCAACTCTTCCTCCAAAACGAATATTTACTTTTTTCCATAAAGTAGTTCTTCCTATGAGTTGTATTTGATCTAAATTGAAAGAATCTTTAATAAGATCATATCCAGAAGAAATAGTGAAATTATCTAATATTTTTGACTTTAAAAACTTATTTTCTCCGGTAGAGTCCTGATGATTTTTTCGTTTTAGCTCTAAGGCATTAATTAGACTAAATCCTATTCTACCAGACTCAGATGAGCTAATTGTACCATAAATATTAGATGAAAAAGGAGAGTAACTTGAAGTATTTCCCAGAGAGTCTCGCTGGTAGGACGACCATTCATGTGTGTTTGGTCTGTATGAAAAATTGATATTTGGGGTTATGGTATGTCTGATTTTAGCTTGATGTTTGCCGCCAAAAAATTTAGCAAATCGATAAAAACCATAAATTTTTGTGGTAGCTGATGCGCTAACATTATGAGAATATAATCTGGAAAATTGATTAATGGTATCGTTAATTACTTCATTATTTTGTGCATCCCAACTTTTATTTATTTGATTTAGGTACCAAAGAGATGAAAGTTGATAAGCTGGGTTTATGGTTACATTTTTTCCAAATAATTTAATAGAACTGGACGCGTTTACATTATGTCTCATTCCATTTCGAGCATTGTTTCTGAATCCTTCCATACCCTCTTCTAAGAAGTCAGAAAAAGCATTTTCAGCAATATTAATTTCATTTTTTGTATTTAACTGATAATTAATGTTTGTTTGATTCATGATTTCATGAATGAAATTACGATTTATGGAGCTTTTCCTTAACATTTTAAATGGGTAGAATCGATTGACATTGTAGGATATTTCTGGAAGTGTAAAGGTCATGTTGCCTGTATTTCCGTTTTGACTATGTCTAAGATTAGCATTTAAATTAGAAGAGATTATTCCTTTAAATTGTTTACTCCAAGCAATATTTGAGTTGAATGTGTTGGATAGATAATTATTCACTGAAATATTATTGTAGTCATTTCTAAAGTTAGTTGAAGTACCTGCATTGATCAACGCCTTAAATGTACTCCCAGGATTTAACTTTGGATCGTTCTGGTGATTCCATCTCACAAAAAATTCCTTTGAAACAGCATAATCTTCAAACCCTCTTTCTCCTTGTATTACATTTCTGAAGTTTAATTGGAACTGTCCATTGTATTTATATCGAACTTTATATTTGGTTAAATTGCTAAGACCCCAAGAACCTTTACTGTAAATATCACCTGTAATGGCTGTACTAAATTTACCGCTTTTAAATTGGTGATAATACCCACCACCTAGGAGATAAAAACCTAGCCCTTGAGATTCACCATAAGTGGGGATAATTATTCCATTGGAACTCTTATTTTTTTTGTTAGGTAGAAAGGCAAATGGTAGGCCTAAAGGCGTGGGAATGTCTGATACGAACAGATTAACGGGGCCAGACACAATTTTGTCATCAGGTTTTATTATAGCTTTTCTTAACTTAAAATAAAAATGAGGATGATCTAAGTCACATGTGGTATATAGCGCATTTTTGATGTGGATATTCCCATTATTCTGTCTTTTTACTTTCTCTCCATGAATATAGCTTTCACCTTCTTGTAATTTGACCTGGTAGGTGATGCCTTTTTTTGTTTTAAAATTAAATCTAAGCGAATCAGAAGTAGTAGAAGTGCTTCCATCTGAGAGAACAGGAATACCTATTTTATTATTATTGCTATCAAGACAATATTTGGCAAACACAGTTTTAGTTTCAAAATCAAAGTTTATTAAGCATGCATCTAAAATGATATCCCCATAATCGATATGTGCCTCGTTATAAAGAAAAGTTTTTTTATTTTCTAGATCTATCACCACGGAGTCATTGGCGTAATAATTTATTTTTTCTGTTAATTGGCTTGATTCTTGATTCTTGTTTTGTTGACCTGTAACTAAAATGTTAATTATCAACATATGTAGGAGAATAAGTAGACTCTTTTTTTTGAGGTTAAAATGGAATACCTCTTTAAATTTGATCCTATGTGTTTTTTTCAGAAAAATTGAAGATTGATTATTGCGTAGAAAAACGGAAAAAATGAAATTTAATTATGCAAATATAATGCTCCTTCAAAAAATACGATATATCGTCTTTATCGTTTTATTACTAAATCTCTTTAATATACACTGTCAAACAGGTTTAGGAATCCATACAGTCGTAATTGATCCAGGCCATGGAGGAAAGGATCCGGGTGCAATAGGAGCAAAAAAGAACATGGAAAAAACGGTAGTGCTTAATGTAAGCCTAATGTTAGGAGATTTAATTAAAAAAAACTTTCCGGATGTCAAGGTAGTTTATACAAGAGATAATGACCGATTTATTGGATTAGCGAGAAGAGCTAAAATTGCCAATGAAATTGGTGCAGATCTTTTTATTTCAATTCATGCTAATGCAGCAGAAAATAGAGCCGCTAGGGGTTTTGAAAGTTGGGTGTTGGGATTACACAGAACTAAAGCAGCATTAGAAGTTGCTAAGTTCGAAAATTCAGCTATTTTAATGGAAGATGATCACGAGCAAACCTATGAGGAATTTAATCCCAATGACCCTGATGCTTATATTGCTTTGTCAATGAGACAAAATGCTTTTTTGGATCAAAGCTTAGTGTTAGCAAACTCTTTTCAAAAAGATTGTGAGAAAAAATTAGGACTTAAAAATAGGGGAGTAAAGCAAGCAGGCTTTATGGTGCTTTATCGAGCTACAATGCCAGCGGTTCTAATTGAACTTGGTTTTCTGTCCCATGCTGAAGAAGAATTATTTTTAGCTTCAAAAAAAGGACAGATAAAACTAGCAAATCATATATTCGAAGGATTTAAATCTTATAAATCAAGGTATGATGGAGTAGATGAATCTCTTCAAAATGCTTTAAATGAAAATACCATTACTACACAGCCAGTAGATGAGAAAGGGCAAATATTTAAAGTGCAATTGGCCACTTCATCTACAAAGATTTCTACAGAACCTCAAAACTTTAATGGATTAAAAGGAGTAGAAGTGTATCTTAGTGGAAAATTTTATAAGTATACCTACGGAATTTGCAAGCAAAAATCAGAAGCAAGCAAATATCTTCAAGAGGCTATTGATGCAGGATATGATACTGCATTTATTGTTTCATTTGATGATGGTAGACGACTTGATTGGAGAAAATTATAGTTAGAATGAGAGCTAAAAAAGAATTCATTATTGGTTTACTTTCACTTATTGGAATAACAGGACTTATTGCGGGGTTTTTTTTCCTAAAAGGACAAGAAGTGTGGAAGTCTAGAACAGCATATTACACCATATATAACAATTCTGAAGGACTAACTACAGGGAGACCTGTAAATCTAAATGGGCTTCAAGTTGGAATTATTACCAACGTATCTTTTGTTTCTGAGACTAATAAAAGTGTAATAGTTTCTTTTGAGTTAAATAATCCAAATCTTACCTCAATTTCTTTAGGTTCAATTATGCAGTTAAATTCAGATCTATTGTCTGGTCCTTATCTAGATATTGTGTGGAATGACACAACAGCTTACTATAACGATCAAGACACTGTTTTATCTACCGTTTCCATGGCCTTAGAAGATCAGATTAACGAAAGGTTACTTCCTTTGGAAAAGAAAACGAATGAATTGATCAGTACAGCTGATTCAGCAATTAAAACTATTGAAGCAATTTTCAGTCGAAACACAGATAATTTAGATGAATCTTTTGATGGAATTAAAAATGCTATAAGAAATTTTGAACGTGTTTCAATAAGAGTGGATACACTCATTAAAAATGAGCGAATTAGAATCAGTACAATTCTTAGCAATGTGGCTTCAATAACTACCAGTCTAAAAGAAAGTAATGAAGAAATTACTTCTATTTTAAAAAATGTTTCTGAAATTACAGATACATTAACTAATGCCGATTTAGTAGGAACCATTGAAAACGCAAAATCATCTTTGGAGGAAGTAAATGCCATTTTATATGATGTTCAACATGGTGATGGAACATTGACTCACCTTATTAAAGATTCTACCCTTTATCATCAAGTAGATGATATGTTAATAGAAGCAACACGTTTAATAGAAAATATTAAAACATACCCAAAAAAATATGTTCATTTCAGTATATTTGGTAAGAAAGACAAGCGTATTCTTGATGCTAAAGACGAAAAAGTGCTTAAAAAATTTCTTCGTGATTCATTAAATTGATTTGAATGATTAGTCAAGTGTTTTTTATACTGTTACTTATCATTGGTTTTGGCTTATTTGCTTGGAATATTCAATTCATACGTCAGAACATTAATCTTGGAAAAGATCTTGACAGATCTGATCAAAAATCCAAAAGATTAAAAACAATGTTGTTAGTTGCTTTTGGTCAACAAAAAATGTTTCAGCGAATTCTTCCTGCCATTTTTCATTTGTTCATTTATCTTGCCTTTTTACTCACTTCCACTGAACTAATTGAAATTATTGTAGATGGTGTTTTTGGTATACATCGATTTTTTCACCCCTATTTGGGTTCGCTATATACTTTAATTATAAGCACCATAGAGCTTTTGTCAGTTTTAGCTTTTGTGGCTACATTGGTTTTTCTAGCCAGAAGAAATCTATTGAAAGTACCTAGATTTCAAATGTCGGAAATGTCAGGATGGCCTAAGCTGGATGGGAATATCATTCTGTATTTGGAAATTGTATTATTGATTTGTGTCTTTACCATGAATGGGGCAGACGAAGCCCTTTATCTCCAAGGTGAATCTCACCTACCTGGAGTGGGTTCCTTTGGGTTTTTGGTATCTTCTTTTACAGGGCCATTATTTTTTAACTCTTTTGATGTGGAGACGCTTCATGTTTTGGAAAGAATTGGTTGGTGGGGACATATCTTGGTTGTTTTTGCCTTTCTAAATTATTTACCCATATCAAAACATTTCCACATTATTATGGCCTTCCCAAATACATATTATAGTAATCTAAATAATAAGGGTGGGTTAACCAATCTCTCAGCTGTAAAAGAAGAAGTGACCAAAATGTTTGATCCAAATTTTGATCCTTATGCTGCACCTTCTGATGGCGAGGCAGGAATGCCAGAAAGATTTGGGGCCAAAGATGTAGAAGACTTAACATGGAAAAATTTAATGGATTCCTACTCATGTACGGAATGTGGAAGGTGTACATCCGCTTGTCCAGCGAACCAAACTGGCAAAAAATTAAGCCCAAGAAAAATTATGATGGATACAAGAGATCGTCTAGACGAATTGGGTAGGGCAAAAAGAAAAAATGGTAAAGATTATCATGATGGAAAATCTTTATTGGGCGATTATGTTAGTGAAGAAGAAATCTGGGCATGTACTTCCTGTAATGCTTGTGTTCAGGAATGTCCTGTTAATATAGATCCATTGTCTATCATTATTGACTTAAGAAGATATGCTGTTATGGAGGAGTCAAAAGTTCCTTCGGAATTGGCTGGCATGCTAACTAATATTGAAAATAACGGTGCACCATGGCAATTTGCACAAGCAGATCGTTTTAAATGGGCAGAAGAATAAAATTATGTCAACATTAAAAGTACCAACTGTAGCTGAAATGGTAGCTAGAAATGAACAACCTGATATTTTATTTTGGGTTGGTTGCTCTGGAAGTTTTGATGATAGAGCTAAAAAAATTACCAAGGCCATTGTCAAAATTTTGAATTATTGTAATGTAAAGTTTGCTGTACTTGGTGCAGAAGAGTCCTGTACGGGTGATCCAGCAAAGAGGGCTGGTAATGAATTTTCATTTATGATGCAGGCTATTCAAAATATAGAATTATTAAATGGATATCAAATTAAAAAAATTGTCACCGGTTGTCCACATTGCTTTAACACACTTAAAAATGAATATCCAGAACTTGGTGGAGATTTTGAAGTGATACATCACACACAGCTTATAAATCAATTGATTCGAGAAGGTAAACTGCTACTTAAAGAGGGAGGTTCATTTAATGGAAAGAAAATCACATTTCATGATCCATGCTATTTGGGAAGAGCTAATGGTGTATATGAAATACCAAGAAATGTACTAAAAAAACTGGATGCAGAACTTCAAGAAATGAAAAGATCAAAAGCAAAAGGTCTTTGTTGTGGAGCAGGCGGAGCACAAATGTTTAAAGAGGCAGAAAGCGGTGATAAAGAAGTTAACATTGAAAGAACTGAAGATGCTTTAGAAGTTAAACCTGATGTCATTGCCACAGGTTGTCCATTTTGTAATACCATGATGACAGATGGGGTGAAATATTTTGAAAAAGAAAATGAAATAGAAGTAAAGGATATTGCAGAATTAATTGCGAATGCTGCTGATCTATGATTTTTAATCACTTCTCTTCAGATTCTAGAGTCTGGTTATTTATTGCGAACCAGAAACTTAGCCCATCTCAGTGCGAACTACTTCATTCTCAATTTTCTAATTTTTGTGAAACATGGAAATCCCATGGTACACCTCTTAATGGTGAAATAAAATGTATTCATGATCAACTTATTGTATTTGGGGCCAATCAACAGAACCTATGTGGGAGATCAGTGGATGCTTTGGTACGTTTTGTAAGAGAGACCGAAAATTCTTTGGGATTAGACTTGTTAAATAGAAATAGAATGGGATACCTAAAAAACGATGTATTCAATCCCTTTCTCTTTCGCGAAATTAAAAATCTTAAAATAAATGGTTCTATTAGTTCAACTGCAATGATTACAAATAATTTTATCGAGAAGAATGGCGAGGATTTATTTATTCCTTTAGATCAATCTCCATTTAGAGATTGAATCTTAAGTTGATACGACTTCTTTTCGTGTAACACGAATCCGTCAAGAAATAAGGATTCACTCACTTGATCTATAGGAATGGTGATGCCCTTTGGATTACTTAAAAATGAAATTTGTTTTATTCTATTTTCATCAACGTATATATTCATCCTTTCGCAGTTCACCTTGTTAAATTCCTTTATACTTTTTTTAATTTCATCATCTGAAAAGTAAATGACCTCTCCACTTTCTTTGATATGGAGTAAATTTAATTTGTTTTGTTTAAAATATCCACTTAGTTCCTGTCCTTTTATCTGATCGTAATGAATGCTATCTTTTTTTGTGATTATCATACCATTATTCTCTATGTCCATACTGTAAACCACCCCTTTGAAGGTTTTAAATACAATTTCTTCACCTGTTATTTGGTTACTATCAATCCAAATAATGGGATTTACTATACATTTCATTAATGAGTCATATTCATTCATATAAATGGAATCACAATCACCCTCAATTTGAGTGCCTTTTATTACCACATTTTTGAAACAAAATGTCTTTTTAGAAGAGCTATCATGCACATGAATAAATTGGTCAGCATAAACATGTATAGTATCTATTGAATCGTATTGGGTCATTATAGCATGCTCCCAAATTTTTGCAGAATCTTTATTTTCATTATGGTATCCATATTGACCAATAATTACAGTTTGGCTACTATCATCAATAATTTTAACTTCTCCTTTTGCAAATGCTTCACCTTTTTGTTCTTGGTAGAAAATGCTATCGGCATAGAATTGATAATTTTTGGAATCAATAACTATATTTCCTTTGAGAGATGAAGTTTGATTATTGTTGTCAAACCACCCCTTACTACATGATATAGTAGAGTTTCTAGATTTAATTTTTGTGTCACCAATGATATTAGTCTTTTCAGTTTCGGTATGATAAACGAGCGTATCTGAAAAAATTTGGTAGTCAATATGCTCTAAGCTTACATTTTTTTTAAAAAATAAAACCTTATTTATAGAATTAAATCTACCTACTTTACTATTTATGGTGTAATTTTTACCATGATGTTTAATGATACCTCCATCGTCATAATAGGCATAATTATTATTTTGATCATAGATCAGTGAGTTAGCATTCATTAGAATTTGATTGGTAATTAATTTTACATTTCCATATAAATATGCTTTTTCTTCATTTCCAAAATAATGCAAGCTATCTCCGTAAAGCTTCATACTATCATTCTCTACAATTTTAATATTAGAATAGGCTATAAATGAGTTATTTCCCCTATCATAAGTAGCACTATCACAATACATAATCGAGTTATTATGTTTAAAAACTACTTGATTCCACAGTATGAGTACACTCTTATCTTTTTTGGTGATCCCTTTACTTTGTTTTGAGCTAAAGTTGATCTTTTTAGTTTTAGACTGGGAATAAGATGAAATAAAAATACTAAAACATAATATGATGCTTAAAACCCTCATACCTTTTAAAACGGATCTTATTTTAAATAATTATACGACTACCTCACAATAGTCTCCGATCGATTTGGTCCCACGGAAATAATTTTGATAGGTACCTCTAGTTCTTCTTCCAAAAATTGGATATAATTTAATAATGCTAATGGAAGATTGTCTTTGTCCTTAAGTTTGGTAATATCTGTATTCCAACCTTGAAAATTTCTATATACAGGTTTAGTATTCTCAGATATTTCAAACGGAAAATAGTTGAATTTTTCTTCTCCTATTTGGTAGTGTGTACAAACCTGAATTTCATCAAAACTATCTAAGACATCGGCTTTCATCATACATAATTCCGTAACACCATTGATCATGATGGAGTATTTCAAAGCAGGTAAATCTAGCCATCCACATCTTCTTTCTCTTCCTGTTGTTGCACCATATTCATGACCAATATCTCTCATTTTTGTTCCCACATCATCACTAAGTTCAGTTGGAAAAGGACCACTACCAACTCGTGTACAATAGGCTTTAAATATTCCTATTATTCTTTCTAATTTGTTAGGAGCTACTCCCATACCTGTGCATGTTCCCGCAGAGATGGTATTGCTTGATGTTACGAAAGGGTAGGTGCCAAAATCAATGTCCAAAAGAGTTCCTTGAGCTCCTTCTGCAAGTACTTTTTTCCCTTCTTTGATGGCTTTATTAAGATAATGTTCACTATCAATATGCTGGAATCTTTTAAGAAATTCTATACTTGATAAAAAGTCAACTTCTAAGTTATTATAATCGTTATCAATTTCATCGAGAAGCTGAAAGTGCTTTTCTCTGAGCCTTTCAAATCTAGTCTTAAAGTTTTGACTTGAAATATCCCCAATCCGAAGACCGTTTCTGCCTGTTTTATCCATATACGTAGGGCCTATACCTTTAAGTGTTGAGCCTATCTTACGTTTTCCTTTTGCTTTTTCTGATGCCCTGTCCAACAATTTGTGAGTAGGTAAAATTAAATGTGCTTTTTTAGAAATGAATAATTTTTGAACTACGTCTACATTTAGCTTTTCTAATTCTTCAATTTCCTTTTTTAGAATTATTGGATCTATTACTACACCATTGCCTATGATATTAACTACATTATTTCTAAAAATTCCAGAAGGAATGGTGTGCAATACATGTTTAATTCCTTCAAATTCTAAGGTATGGCCTGCATTTGGTCCACCCTGAAATCTTGCAATGATGTCGTAGTCAGGTGTCAATACATCTACGATTTTACCTTTCCCCTCATCGCCCCATTGAAGGCCTAATAGTACGTCAGCTCCCATAACTCATCTTCTTTTTAAAATCACTAAGATTTTTAGTTTCTTGTTTTATTGTAAAAATGGTATTTAATTTTGTGGTAATTAATAAAGCGTCTATGCTGCTGTTAATATTACATAGATAAGTATCACCTCCATGGTTTCTTGTAGTTGAAAGAATCTTTAATAGCTGATTAAATCCAGAACTATTTATGTAATTTAAATGTTGCATATTTATGACAGCTGTATTGCAATTCTGATTAATAAGCGATACCGTTTTTTCCATAAATTCCTTTGCATCATCCTCCATGATCAGTTTCCCAATTAAATCTACCCACACGTAGGGCCCTTCTTGTTCAACAGAAGATTCAAACATTATTCCTTCTTTTTACCATAAAAATAGAGTTTATGATCATTGATCTCTACATTATAAATTTCTTCAATAGTCTTTCTAATATTTTGGATTCTTGGGTCACAGAACTCAATTACTTCTCCATCGTTAAGGATAAGATGATCATGTTGTTTGAATTCAAATGACTTTTCAAAATTAGAGCTATTTTGACCAAACTGATGTTTTTTAATCAACTCGCAGTCCAATAAAAGATCTATTGTATTATAAAGTGTAGCTCTGCTAACTCTATAGTTTTTTTCTTTCATTTTAATATACAATTCTTCAATATCGAAATGTCCTTTTATAGCATAGATTTCTGCAAGAATGGCGAATCTCTCAGGAGTTTTTCTGTGCCCTTTTTCATTTAAGTAGCCTAAAAAGACTTCTCTCACTCTTTCTTGTATGTCTGAAATGTTTTCCAAAATATTTGACAAAAATAGAATTTAATTGGTTATTACTCCATTCTTACTACTTTTTCAATTCCCTCAATATTTCTTAGCTTTCTAATAAGGTTTTCAAGGTGGTTTTTATCGTAAACATAAAGCATTATATTGCCTTCAAAAACCCCATCTTTGGAATCAAAGTTTAATGATTTCATATTTACTTTTTCCAGATCGGATATGATAGTAGTAAGTTCCTTGACCAGTCCTACGTTGTCTATTCCAATAAATTTTAGTCCTGTAATAAATGCATCTCTTTTGTAATCCTTCCAGTTTGCAGCTAAAATTCTGTATGCATAGTTTGCTCTTAATTGCCTTGCATTTGGGCAATTATTCCTATGAATTTTAATTCCATCATTTATGGTGATAAAACCAAATACCTGATCACCTGGTAAAGGATTGCAACACGGGGCTAATTTGTAATCTAGATTTGGATCTGCACCTTCACCTATTATTATTTCGTTCTCATTTCCTCTCACTCGTTGAACTAATGACTCGAAAGTGTTCTTTATACTTTTCGTTATGGAAGAGCTGATGTATAGTTGCCCTGATTTATGATTAATCTCTTTAATTTTGCTTAAGTCAACTGTTCCTTGAGCAATTTGAAAGAAAAATTCTGTGTGTTCTTTAAAATGGTAATGTTTTAAAATAATTTTAAGATTATTTTCTGAAAAATTAAGTTTTAAAGCGTTTAGTTTACGTTCTAGAATTTCCTTGCCATTAATGGCTAATTTCTTTTTTTCTTCTTTTAGAGTTTGCTTGATTTTTGATTTGGCTTTTGAAGTAATGACAAAGTCTAACCAAGCTTCTTTAGGTATTTGTTTCTTAGAAGTTAAAATTTCTATTTGATCTCCACTCTTAAGTACGTAACTTAAAGGAACTAATTTACTATTTACTTTAGCTCCTATACAACTGATACCAACGTCTGTATGCACAGAGAAGGCAAAGTCTAATGCAGTTGCATTTTTAGGCAAGGTGAAAAGATCACCTTTTGGTGTAAAGACATATATTTCGTCACTATATAAATTTGTTTTAAAATCATCAAGAAAATCTGAAGTGTTGGAATCCTTGTTTTCCATGATTTCTCTAATCTCGGAAATCCACTTATCAAACCCTGGATTTTTATCGTTTCCTTCTTTATATCTCCAATGTGCTGCTAGTCCTTTTTCAGCAATATCATCCATCCTTCTACTTCTTATCTGTACTTCTACCCATTTTCCTGTAGGACTCATAACGGTTGTATGAAGTGATTCATAGCCATTTTGCTTTGGATAAGAAATCCAATCTCTTAATCTCTCTGGATTCGGAATGTAAAAATCGGTAACAACGCTATATACTTTCCAACAGTCAGCTTTCTCTTCAGGAGAGTCAAGAATAATTCTAATTGCAAAAACATCAAAAACTTCTTCAAAATCAACTCCTTTATCTTTCATTTTTCGATGTATGGAAGGTATTGATTTTGTTCTCGCCTTTAGTTTATATCGGAAACCTTGTTTATCTAGCTCTTTTTTAATGGGATGACTGAATTTTTGTATGTAACGATCTCTTACTGCTTTGGTCTTCTCTAATTTATTTTTAATCAGGTTATACTCTTTTGGATAAGTGAATTTGAAGGACAAATCTTCCATTTCGGTCTTTATAGAATAAAGTCCTAATCTGTGCGCTAAAGGGGCATATAAATATGCAGTTTCCGAAGCAATCTTGAGTTTTTTGATTTCCTTCAAAAGAAATATGACGGATATAAACTCGGTGACCGCGAATTACTTGTATATGAAGGTTAACTTTCGTTCGACTTCCTGAACTTATGACTTGAGGAGTAATGATAACGCGTGAAATAGCATAACCTTGATCTCTAAAAAAATCCTCAAAATATAAATTTTCTAAAATTGATAACTTTTATCAATTTGAACCAATAATTGCATTCAATAA
>ENA-OSEY01002189-OSEY01002189.1-marine-metagenome-genome-assembly--contig:-NODE-2189-length-12817-cov-9.400785_pt1 | contig 12817 bp, 14 predicted proteins | sample MGYA00248465_ERZ534230 | MGnify/ENA primary metagenome ERZ534230 (study PRJEB26409, sample SAMN06344110) | marine metagenome | isolation source: Sea water from surface | place: Atlantic Ocean:Southern... | reverse complement strand
ATATCAGGTCCAATTTTTATTTTAAAAAAAGGATTAATGAAAATACCTTTTTTTGGCTGGTGCTTAAAAAAAATTGGCGCAATAGCGATAGTTAGGGATACAGCTACAAAAGAGAACTTAAATTTTTTTGATAAAATTATAGAGCAAACAAACAAAAGTAAAAGACCTTTGTTAATTTTTCCTCAAGGTACGAGGGTGCCTTATAAAGAAAGGCCAGATTTTAAAAAAGGAGTTGCAAGAATTTATGAGGCTTTAAAATTACCCTGTGTACCCGTAGCCCTCAATACTGGAAAGGTGTGGCCTAAAAATAGCTTTAATAAATATCCTGGAAAAATAACAATATCATTTCTAAGTCCTATCGAACCTGGTTTAAGTAAAGAGGATTTTTTAAAAAAGTTACAAAATATTATTTATAAAGAAATCGATTTTTTAGACTAATTATTTTCTTCCAAAGTCAGGTTTATCAGTATCCTGACCAGCTTTTACAATTGATTTTCTGAAATCTTTTGATTTCTCAAAAATTTCTATTAGTTTTTTGCTATCTTTCTCTGAAATTGCTTTCTTAAACTCATCTAAATTTTTAATAAACTTGTCGATAGCCTGAATAATTAAAGCACTATTATCAATAAAAATATCTCTCCACATAATAGGATCGGAGGCAGCAATTCTGGTAAAATCTCTTAATCCCCCTGCACTATACTTGATAATGTCATCTTTAACTTCCTCATCATGGGACATAGATGTTTTTACTATATTGTATGCTACTACGTGAGGTAAATGACTAGTAAAAGTTAATATTTTATCATGGTCCTCATCGGACATAATTTTGACTTTACTTCCCAAAGACTCCCAAAAATTTGAAACTTTTTGAATTGTATTTTCATCGGTACTTTTACTAGGTGTGAGTATAGTCCATTTATTTTTAAATAAGTCAGCGAAACCTGCTTTAGGTCCACTATTTTCTATTCCAGCAACAGGATGACCAGGAATACAAACAGAGTTTTTTAAATTCATTTTTTCAAATATTTTACTAACTCCTGTTTTTACCGAACAAGTATCTGTTAAAATCGAACCAGTCTTTAAATTATCTTTAATAGAATTTAATACGTTCTCAAAGCTACTTATAGGTGTTGCTATAATAATTAAATCAGAATTTTTTACTGCATCACCTGCGCTTTTAAATATTTCATCAGAAAGTTTGTCTTTCTTAATTATTTCATTAACGGATTTATCGTTATCATAAGTAATAATTTTCTTTATAGATCCAACTTTTTTTAATCCTTTAAAAATTGAAGATCCAATTAACCCACATCCTATAATTGAAATTTGATCAAACATTAAAAATCTTCCTTAAAACTGAAATAAATTTTTTGTTTTCTTTACTATTTCCTATTGTGACCCTTAGTGAATTTTTTATGTTATAAACATCCATTTGCCTTACTAATATCCCTGAATTTGCTAATTTGTTGAATACTTGAGAAGCAGATTTATTTACAAAATCAAAGTTAAGAAGAAAAAAATTAACATTAGTTCTATTTGTAGAAACGCCAATTTCATCAATTACACTATATATTTTTTCAGCCCAAAAATTATTATGTTCAACAGCTTTATTAAGCCATTTTGTATCCAGGACAGCTTGTGTGGCAGCAAATAAAGCTGGTCTACTCACATTAAAAGGTGGTTTGATTTCATATAATTTTTTTATTAATTTTTTTGGACCATATCCCCAACCAATCCTTAATCCAGCTAAACCATAAATTTTTGAAAATGTTCTTGTAACAATTACATTTTCTGATTTTGAAAAAAGATCAATTCCAGATGCATACTCTGGATCTTTAATATATTCAAAATATGCATCATCTATTACAAGTAAAATGTCACTTCTAAGTTTTTTTCTTAAATTTAAAACTTCAGTTTTATTTAAATAAGTCCCTGTAGGATTGTTAGGATTAGCTAAAAAAACAATTTTTGTTTTTTTATTTACGCAATTTAAAATCGAGTCTACAGATGCTGAAAAATTATCCTCTTTGGCATATCTAACTTTAGCACCAAACATTCGGCTATAGATTCTGTAAATTATAAAACTATATTCGGGTACAACAACTTCATCACCTTTGTTTAAAAAAAGTTTACAGATTAATTCGAAAATTTGATCAGATCCTGATCCAAGAATAATTCTATCCCTTTTTAATTTAAACTTTTTTGCCAATACTTTTCTAAAATACGTACCATCTGAGTCAGGATACCTAACAAAACCTTTACCAACTGAACTGTAGGATTTAACAGCCTTTGGGCTTGGGCCTAAAGCAGATTCATTTGCAGAGAGTTTAATTGGACTCTTTCTGCTCTTAAAAAGACTTAGACCAGCTACATATTTTTCAGCAATAATTTTTCTTGGTTGAGGTAATTTCATAATATTTTAAAGAGTTATATTATAAGTAAATCTTTTTATATAATGTAAAATAAATTATTCGAATAATTTGACATGTTTATGACGATTTAGTATACATTCGCATTGCGCTGATTTAACCAAATTGCGAGCGCAGAGTAAATGCAGCTAAACAGGGTTTTTTGCCCAGTATAGCTGGGCTTTTTTTTTATATGAGTGAAAAAATTAAAAAATTAAACGTTTCAAAACCTCTCGTTCTAGACTGTAAAAAAACAGTCAAAGATTTTCCCTTGGCATATGAGACTTATGGAAGTCTAAATAAAAACAAAGACAACGCTATTCTTATCTTTCATGCATTAACTGGTGATCAGTTTGTTAGTGGAACAAATCCAATAACCAAAAAAGATGGTTGGTGGGTCACGGCTGTTGGACCAGGTAAAGCAATTGATACAAATAAATATTTTGTAATATGTGCAAATGTTATCGGTGGATGTATGGGTTCATGGGGTCCTAAAGAAATAGATAAAAATACAAATGAAGCATATGGTTTAAATTTTCCAGTGATAACAATTAAAGATATGGTTAAATCTCAAGAAACATTATTAGATCATTTAGGTATAGATAAACTTCTTTGTGCTGCAGGAGGTTCTATGGGTGGTATGCAACTTCTTCAATTTTGTGCAACGTTTCCAAATAAAACTTTTTCTGCAGTCCCAATAGCGTGTAGTACAAATCATAGTGCTCAAAATATTGCACTAAATGAATTAGCTAGACAAGCAATAATGGCTGATCCTGTATGGGATAATGGAAAATATTTAAAAAAAAATATTCAACCAAAGAATGGATTAGCAGTAGCCAGAATGGTTGGACATATAAGTTATTTATCTGAGAAAGGTATGCAAGAAAAGTTTGGTAGAAAACTTCAGGAAAAAGCAGACTACGAATTTAGTTTTGATGCTGACTTTCAAGTTGAAAGCTATCTTAGACATCAAGGATTTGCTTTTGTTGAAAGATTCGATGCAAATTCAATTTTATATATTACCAGAGCTATGGATTATTTTGATCTTTCAAGACAATTTAAAGGTGGATTAGTAGAAGCATTTAAAAATCAAAAAACAAAATTTCTGATTATATCTTTTTCATCTGATTGGCTTTATACAACAAAAGAAAATAAAGATACTGTAATTGCTCTAAACTCAGCTGGAGCTGATGTTTCTTTTGCTGAAATTAAAACAGATAAAGGGCACGACTCCTTTTTGGTAAATGAACCTGAATTTCTTAAAACTTTAAAGGGTTTTATAGACTCAATGCATATTAAATTTAAAAATGAAAAAAAATGAAAAAAGAATTTAGGGTAATAGCAGATTTACTGCCAAGAAATATTAGAGTTCTTGACGTTGGTTGTGGAGATGGATCTTTGATGAGTCACCTTATCAAAGAAAAAAATATCGAGGTAAGAGGTTTAGAGATTGTAGAAGAAAATGTAAAAAAATGTATCTATAAAGGACTATCTGTTATCGAAGGTAATGCAGAAACTGAGTTGCACCAATTTCCAACTAAATCATTTGACTTCGTTATACTAAGTCAAACATTGCAGGCATTTTATAATCCTGAAAAAGTTCTTAAAGACTTATTAAGAATTGGAAAATCTGTAATTATATCAATTCCAAACTTTGGGTATTGGAAAGTAAGAACTAGTTTACTTATTTTTGGCAAGATGCCAGTAACAAAGACTTTGCCAAATTCATGGTATAACACTCCCAATTTACATATGTGCACAATTAAAGATTTTTTTGATTTTTGTATCGAGAAAAAAATTAATATCAATAAAGTTGTAGGTGTGAATGAGGAAACTACTTCAGAAATAAAAAAAAGTAATCTTGAAATTAAAAACCTTTTTTCAAAGGTTGGAATTTTTTTATTAAAATAAATGCTTAATATATCAATTATAAAATGTTTAACTGATAATTACAGTTATTTATTAAAAGATGAAATCACAAATACAGTTGGTATTGTTGATCCATCAGAATTTACAACTGTAGACAAAGAGATAGAAAGAAAATATAAAAAATTAGATTTTATTATAAATACACATCACCATGATGATCATATTGGTGGTAATTTAGAATTAAAAGAAAAGTACAACTCAAAAATTGTATGTTCTTTTCATGACAAAGGGATCATCAAAAATACAGACATAAACTTAAGGGATGGGGATAAATTTTCGTTTGGTAAAACTGATTTCCAAGTAATACATATACCAGGCCACACTCTTGGTCATGTAGCTTTTTATTCAAAAAGTGCCAAAGTTATATTCTCTGGTGATACCCTTTTTTCACTAGGATGTGGAAGAATTTTTGAGGGATCATTTGAACAAATGTTTAGCTCAATTGAAAAAATTAAAAATTTACCGTCTGATACGTTGATTTACTGTGGGCATGAATACACAGAAAAAAACGGAGAATTTGCAATTAGTATTGATGACCAGAATAAAATTTTAAAAGAAAGAATTAAAAATGTAGCTAGTAAAATTAAACAAGGTCTTCCCTCTATACCTGTGAGTTTAAAAGACGAATTAGATACTAATATTTTTTTGAGATGTGAAAATCAAAAAATTAAAAGTAAACTACAAATGCATAATGCCTCTAAATTAGAAGTTTTTACAAAATTAAGGAATTTAAAAGATCAATTCTAGCACCATATATCTTGACTTGTTTAGTTACGGGGTTATATTGCCATAAATTTTAACAAGGTTTATTTTATGTCTTTTGCAATTATAGAAACAGGTGGAAAACAGTACAAAGTCTCTGCGAGTAATATTCTTAAAGTTGAAAAACTTGATATCAAAAAAGGCAATAAAGTTGAGTTTAAGAAAGTTCTACTAGTTAACGATGACAAGACAGTTGAAATTGGTGATCCAACAGTAAGCGGTGCCATTGTTGAGGGTATGTTGTTGGATAATATTAAGGACAGGAAAGTAATAGTTTTTAAAAAAAGACGAAGACAGAATTCTAGAAAACGTTACGGGCATAGGCAGCCTTTATCCAAGGTTCAGATTACTAAGATAATGTCTAAAAATGGTAAAGTTGTTGCTGAAATTAAAGAAAATCAAATTAAATTATCTTCTGGAAAAGAAGTAGAAAAGAAATTATCTTCTAAAAAAGTTAAGAATGTTAAAAAAATAGTAAAAAATAAAGAGAAAAAATAAAATACTATGGCAACAAAAAAAGCAGGTGGATCATCCAAAAACGGCCGAGATAGTGCAGGTCGTCGGTTAGGTGTAAAAAGATATGGCGATCAGATGGTACAACCTGGAAATATAATAGTTCGTCAAAGAGGTACTAGAATACACCCAGGATCAAATGTGGGTATGGGAAAAGATCATTCAATTTTTTCATTAATTAGTGGGAAAGTAAAATTTAAAAAGTCTAAATCTAACAGAACTCTTGTATCTGTATTCCCTAAATAAATTAAATTTAATTAAACTCACTTTTTAAAATGAAGTTTTTAGATCAAGCAAAGATATATATAAAAGCTGGTAACGGTGGATCAGGTTCCTCTAGTTTCAGAAGAGAGAAATATATTGAATATGGTGGACCAGATGGAGGTGATGGAGGTACTGGTGGATCAGTTATTTTTGAGTCTGAAAGAAATTTAAATACTTTAATCGATTTCAGATACAAACAACATTTTAACGCAGAAAATGGTAAGTCTGGAAGTAAAAAAAATAAAACTGGTGGGGGTGGAAAAGATTTGGTTTTAAAAGTGCCAACAGGAACACAAATATTTGAAGAAGACAATAATACGTTAATTTATGACTTTATAAAAGATAAAGAGAAGTTTGTTGTAGCAACTGGTGGTGAAGGAGGTTTAGGAAATACAAGATTTAAAAGCTCTACAAACAGAGCTCCAAGAAAAAAAACGCTTGGAAAAAAAGGAGAGGAGTTTTGGGTATGGTTACAACTTAAAGTAATTGCAGATGCTGGGATTATTGGATTACCAAACGCTGGGAAATCTAGTTTGTTATCGAGGTGTACAAGAGCAAAACCAAAAATAGCGAATTATCCATTTACAACAATTAATCCAAACTTAGGTGTTTTAAATATGAATCATAAAGAGGTAATACTTGCTGATATCCCTGGTTTAATTGAAGGATCTCACAAAGGAGTTGGGCTTGGTGATAAATTTTTAAGACACATAGAAAGATGTAAAGTTTTAATTCATTTAATTGATATTTCTGAAAAGGATATCATTGGAAATTATTTGAAAATAAGAAACGAATTGTCTAAATATGATAAGAGTATCTTAAAAAAGAAAGAAATAGTTGTTTTTAATAAATCAGATTTAGTAAACATGGATTTAATTACAGAAAAGTTGAAAAATTTTAGAAGAGAAACAAAAAAAAATTTTGAAATAATTTCTTTAGTTTCTAAACAAAATTTCGATAAAGTTAAAAAATTAATTCATAGTAAATGTATATAGATAAAGCTAAAAAAATTGTTTTAAAAATAGGATCATCAAATTTAGTTGATAAACAGGGTAAGCTTAAAGAAAAATGGCTTAAGAGTTTAGTCGCAGACATTGAAAAACTTAGAAAAAAGGGAAAAGAATTTGTTATTGTTTCTTCTGGAGCAATTGCTTTAGGTCAAAATCATTTAAAAGTGAAAAAAAAGAGGCTGAAAATTGAAATGAGCCAAGCTCTAGCCTCTGTTGGACAAATTCATCTAACAAATATCTATAAAGAAATTTTTAAAAAGAAAAAAATTAACATTGGCCAAATTTTAATATCACCTGATGATACTGAACAGAGAAGAAGGGCGATAAACATAAAAAGAACTTTTGAAAATCTTTTTAAACTTAAAGCTATACCTGTAGTAAATGAAAATGATACGACTGCAACATCAGAAATTAAATATGGAGATAATGATCGTTTAGCTGCGAGAGTTGCACAAATAATAAGTGCTGATGTTTTAATTAATTTTTCAGATGTAAATGGTTTATATGAGTCTTCAAAAACTAAAAAAATAATTAATGAGGTAAAAAATATAAATAATGAAATATATGCGCTTGCTGACAGTAAAAAGAGTGTCTATGGTTCAGGCGGGATGGTCACAAAATTAGATGCTGCGAAAATTTGTATGAATTCTGGTTGCTATATGGCTATAGCTAATGGAAAGCAAATAAATCCTTTAGATAAACTATTAAAAACAAATATTTGTACCTGGTTTTTACCAAAAGTATCTAGCCTTGATGCAAGAAAGAAATGGATTGTGAGTTCGATTGGATCAAATGGAAAAATATATATTGATGGCGGTGCCGTTAAAGCTTTAAAAAACGGAAAAAGTTTACTGCCAGCAGGAATAATAAAAATTGATGGAAAATTTTTTAAAGGAGACAACATACTAATTGTTGACTTAGACGGTAATGACTGTGCTAGAGGTATAACATCGTTTTCTTCTGATGAAATTAATAAAGTAAAAGGCTTAAAAAGTGATCAACTAGAAAGTATCTTGGGTTATCCAACTAAATCAGAAATAATTCATAGAGATGATATGGTTAAATTATAATGAAAAATTATTTAAATAATATTGGAAAAAAATCTAAAAATGCTTTTAAAAATTTAGGTAATGTAAGTCTAAAGAAAAGGAATAAAGTACTAGAGACTTATATAAAATCTTTAAAAAATAATAAAAATAAGATTATTAAAGAAAATTTAAAAGACATAAAACTTTGTAAGCGTAAAGAATTAATAGATAGACTAATCCTTGATAGTAAGAAAATTGAAAGTATAAGAAGTTCAATTTATGAAATCATAAGATTTAAAGATCCTTTAGGAAAAGTAATTGAAAAGTGGAAAAGACCAAATAACTTAATAATAAAGAAAGTTTCTGTTCCAATTGGTGTAATAGGAATTATTTATGAAAGTAGACCAAATGTAACTAGTGACGTATCTTCTTTGTGTTTAAAATCTGGTAATGTTGCTATTTTGAGAGGTGGTTCTGAGTCGTTGAATTCAAATAAAATTCTAGCAAATCTTTTTAGAAACTCTCTTTCAAATAATTATGTTGATAAAAACTGTATACAATTTATCGATAAAAAAAATAGAAAAATTGTAGATTTTCTTTTATCGCAAATGTCAGATTATATTGATGTTATAGTTCCAAGAGGAGGTAAGAGCTTAGTTAAAAAAGTACAAAAAATCTCGAATGTAAACGTAATTGGACATTTGGAAGGAAATTGTCATGTATATGTTGATAAAGATGCTGATCTAAACATGGCAAAAAAAGTAGTTTTAAATTCAAAAATGCGAAGAACATCAATTTGTGGTGCAGCAGAAACTTTGTTGATTCATGATAAATGTTTGAGGTCTCATTCACTTCCAATTATTAGAGAGTTAATCCTAAAAGGATGTGAAGTACTTGTAGATAAAAAAATAAACAAATATTTTAATAATAAACTTAAGTTAGCTAACGAAAGTGATTGGAGAACTGAGTATTTATCACCTAAAATATCTATAAAGAGCGTAAATGGAGTAAATGAAGCTATTAAACATATATTAAAATATGGAACAATGCATACCGATGCTATCATTACTCGAAATACAAAAACGGCAAATATATTTTTAAATGGAATAAATAGTTCAATAGCTGTCCATAATGCATCGACACAATTTGCAGATGGAGGTGAATTTGGATTTGGTGGAGAAATTGGTATATCAACAAATAAGTTGCCACCTAGAGGTCCTGTAGGCATTAATCAGCTTACTTCTTATAAATATATGGTCTTAGGAAAAGGTACTATAAGACCAATATAATAATGAAGAAAAAAAAAGTTGGAAAAAAAATTGGTATATTTGGAGGAAGCTTTGACCCGCCTCATAGGGGACATGTTCAAATAGCAAAACTTTCTTTAAAAAAACTAAATTTGAACCAACTTTTTTGGGCAATTACAAAAAGAAATCCACTTAAAAAGAGGCCCCTACTAACTCTTAATGATCGAATTTTACTTTCAAAAAAATTAGTAAGAAAAAACAAAAGAATTAAAATTAAGAGCTTTGATAAATATTTAAGGACTAGTAAAACAATTGAGTTGCTTAAATTTATAAGAAATAAACATAAGAATTCAGAAATATATTTTATTATGGGCTCTGATAATATTATAAAATTACATAGATGGCATAATTGGAAAAATTTTCAAAAATATTGCACTATTGTTGTATTTCCTCGAAGAGGATATTTAAATAATATGATGATTTCTAAGGCTTATAGCTACATAAAAAAAGAAAAAATAATATTTTTAAAGTCAAAAATAGTAGATATTTCATCTTCCAATATTAGAAAAAATTATTTATTATAATCATAGTGCAGATCCCTGAAATTAAAAAAATTGTAGAAAAAACTTTAAATCAAAATAAGGCTGTTAATATTGTGTCAATTAATTTGAAAGGTAAGACTTCCATAGCAGATTATATGGTAATTGCCTCGGGCACGTCATCCAGACATATTCAATCACTTTCAGAGATATTATTAAAAGAGTTACAAAAAAATGGAGTTTCTAAATGTAAAATGGAAGGTAGAACAAGCCATGATTGGAAACTAATTGATGCAATAGATATTATAGTTCATATTTTTCATCCAGAAAAAAGAAAGTTTTATGATTTAGAAAAAATGTGGTCAGAACCAATAGCTAAGGATAGATTAAGTATATGAAAAAAATATTATATAGTTTTATAATTACTTTGTTTTTTACCTTAAATCTTTCAGCTAATACTAATAATGAGGAGCTTTACAAAAAAATAGATTTATTTGCCGAAGTACTAGACAAGATAAAAAAAGAGTATGTTGATAAGGTGGACCAATCTGAGCTTATTGATGATGCTATTAATGGAGCACTTCAATCTTTGGATCCGTATTCCGCTTACATGAACCCAGAATTTTTTGATAGTATGCAGACTGATACCAAAGGAGAATTTGGTGGTTTAGGTATTGAGGTTGGTATGGAAGCAGGAGTAGTAAAAGTAATATCTCCAATTGATGGAACACCGGCATCTAAAGCAGGTATCAAAGCTGGCGATTACATTATAAAAATTGATGGAACACAAGTTCAAGGTAAGTCATTAATGGAAGCTGTAAAATTAATGAGAGGTCCAGTTGGATCGGAGATAAATTTAACTATAAGACGAAAAGGTAAAAAAAAGGCATTTATCAAAACTATTAAAAGAGAGATTATTGAGATTAAATCTGTTGAAGCAAAAATCATAAAAAATAAAATTGGTTATCTTAGATTAAAGGCGTTTAATGAGAACAGTAGCAAACAACTTATTAAAATAATCTCAGGTTTTGAAAAAAGTGAAAAGCCAGTTGGATACATTCTTGATTTAAGAAATAATCCTGGGGGTCTATTAACTCAAGCAATTCAGGTTACTGATTTTTTTCTTGATGAAGGGGAGATTTTATCTACACGTGGTAGGAAGGTAACAGAAAATAGAAGATTTTTTGCAAAAAAAGGAGATAAAGTAAATGGGAAGCCACTAATAGTTTTAATTAACAACGGGTCTGCTTCTGCATCAGAAATAGTTGCTGGAGCACTTAAGGATCACAAAAGAGCAATTATCTTAGGCAGTTCAACTTATGGTAAAGGTTCTGTTCAATCAATTATTCCTCTAAATAATGGTGGGGGAATAAGAATTACAATTTCAAAATATTACTTACCTTCTGGAAAATCTATCTCGGAGGTAGGAGTAAAACCAGATATTTTTATTGATGATGAGGCAGATGATTTTCAGATAGATACTAAATCTGATAGTCAACTAAATTACGCATTAAAACTATTAACTACTTAAATGACCGAAAAAATATTGCCGATGAGAAATGGTGTTGGGGCAGTTGTATTAAATAAAAATAATAAAGTTTTTGTTGGTAAAAGAATAGATAATCCAGGTAAATTTTGGCAAATGCCCCAGGGTGGTGTTGATGAAGGTGAAAAATATTTTGATGCGATGAAAAGGGAGCTTTTTGAGGAGACTGGTATTAAAGATTTTGAAGTGATTAAAGAAATTGAAGGTATGACAGAATATGAGTTGCCAGATTATCTATTAGGAAAAATTTGGAAAGGTAAATATAGAGGTCAGAGGCAAAAATGGTTTGTTATAAGATTTTTAGGGCATGATCAAGATATTAACTTAAACACTAGTAAACCAGAGTTTATTGAGTGGAAATGGACAAATATTGATGATCTTCCAAGTATAATAGTAGATTTTAAAAAAAAACTTTATATGAATTTGGTTCCAAAAATTAAGTTAATTATTGGTTAATTTTCAAAAGCGTATCAACTTTATGTGACAGAATATATTTTGCTTTGTCACTCAAATTATCTTGGGTTAGCTGACTTTTACTTTCTTCAATTATTTTAGATATATTTTGGTTTTTAATATTTTCTAGAGATGTAATCGTTGATGAAAGTATTATAAGAGTATTATTTGAAAATTCTACCGTTCCCTCTTCAGCAAAAAATTGACTTTGCTTGCTTCCTTCAACTTTTATTATACCCGGCCTTAAAAAAGTTATCAGTGGTATATGATCCACGAGAATGGTCATCTCACCTTCAAAAGACGGTATTGTTACTGAATTAACTTTTTCAGAAATTAGAATGCTTTCTGGAGAAATTATATCGAGATTGAAATTTTTTTCCATTTATGCGGCAGCTTCTTTTGCCATTTTTTCAGCTTTCGCTATAGCTTCCTCAATTGATCCCACCATATAAAAAGCAGCTTCTGGTAAATGATCGTACTCGCCTTTACATATGGCATCAAAACTTTTTATTGTAGAGTCTAAATTAACCAACTTACCTGGAGTACCAGTAAATACCTCGGCAACGAAAAATGGTTGTGAAAGAAATCTTTGTATTTTTCTAGCTCTTGCTACAGTCAATTTGTCCTCCTCTGAAAGTTCATCCATTCCAAGTATAGCTATAATATCTTGTAGAGATTTATAAGTTTGTAAAATCTTTTGAACTTCTCTTGCTACTCTATAATGCTCTTCACCTACAATTCTAGGATCTAAAATTCTAGATGTGGAGTCCAATGGATCAACCGCAGGATAAATACCTAATTCTGCAATTTGTCTCGATAATACAGTTGTTGCATCTAAATGTGAAAAAGAGGTTGCGGGAGCTGGATCAGTCAAGTCGTCTGCGGGAACATAAATAGCTTGCACCGATGTAATTGATCCTTTCCCTGTTGTTGTAATTCTCTCTTGTAAATTCCCCATATCTGTTGCCAAAGTTGGTTGGTAACCAACTGCAGATGGTATTCTTCCTAATAGTGCTGAAACTTCTGAGCCTGCTTGAGTAAATCTAAAAATATTATCTACAAAAAATAGTACGTCTTGTCCTTCTTTATCTCTAAAGTATTCTGCTACTGTTAATCCT
>ENA-OSEY01002188-OSEY01002188.1-marine-metagenome-genome-assembly--contig:-NODE-2188-length-12821-cov-2.761770_pt1 | contig 12821 bp, 13 predicted proteins | sample MGYA00248465_ERZ534230 | MGnify/ENA primary metagenome ERZ534230 (study PRJEB26409, sample SAMN06344110) | marine metagenome | isolation source: Sea water from surface | place: Atlantic Ocean:Southern... | reverse complement strand
TAACTATAAAAACCGGAGTCGTTATGGAAAAAATCCCAATGACTAAAGCGGGAAGCATCGCACTCGAAGCAGAACTAAAAAAATTAAAATCTGTAGAGCGCCCCAATATAATACAAGCCATATCGGAGGCCCGAGAACATGGCGACCTGTCTGAAAATGCCGAATATCATTCAGCTCGTGAAAAACAAAGTTTCATAGAGGGTAGAATAAAAGAGATCGAGGCGATTATATCTTTGGCGGATGTAATTGACCCTTTAGCATTATCAGGCACTATAAAATTTGGGGCAACGGTAACTTTAGTCGATGAGGATACTGATGAGGAAAAATGTTGGCAAATTGTTGGAGAGCATGAAGCTAATATTGAAACAGGGCTTTTAAACATTAAATCGCCAATCGCACGAGCACTCATTGGAAAAGATGAGGGTGATAGTGTAGAGGTTAAAACACCAGGTGGCGAAAAAGCTTATGAAATATTGAAAGTTGAATATAAGTAGATATTTTTTGTAAAAAATGGGAGGATAGAGCCCAATTTCTATATTAAAGCCGCCCGTCAACTTTTAATACTATCTTACCAATGTGCTTGCTACTTTCCATTAAAAGATGTGCTGAAGATACATCATTTAAATCAAAAACGCTGTTTATAACTGGGTTTATTCTACCAGTACTTAATAGTGGCCAAATTTTTTCCAATAATTCCGACGCTATCTGAGATTTAGAAAGGTCGGATTGAGGCCGCAAAGTACTACCAGTAACAGTTAAGCGTCGTGTCATTATCTGTGCAAAATTTAATTCAACTTTTGCGCCTTTTAAAAAGGCAATTTGCACTAACCTACCATCATCAACTAATGCTTTTATATTTTTTTCTATATAGGCGCCTCCAACCATATCTAATATAAGGTGTACTCCGCCAATACTTTTTATTACTTCTAAAAAATCTTCTTTATTATAATTGATTGCTCTTATTGCACCTAGCTCTTCACAAGCTGAACACTTTGCATCACTGCCTGCAGTAGCATAAACTTCACTACCGAAAAGGTTAGCTAATTGAATAGCCATAGTTCCTATTCCTGATGAACCACCGTGAACCAAAAACTTTTCGTTTGGCTTCAATCTACCTCTTTGAAAAACATTGCTCCAAACTGTAAATAACGTTTCAGGAAGCGCAGCAGCCTGCTTGAGGCTCATTCCGGTTGGAACAGGTAAACAATGACTAGCTTGGGTTACTGCGTATTCAGCATAGCCGCCACCTGGCAAAAGTGCACAGACTTCATCACCAACTTCCCAATTAGTAACATTCTCTCCAATAGCGAAAATTATTCCTGAAGCTTCAAGCCCGGGAAGATCACTGGCACCTGGAGGAGGCAGGTAAGATCCGGAACGTTGCAAAACATCTGGACGGTTAATTCCTGCATAAGAAATTTTTATCAAAACTTCATTTCTTTTTGGCTTTGGAATATTCCTAACCGATGACTTTAAAACGGATGGACCACCAGGCTCAACAATTTCAATCACCTTCATACTTGTCATTAGTGGATATCCAAATGACCAGGTAAGTTAGTATTAATTGACTTGTTAGGCTTCTTGATATTTTTTAATATATTCGTTGCAAAACCATTTAAATTCTTAGTATATTTGCTCGCTTTAAGCTGTGCTTTTACTTTCTCAAAAGTCATAACGTCTTCAATTCGTCGATTTAGAAAATGCCAAGTTTCTGCACTTCCTTCACTATCATCACCGAGCCAAAATAATACAGTACTTGCATATACTGCGCTCAAAATTGTTCTTTTAGAATACCAGTTGAAATCTTCAGACTCATCGCCAATTAATTGCCAGATTAGATCCGAAGTATCCCAAACTAAACGGCCACCCTCAACGGCGTGTGTAGGTAGTGAGAACAAAACTACCCCTCGTCGTACGGCTTCTTTATCAGAAGATATTGTGATTCTTAACTCAACTGCTTTTTTAATCTTTTCTCTTACTTTTAATTCAGAGATTTTTTGTTTCTTAAAAGAAGATTTGAACTGATCATCACCCCACTTATGAAAAGTGCTCGCTAGATCCACAGCACCACGCGGGCAAATTAACCTAGCTTTAGTTTCTGGAATATTGGCTTCTTCACAAGCAGCAGAAAAAGTCGAAGGGGACCACCCATCAAATGCAACATTAGGAAGTGCAGCTTTCATCAGATTTAATTTCTCAGGATCAATCGGTCCACGCATTTATAAATCTTTCACTAGACAAGTTTAATTATGATTGCTATAGGACCACTTCCTGCACATAGATGCAACTTTAACATAGAAAGGTGGTGACAGCCACATGCAGGTTAGTGTTCGAGATAACAACGTAGACCAAGCTCTACGGGCGTTGAAAAAGAAACTTCAGCGTGAGGGTGTTTTTCGGGAAATGAAGCTTAAACAGCATTTCGAAAAACCCTCTGAAAAGAAAGCTCGTGAAAAAGCCGAGGCAATTCGGCGTGCTCGTAAATTAGCTCGTAAAAAGGCTCAACGCGAAGGAATGATGTAAACACATCTTCACATATCTTTTGAAAACGGCCTACTTTCTAGTGGGCCTTTTTTATTGTAATATACTCTAGTAAATCTTTGGAACATACAATTTGTCAGGTAAAACCCTGCGTTCATAGTCTGGATTGAAAATCCGTTCAGGCAAGTTAACTGGCTCATGTTGAATCTCTTTATATGGGACCATGGATAGAATATGCTCAATGCAATTCAAACGTTCTCTTTTTTTATCGTTCCCCTCAACAATATACCAAGGCGCTTCAGGAATATTCGTCCTTGAAAACATTTCCTCTTTGGCCTTAGTGTAATCTTCCCAACGTATTCTACTCTCCAAATCCATTTCAGATAGTTTCCACTGCTTCATGGGGTCATGGATTCTCATGAGAAACCTTATTTGCTGCTCTTCATCAGAAATTGAGAACCAGTACTTTAACACTATTATACCAGATCGAACCAACATACGTTCAAATTCAGGAACATCATTAAAAAATTCCTCTACTTGTTGTTCTTTAGCGAACCCCATAACTCTTTCTACACCGGCGCGATTATACCACGAACGGTCAAATAAAACGATTTCACCACCAGCAGGAAGATGGGGTACAAATCTCTGGAAATACCATTGCGATTTTTCCCTTTCAGTGGGAGCAGGAAGAGCAACTACCCGAGCAACTCGAGGATCCATTCTCTGTGTTATTCGTTTAATAACGCTTCCTTTACCAGCCCCATCACGACCTTCACAGATTATTACTAGTTTTGAGCCAGTTTCTTTGACCCAATCTTGTAATTTTATTAGTTCCACTTGAAGTCTCAACAAATTACGATAGTAGGTCGTTTTATCCAACATGTTAGGATGCTTATCATGATAAATCTTTCGCATTTCTTTAGTCAAGGCAGGAGCGTTAAACTCTTCTTCGAACATTTCATCCAAAGTGTCTTCTAACTCCGCCTCGATCCAACTTTTTGTTTTTTTTGTCATACGAAAATACACTCTCCAGAGCCTAAAACCCTTATTGAATTGTAACTCTTACACTAAAACTCTGAAAGGGTCACGAATAAGTATAAATTTCGAAACTAAATGGGTAAAGCAGTTGTTTTAAACACAGTTCTCAACGCAAAAGACGACTGCATCTGCGCCACGCCCGGTAGTCTTGCCAAATATTGCCGATGAATTCGTGCAAAGTCTTCAGTACTTTCTGCAACAACTTTTAAAACATAGTCAGCAGTTCCGGCAGTGAGATGACACTCTAAAACATTTGGGATGCGGGCAACTTCCTTTTCAAAAGCATCTAAGACTTCATCTGCCTGAGCAGATAATGTAATTTCTACAAAAACGGTTGTGGGAACTCCCATTTTTTTCGCATCCAGAAGGGCTACATATTCTTTAACAATACCATCATCCTCTAATCTTTGGACACGTCGATAGCATGCAGACTGAGAGAGATTTATACTGTCGGCTAAATCAGCATTTGAAATTCTTCCCTGCTCCTGCAAAGCTTTAAGAATACGTTTATCGATTTCATCTAATTTCATAACATCAGTTTTCTATTGAAAGCAGAATTGATCAAATTTTATTGTAAACATTTGTTCAATCAGTCATAAACACCAATTCTGTTAAACTCTTCCATCCAAAACATATTTTAAAATTTTAACTACTTGATCAGGATTTTCCACTACAGCTAAAGCCGCTGCATCAACTTCTTTTAGAGCGTGCTGGTGCTCTTTACTATGCATAACAATTAGAGATTTACCATTTGCCGCCGCAAAGCCAGCGTCAAAAGCCGCATTCCATTGCTTATATTTTTCACCAAATCGAACAACAACAATATCAGCATCCATGAGCCCTTTTCGGGTACGAATTGCATTTAGTTTTGCACCTTTATTGTCGTGCCAGAATTTATCTGGCTCATTTCCCATAATCATAACACCACAATCATCACTTAATTCATGATCTGTGATGGGGCCGTCAAAAGTAACATTCAACCCCTGAGATCCGCTTATTATTTCCTGCCGCCAATTGGTATGAATTTCACCCGATAAATAAACTCTCATCTTTCTCTCCTAGGTCCGCAATATGCCACCAGTCGCATTTGTTACCTTTTCGATTACTTTTTTGCTTAATTCTTCAATTTCTGCGTCAGTAAGGGTCTTTTCAAAAGGCTGAAGACGAACAGTGATAGCAATAGATTTTTTTTCACTACCAATTTCTTCACCAATAAACTCATCAAAAACTTTGACGTCTTGAATCATTTTCTTATCAGCTCCCGCTGCAGCAACCACAAGGTCGGAAGATTCCACTCTATCCGCAACAATAAATGCGAAATCACGCTCCACAGCTTGAAGATCAATCAAGTCTAAGGCAGAACGAGTTGCACTATGATTTCTTGGAACTGGAATAGAATTAGGCCATATGGTAAAGGCTACAGCTGGACCCTTCACATCCAGTTCTTTCAATACTTTTGGGTGAATTTCTCCAAAAACTGCAAGAATATTCTTTGGGCCCAGACATATACAACCATGCCGACCAGGATGCCACCAGCTGCTCCCACCTCTTTTAATTTGCACTTTTTGAGGCGCACCTAAAGCAGAAAGAGTGTTTTCTAGATCTGCCTTTGCGTCGAAAACATCAATATTTCTTGCTTTCTCGTGCACACTTTTCTTACTTGTTTGGCCTACTAACAGTCCGGAGATTTGAAAATCTTGATCATCAGGCTCTCCACCACCAAATACTGGACCAACTTCAAATAATGCAATGTCGTTAAAACCCCTTGCTTGGTTTCTCGAAGCTGCTTTTAAAAGGCAAGGCAACAAATCGGGCCTCATATGGCTCATGTCATTTGAAATTGGATTTTGCAGTTGGCTGCTGTTTGTACCGCCGCCAAATAGGGTCGCTGATGCAACATCTATAAAGCTATAAGATACACATTCATTATAACCAAGAGCCGCAAGGTTTCGTCTTGCCATCTGCTCACGTTTTTGAGCAACACTCAAAACCGGCTTTGGAATACCCAAGTCATTTCTAGGTAGTGGGATACCTTTTAAATTCGACAATGAAGCAACTCGGGCAATTTCTTCAACTATATCTGCTTCTCCCAACACATCGGGTCGCCAAGCTGGTACGAACGCTTTGTTCTCTTTCAGCTTAAAGCCTAAATTGGTTAAAATCTCCCTTTGCCGGCCCTCTGAAATTTTCATTCCTACAAGTGACTGAACTTTATTTGGGTCAAATTTATAATATCGTGAAGTGTCAGGAACCTTGCCTGCCATTACTAAATCTGAGGCTTCTCCTCCGCAAAGCTCAAGTATCAGCTGAGTTGCAGCCTCAATTCCTATGGGCGTCCATTCTGGATCTATTCCACGCTCAAAACGATACCTTGCATCTGAGTTAATCTTTAATTCACGACCAGTGTAAGCTGTTCTCACAGGATCAAAAAATGCTGCTTCCAAGAAAACATTTTCAGTTTCGCTCGTGCAGCCAGAATTCAAGCCTCCCATTATGCCGCCAAGACTTTCAACACCAATCGAGTCTGAAATTGCAACCATTCCTGGAGTTAACGTATATTCTTTTTCGTCCAATCCAATAAATTTCTCTCCGCCAGTTGCCTTGTGAACTTTTAAAGTTTTACCACCTATTTTATCTGCATCAAAAACGTGAAGAGGACGGTTTTGATCGTAAGTAAAATAATTTGTAATATCAACAAGTGTGGATATGGGACGCAACCCAATTGCTTTCAAATAGTCCTGCAGCCATTCTGGAGACTGTCCATTCTTCACCCCTTGGATAACGCGTCCAAAAAAAACCGGTGCGCTACTAAGTGTATCATTTTCAATTTTAACTGAAATTGGACATGGGAAACTACCCTGAACAGAGCTCACTTTATGTACCATCAACTTACCTAACCCACGAGCAGCCAAGTCTCTAGCTATTCCATGAACACCAAGTGCGTCAGGTCTATTAGGCGTGATAGCAATTTCTATGATGGGGTCGACTTTTGATGGTTTATTTTCAGACAGCCAGTCAACAAACTTTTGCCCGACTTCTCCTGCAGATAATTCAATAATACCATCGTGCTCGTCACTCAGCTGCATCTCCCTTTCAGAACACATCATTCCGAAACTATCTACACCACGAATTTTACCAACCCCAATTGTCGTTTCTATACCCGGAACAAACACACCAGGCTTCGCCACCACAACCCATATTCCTTCTCGAGCATTTGGAGCCCCACAAATTATTTGAAGTTCACCTTCATCTGTTTGTACTTGGCAAACCCGCAACTTATCTGCATTTGGGTGCTGTTCTGCACTAAGCACCTTACCAATTGTAAACTTTTCTAATTTCTCAACTGGGTTTTCAACGCTCTCAACCTCTAATCCCAAGTCCGTTAGAGCGGAAAGTATTTCGTCTAAACTAGCAGAAGTATCTAAATGTTTTTTAAGCCAAGACAGTGTGAACTTCATAATCTTTCCTTATATCAACACCATACAGATTTCTTATCTGGAGAGACCCGAGTGCAGGTTAGGCTGCTCAAGCGAATTAAAGCCATAATGGCGAAGCCACCTCAAATCACTGTCAAAAAAGGCTCTCAAATCAGGAACACCGTATTTAAGCATTGCAATTCTATCTATACCCATACCAAAAGCAAAACCTTGCCAAAGATCAGGGTCAATGCCACCTGCCTGCAAAACCTTTGGATGAACCATACCAGATCCAAGGATCTCTAACCAATCATCACCTTCTCCAACTTTAAGCTGACCCTTGTCCCAAGAACACCGTATATCCACTTCGGCGGATGGCTCAGTAAAAGGAAAATGAGAAGCTCTAAATCTAAGCTCAACATCATCGACTTCGAAATACGCTTTTACAAATTCTTCCAAAACCCATTTTAAATTTGCCATAGATAATGACTTATCAATTGCTAATCCCTCAACCTGATGAAACATTGGCGTATGCGTTTGATCGTAATCGGCTCTATAGACGCCGCCAGGACATATCACCCGCACAGGAGCACCAACATTCTCCATAGTTCTAATTTGAACTGGAGATGTATGAGTTCTTAAAACATGGGGTGGTCTTTCATCATCCTTTGCACGATACATATAAAATGTGTCCATTTCAGCTCTTGCAGGATGATGACTTGGTATATTCAAGGCATCAAAGTTATACCAATCGGTTTCGATCCTCGGGCCTTCAGCTACTGAAAAATCCATATTAGCAAATATCGCTATAACTTCCTCAGTTACTTGAGAGATTGGGTGGATAGAACCTTGAGACCTTTCGCGGGCAGGCAAGGTTACATCTAACCACTCTGATTGAAGACGCTCATTCAGGTTTGAGTCTTCCAGTGCCACTTTTTTTGCTGATATGGCACTCATAATTTCGTTTTTTAATGCATTTAGTGCAGGACCAACACTCTGCCTTTCTTCCGATGACATTTGGCCCAATTCACGCATTTTAAGGCTGACCTCGCCTTTCTTACCCAAGGCAGCCAACCTGACGGCTTCCAAAGCGGCTTCATCATCAGCAGATTTGATCGCCTGGATATACTTGTTGCGTAATTTTTCCATACCCACTCTCCAATGCACTCTTTTGTGTGCTAATGGAATAGAAAGATAGCTGCAAAGCACCATTCAAACAAACCAAAACAGCACTCTTGAGTTTAGGCCAACTTTAAGCGTTTATCAAAAGATGGCCTAATAACTAGCTTTCACGATAATGCTGATTTAGCTTGATCAACAATGGCGCCAAAAGCAGAAGGCTCATGTACAGCCAAATCAGCAAGCACTTTTCTATCAACTTCAATGCCAGCAAGGCTCAGACCGTTAATAAAACGACTGTATGTAAGAGACTCATCATGCGCTCTTACGGCAGCGTTTATTCGTTGGATCCACAAACTACGAAAATTTCGCTTCCTGTTATGGCGATCACGCGTTGCGTATTGATTTGCTTTATCAACTGCTTGTGTGGCTACTTTGAAAGTGTTCTTTCTACGACCGTAATAGCCTTTAGCTTGGTCAGTTATTTTTTTGTGGCGCCGGTGTGTTGTTACACCGCTTGTTACTCTAGACATAGATTAAAACCTCCCAACTATCGCGCATATGGCATCATGCCTTTGACGATCTTTTCGTCAGCAGCACAAAGAGTAGTCGTTCCTCTCGCATTGCGAATGAACTTGTTAGTACGTTTAATCATCCCGTGACGTTTGCCAGCTTGTGCTGTTTTTACACGCCCAGTCGCCGTCACTTTAAACCGCTTTTTACAGCTGGACTTAGTCTTCATTTTAGGCATTTCCGTCTCCTTTTATTCCAGGTTCGGTTACAATGCGACTCGGCATGCCAATAAAGCCGGACGCACCATTGAGGGCGTCGTATAAACAGTTGTTTTAATATTCGCAACCTGAATTTTGACTATTCAGGGTCCATTGCATAGATCATTCTTTCGTTACACGGAGCAACTCTAAGAATATTGGTTGTCCCCGTGATATTGAATGGCACACCTGCAGTAATCACAACCTGTTCCGTTTCATCAGCAAGTCCTTCTGCCAACGCAGCTCGCACAGCACTCACAACTGCTTCCTTAAAACGCGTTTTGTTGCCCGACAGAACACAATTCGTTCCCCAAGTTAAAGCAAGACGTCTAGCAGTTCCTATTTCAGATGATAAAGCTATGATAGGCACCCGTGGTCGCTCTCTCGCTGTCAGCAGTGCTGTTGTTCCCGTTTGTGTAAAACAACAGATGGCTTTGATGTCGGTGGTTTCAGCAATTTCTCGTGCAGCAGATACAATCCCGTCTGCTACTGAGTTTCTTTTGGCTCTTCTCGAAGCCTCCATGACTTCTGTATAAGTTGGGTCGCTTTCGACTTCGATCGCAACATTATTCATTGTCTCGACTGCTTGAATTGGAAATTGACCCGCTGCAGACTCTGCAGAAAGCATAATAGCATCAGAGCCTTCATAAATTGCCGTTGCAACGTCCGATACTTCTGCTCGCGTTGGCATCGGGCTTTCGACCATACTCTCCAACATTTGAGTAGCCACAATAACCGGTTTTGCGGCAGCTCTACACTTTCGAACAAGCCTTTTCTGAATAGGAGGAACATTCTGAACAGGTAATTCTACGCCCAAATCACCCCTTGCCACCATTATCCCGTCAGAAACTTTTAATATATCCTCAAAACTTTTAACTGCTGAAGGTTTTTCAATTTTTGAAATTATTGCCGCTCTTCCTGCTACCAATTTAGACGCTTCAATAATGTCATCAGCTCGCTGGACAAATGACAGAGCGAGCCAATCGATACCCAACCCACAAATAAAATCTAGATCGGCGCGGTCCTTTTCTGAGAGTGCTGCCAATGGCAAAATAACATCAGGAACATTTACACCTTTCCTGTCAGAAATTTCGCCACCATTTACGATTGAACAATCCGCAAAATCTGGGCCACATTTTTCGACTGTTAGCTTTATTTTTCCATCATTTATAAGTAAGTGAGCACCTTCATGTAGAGCTTGAAAAATCTCTGGATGCGGTAAATGAACACGATTTTTACTACCTTTTTCATCCAATAAATCCAGGCGAAACTTTTCACCAACAATTAGTTCTTCAACCCCATTTGCAAATTCTCCGACTCTTAACTTTGGTCCTTGCAAATCGGCCAATATCGCTATTGGGCTATCAAGCTCATTTTCGATCTGACGTATTATTTGGTGCCGCTTTGCTATTTCATCGTGACTTCCATGGCTCATGTTTAACCTAAAAACATCAGCACCAGCCAAATGAAGAGCTTTTATAGTTTCATAATCGCTAGAGGAAGGGCCCAAAGTGGCTACAATTTTTATATTACGCTGTCTTCTCATTTTTCAACCTTCACCCTAGGTTTGTATAATTCTCAATGTTAGCGATAACATTTATTGGCACTTATGCCCTAAAAGGTGTATCATAGCAACTTAAGTAATTACCAGTGCTGCCTAGCTGAATCTTTATGAAATATACACCGTTTGAAATTTACAAAAATAGCGTCAAAGGTCCTTGGGTTATTATTTGTGATCATGCTTCCAACTATGTGCCTAAAAGTGTGGCTGACGGGAAATTAGGTATCAATGAAAGTGAAATGAAAAGGCATATCGCATTCGATATTGGGGCAAAAGGCCTGGCTTTAGAGTTAGGGAAAAATCTTGATGCTCCAGTAGTCTGTTCGAACTTTTCACGATTGGTTATAGATCCAAACCGTGGAGAAAAAGATCCCACCTTAGTTATGCAACTTTATGACGGAACGATAATTCCAGCAAACAAGAATGTAACCAATTTGGAAATAGAACGCAGATTAGATCTTTTTTACAGACCTTATCATGATGCAATAAAAAATCTTTTAATCTCCTTGGAAAACCCAATAATTGTCTCTATCCATTCTTTTACACCACAGTTGAAAGGCAAGAAAAAAAGACCCTGGCACGTGGGCTTACTTACCTCTGGCGATCGTCGTTTTCATAGTGTCCTATTAAAGAGTTTTGAAAAGGAACCGCAGCTCTGCGTCGGGGATAACGAGCCATATATTGGAACGTCACCAGGTAATACGATCGATAAGCATGCAATTATAAAGAAAAAATTTAACACGTTAATCGAGGTTAGAAATGATTTAATTAAAACTGACTTTGACCAAAAAGCCTGGGCTAAACTCATTAAAAAAAATCTACTTCAAGCAAAGGAATATTTAGATGGATGATGCATTGAAAACGAAACTTGAGGCAGCTGCCTTCAGGGCATTACAGAAACATTTAATGGTTGAACGTACAGATGTACAAAACATAGATCTTATGAACCTAGCAGGGTTTTGTCGCAACTGCTTATCTAGATGGTATCAAGAGGCAGCAATGGAAAACGGTGTTGAACTTAGTAAAGAAGAAGCCCGCGAAACTTTCTATGGAATGTCGATGGAAGAGTGGAAAACAAATTATCAGACCGAGGCAAATAAAGAAAAACAGGAAAATTTTCAAAATGCATTTTCAGAGAATGTGAAATTTAAAAAGTAAACTTCTAAAATTTTTACTTTCTATTAATCCATTACCTTAAATTTGTTTTGCTTTGATATTTTGTAAGAGTGGTAAAACCTTCGCCATATCTGGCCCACGCTCTTTTCCAGTAAGAGCAAGCCGAAGCGGCATGAAAAGCTGCTTGCCTTTACGTCCAGTGAGTTGCTTCACCTCTTCGGTCCATTTCGACCAAGTGAATTCATCGAAAGGCTCTGTTGGTAAAACAGACATAGCTTTTTCAACAAATTCCTGGTCCATCTCATCTATCACTGGCTCAGCACCTTGTGAAAAAATATCCCACCAAGCCGATAAATCATTTAAGGTGTTAATATTTTCACGTGTAATATCCCAGAAAGGCTGAGCTAAATTCGTTGGTACGCCCAAAGAAGCGAGGTTTTGTTGAATATCACTTAAGTGCAGAGTTTGAAGATATCGATGCGTTAATGGGTAGAGGTCTTTTTCATCAAATTTAGTGGGAGCTGAGCCAAAAATTGAAAGGTCAAAATCTTTGGCAATTTCATCCAATGTAATACGCAGTTCAACTGGCTGGGAAGATCCCAAACGTGCCATCAAGCTGCATAGCGCGGCCGGCTCAATACCGGCTTCTTTCAAATCTTTTAAGGCTAACGTGCCTAACCTTTTTGATAAAGCCTCCCCACCAGGACCAGTCAACAGAGAATGGTGAGCAAATTTAGGTATATCACCCCCAAGAGCTTTAATCATCTGGATTTGTGTCGCTGTGTTTGTAACATGATCTGACCCACGGACTACATGTGTTATTCCCATGTCTATGTCGTCAACTACAGATGCAAGAGTATACAAATATTGACCATCTGCTCTTATTAAAACAGGATCTGAGACTGATGCTGCGTCGATGGAAAGATCTTTCAGAATTTCATCCTTCCATTCAATACGATTCTGCTCAAGCTTAAACCTCCAGTGACCATCACCGCGATTATTTCTTAGGTCTAATTTTTCTTCATCTGATAAAGCCAATGCCGCACGGTCATAAACTGGCGGTTTGCCCATATTAAGTTGCTTTTTACGTTTTAAATCCAGCTCTGAGGGGGTCTCAAAACATTCATAGAGCAAATCAATAGAACGAAGCTTATCGGACGCGGAATTATATAAGTCTAATCTAGATGACTGATATTCAATTCGATCCCAATTGAGACCTAACCACTCCAAATCTCTTTTAATAGCGTCGACATATTCCTGCTTAGATCTCTCCTGATCAGTATCATCAATCCTAAGAATAAAAATACCATTACTCTTCTT
>ENA-OSEY01002187-OSEY01002187.1-marine-metagenome-genome-assembly--contig:-NODE-2187-length-12823-cov-3.728385_pt1 | contig 12823 bp, 9 predicted proteins | sample MGYA00248465_ERZ534230 | MGnify/ENA primary metagenome ERZ534230 (study PRJEB26409, sample SAMN06344110) | marine metagenome | isolation source: Sea water from surface | place: Atlantic Ocean:Southern... | reverse complement strand
CTTGCAGCTTAATTAATTTTTTAATTAAGTTACGGGGTTTGGGGCACCTGGCAACAGAACGCCCCTAAATTAATACAGAATATTAAACAAATAATTGTGCGGCCAGAGAGACTCGAACTCTCATAGGATATTTCCCACTTGGCCCTCAACCAAGCCTGTCTACCAGTTTCAGCATGGCCGCTTATGCGGCAGATTAAGTGAATGACAACTCTATTTCAAGTTGATAAAATTGTTTATGGAATTTACAGCTGAAATAAAAAAAGCTACTGATCCGATTTATAATAAAATATCTAAGGCTATACCAGATATAGAGTGGACTTTTCATGCACCTTATATTTATGAAATAAATAAGTTAAAAAAAGAGAAGAATGCTGTAATACTAGCTCATAATTACCAAACTCCAGAAATATATCACGGAATATCTGACTTCTCCGCAGACTCGCTAGCTTTAGCGATAGAAGCTTCAAAAACTAAAGCAGACATTATTATAATGTGTGGAGTTCATTTCATGGCTGAAACAGCAAAACTAATGAATCCAAAAAAAAAAGTTTTACTTCCAGATATGAAAGCAGGTTGCTCATTATCTTCTTCAATAACTGGCGACGATGTTAGAATGCTTAAGAGAAAAAACCCTGGAGTGCCGGTAGTTTCTTACGTGAACACATCCGCAGATGTCAAAGCTGAAACTGATGTATGTTGTACTTCGGCTAATGCAGTAAAAATTGTTAACTCCTTAGGCACAAAAAAAGTAATTTTTTTACCTGATGATTATCTTGCAAAATATGTAGCATCGCAAACCAATGTTGAGATAATTTCCTGGAAAGGGACCTGTGAAGTTCACGAGCAATTTACAGACACAGAAATAAACGAAATTAGAAAAAATAATCCTGATATAAAAGTTATTGCACACCCAGAGTGTCCACCTGATGTAATAAATGCAAGCGATTTTGCAGGGTCAACAAGCGGCATGATAAAGTATGTTAAAGAAAATCAGCCTAAAAAAGTTATGATGGTAACTGAATGCTCAATGAGTGATAATATACAAATTGATAACCCTAATGTTGAGTTTATAAGACCTTGTAATCTATGTCCTCACATGAAAAGAATTACTCTACCTAAAATTCTTGATTGCTTAAAAAATGAAACTAATGAAATTTTAATGAGTGAGGATATAATAAGAAAAGCAAGAAAATCTGTAGAAAAAATGGCAGAAATTGGCAGATAAAATCTGTGTCAAAAATTAAATTAAGTAAACAATTCATACAAAATACTTGTAAGACAGCATTAAATGAGGATCTTTTTCCATCAGGCGACATCACTTCTGACCTAATAAGTAACAATTCTACAATTAAAGCTAAATTAATATCTAATGATAAAGGAATTATCGCTGGGCTCGAATTTGCTAAAAATACTTTCAAGCTTATTGATAAAAAAATTAAATTTGTTTCCAATAAAAAAGATGGGTCAAGAATTAAAAAAGGAGATTTAATCGCTATAGTGATAGGTAATTCTAAGAATATATTAATTGGTGAACGTGTGGCTTTAAATTTTTTAACTCACTTATCAGGTATTGCATCAAAAACTAATCAATTTGTTAAAGCTGTAAATGGAAAAATTAAAATTTGTTGCACAAGAAAAACTATTCCTAGTTTAAGAGTTTTACAAAAATATGCTGTTAAGGTTGGTGGTGGGACCAACCATCGTTTTAACCTAAGCGATGAATTTCTTATAAAAGATAATCATATAAGTATTGACAAAAATTTGAGAGAAATAATAAAAAAAGCAATAAAAAATAAAAGGGGTAGAAAAATTACTGTAGAAGTTGATAGTATAAAACAATTAAAATCAATAATTGATTTGAGGTTTGATACCGTCCTTCTAGATAACATGAGCACAGCAAAAATAAAAGCTGCGAAAAAAATTTGTAGAAACAAATATGAATTAGAAGCTTCGGGAGGAATAAATTTAAAAAATATAAAGAAAATTGCATTAACAGGTGTGGATAGAGTTTCTATCGGTGGTTTAACGCATAGTTTAAACGCATTAGATTTAAAATTAGAGATATAACTATTTCTTTATTTCAGCTTGTGCAGCAGCCAATTTAGCAACTGGAACTCTGTAAGGTGAACAAGATACATAATCTAGACCCGTCTTAGAGCAAAAATTTATACTTTTTGGATCCCCTCCATGTTCCCCACAAATTCCAAGTTTTATTTTTTTATTTTGTGTTCGTCCTTTTTTCGTGGCAATTTCAATTAAGTTGCCTACTCCTTCATCAATGGAAATAAACGGATCAATATCAAAAATTTTATTTTCTATGTAATCATTTAAAAATTTTCCACTATCATCTCTACTTATTCCAAATGTAGTCTGAGTTAAATCATTAGTCCCAAAACTAAAAAACTCAGCATGCTTTGCTATATCTTTTGCCTTTAATGCTGCTCTGGGTAATTCTATCATTGTACCAACTAAAAAACTTAATTTTATTTTTGTCTTTTTTTCTACATCTTTAGCAACTTTTATTACTAAGTTTTTCATAATTTTTATTTCTGCCTCAGTTGATACAAGAGGTATCATTATTTCAGGAAGTATCGATTTTATTTTCTTTTTCTTACATTCTATTAATGCCTCAAAAATAGCTTTACATTGCATTTCATAAATTTCTGGAAAAGATATAGCTAATCTACAACCTCTGTGACCAAGCATAGGATTCTGCTCATGTAATTCTAGAATTCTTTGCTCTACATCGTTAAATGTTAAATTTAATGCACTCGCAACATGCATGATTTCATCCTTATTTTTTGGTAAAAATTCGTGTAATGGAGGATCTAATAATCTAACAGTCACTGGTAGGCCTCTCATAATTTTAAAAATTTTAATAAAATCATTTTTTTGAAAAGGTAATAATTTAGATAAAGCTTTGTCTCTATCTTCTTTTGATCTAGAAAGTATCATTTCTCTAACAGACAAAATTCTGTCTTCATCAAAAAACATATGCTCTGTTCTACATAAACCTATTCCCTCAGCACCAAAATCGCGCGCAGTTTTTGTATCCAATGGTGTTTCAGAGTTTGTTCTTATCTTTAATTTTCTATACTTATCTGACCAATTCATTATTTTTAAAAAATCCCCACTAATTTCTGGTTTGATTGTATCTACTTCTCCCAATATTACTCTACCAGTGGTTCCGTCGATAGTTATTAATTCACCTTCTTTTATAGTTTGATCTTTTACTTTAAAATTTTTATTTTTGTAATCAATCTCTATTTCACTTGACCCTGAAACGCATGGCCTACCCATTCCTCTAGCTACAACTGCTGCATGACTGGTCATACCTCCTCTAGAGGTCAAAATTCCTTTTGCAGCATGCATACCATTTATATCTTCCGGAGATGTTTCTATTCTAACTAATATAGTATCTTGCATCATAGAATTTAATCTTTCTGCCTCCTCAGAGGTAAAAACTACTTTGCCACTAGCAGCACCTGGTGATGCAGGTAATCCATTTGCTATTACTTTAATATTACTTTTTTCATCTATCGATGGATGTAACAAATTGTCAAGAGATCCTGGTTCAATTCTAAGTAATGCCTCTTGTCTTGAAATTAACTTTTCTTTTACCATATCTACAGCGATTTTAATTGCTGATTTTGCAGTTCTTTTGCCTGATCTAGTTTGTAATATCCATAATTTTTTATTTTCAACAGTAAACTCTACATCTTGCATATCCTTATAATGTCTTTCGAGTAATATTAAATTTTTTTTCAATTCTTTAAATACTTTCGGCATTTTTTCCTCTAATGATTTTTGTTTTGATTTAGATTTTAATTTTGATTTTAATGTAATGTATTGAGGTGTCCTGGTTCCAGCAACCACATCCTCTCCTTGAGCATTAATTAAATATTCTCCGTAAATTTCATTTTTCCCATTGGACGGATTTCTAGTAAATACTACACCAGTTGCACAATCTTCTCCCATGTTTCCGAATACCATTGATTGTACATTAACAGCAGTGCCCCAATTTGATGGGATCTGATTGATTTTTCTATATGTTTTAGCTCTTTTGCTTTCCCATGAGATAAACACTGCACAAATTGCTCCAATTAATTGTTTATTAACATCTTGTGGAAAATCTATTTTTGTTTCATTTTTAACTATATCTTTAAAGTCAGAAATTAGCGCATCCCAATCCTCCGAAGACAAATCTGTATCTAAAAGAACGCCCTTTGTTAGCTTATAGTTTTCAATTAAATCCTCGAATTTGTAGCTATCTACCTTTAAAACTACACTGGAGTACATTTGAATAAATCTTCTATAACTATCTTTTGCAAATCTTTTATTTTTAGTTTGTTTAGCTAAAGCTTCAACAGTTTTATCATTAAGTCCTAAATTTAAAATAGTATCCATCATCCCAGGCATTGATACTCTTGCACCAGATCTCACTGAAAGTAAAAGTGGATCTTTTAAATTTCCAAATTTCTTTCCAATATCTCTTTCAATATTTTTCAATTCTTTTTTTATTTGAGATAAAATATTATTATTTAACTTTTTGTTATTTCTATAAAATATATCGCAAACCTCTGTAGATATTGTAAAACCCGAAGGAACTGGAAAACCTTTCTTTCCCATTTCAGCAAGATTAAATCCTTTGCCACCTAAAATATTCTTTGGGTTTTTTAATTTTTTCGTAATTTTCGATTTAAAGTTGAATACAAAATTTTTCATTTTGTTGTCTCTAATTTAGCAAAACTTAAATAATTATCGAAAGTTTTACATACCAATTTTAATAATAATAATCTATTTTTCTTAATATCTTCATCTCCATCATTGACAATAACATTTTCAAAAAAATTTGTTATCTCCTGTTTTGCTGTAGAGAGAAGACTTAACTGAGTATCGTAATCATTTTCAATTTTTATATTATTAAAATCTTTTCTAATGTCGTGTAATTTTTTATATAGATCTTTTTCATAATTGCTTTTAAATAAAGCAGGATCGACATTACTAAAATTTTCATTATCAATTTTATTCATCTCAGTGTTTAAAATATTAAATGATCTCTTATAATTTTTTATTAAATCTACACCAATTTCTTTATTTATTATTTTATTTAACTTTTGAGCTTTTATATAAATTATTAGTAAATTATCTAATTTAAAATCTATTAAAGAAGTTTCAATTATATCTTGTCTTATTTTTTTTTCTTTCATGAAATATTTAAATCTTTCTAAAATAAAACTTGTTAGTTTATCTATTACAATTTTATTATTAAATTTTATTGATTGAGCACTGTACACCTGGCAGGAAAAATTTATAAGATCTTTTAATTTAATATTATTTTTATTATGAATAATTATTTTTATTAATCCTATTGCCAATCTTCTTAAACCATACGGATCTTTAGAACTAGTTGGTATTATATTTAATCCAAAAAATCCGACCAATGTGTCGATCTTATCACTAATTGATAAAGCAATACTGTAATTATTTCTTGGAATGACACTTCCTGGTCCTGAAGGTAAATATTGGTCTTTAATTGACTCGCATATCTCTTTATCAAAACCTTGGGCTTCCGCAAAATATCCCCCTAAAATACCTTGTAATTCTGGAAATTCGTTTACTAATTCGGACAACAAGTCAACTTTTGACAGAGTGCATGCTAATTCAACTTTTTCTTTACTAATCAAAAATTCATCAGATAAAAGTCCACCTATTTTTTTTAATCTTTGAACTTTGTCTAGATAACTACCTAAACCTTTAAAGTAATTAATATTATCTAACAAGGATACTTGTTTAATCATGTTTTTTGATTTATTTTTTTTCCAAAAATATTCAGCATCTGTAAGTCTTGCGTCTACAACATTTTCGTTACCTTTTTTTATTAATCCATTTGTGTCAGGACAGTCAGAAACAACATAAAATGTATTTATTAGTTGAGAATTTCTGTCATAAACAAGAAAAAATTTTTGGTGAAACTCGACTGTTGATATTACTAATTCTTTTGGCATGTTAAGAAATCTTTTATCGAACGAGCAAGTAATAATATTTGGTCTATCTAGAATATTCGTAACATCATTTAAAAGTTTATCCTTAATAAAAATTTTGTATCTTCTTAATTTAGTTATTTTAATAAGTTTATTTTCTATGTATTTTTTTCTATCATTATGATTTATTATTATTTTTTGATTGTAAAAAAATTTTTTATAAGATTTAAAGTCCCTAAAAACTTTAGTCTTTTCCTCGAAATTTTTGTCAATAAAAGTTTTATTTGAGCTTATTAAATGATGATAATTAAATTTTAAAATACTACGATCAAATATTGCCATAATGGATTTAAGTGGTCTACCCCAATATAAATCGTAAGTTCCCCATTTCATTGACTTTTTCCACCTTATTTTTGTTAGTAAATCAGGAATATTTTCCTCGAGTAAACTTTTTGTTTTAAATTTTTTTTTAGGTACCCGATAAAAGTAAAATTCCCCTTTATCTATTTTTTTTTTAAAGATTTTATCTTTTGTTATTTTATTAGAGCTTAGATAACTTTTTAAAGCCTCATCTGATACATTTATATTAGGACCTTTAATTTCTTTAGAATTTTCAATTACCTCATTTTGAATACTTTCAAAATATATAATTAGTCTGTTCGGTGTTGATAGTGCTGAATAATTTTTATTATAATTTATTTTTTTTTGCTCAAAGAAAACAGTAAAATTACTTATTAAATTTTCTCTTGCAGAAATTTGCAAATTTGGAGGTATTTCTTCACTAAATAATTCTAGAAAAAACTCTGACATTTAATATTTATCCTGTAACCACAATTCTCCAACTCCTCTGACAATGTCTCTTATTTTAGATATGTATCCAGATCTTTGAGCAATACTTATTGCACCTCTGGCATCTAAAATATTAAATACATGACTTGCTTTTAAACATTGATCATATGCTGGAAGAGCCAGCTTATGGATTGTTAAATTTTTAGCCTCCCTCTCAAAAATTTCGAATTTAGTTAAAAGACTTTCCGTATTTGCTAATTCAAAATTATACTTAGAAAATTCTTTTTCTGACTTATAAAATATATCTTTATAAGTTGTCCCTTCATCATTCCAAATAAGATCAAAAACATTTTTTTTTTGTTGAGTGAACATGCATATTCTCTCTAATCCATAGGTTATTTCCACTGAAATTGGATTACATTGGATACCTGCCATTTGTTGAAAATATGTAAATTGGGTAATTTCCATACCATCGCACCAAACTTCCCACCCCAAACCTGCTGCCCCAAGCGTAGGGCTTTCCCAGTCATCTTCGATAAATCTAATGTCGTGTTTATTATGTTCGATACCGACAACAGAAAGGCTATTTAAAAATAATTTTTTAATATTATCAGGAGATGGTTTGATAATTGTTTGAAATTGGTAATAGTGTTGTAATCTATTTGGATTTTGTGCGTATCTTCCATCTGTAGGTCTTCGAGATGGCTGCACATAAGCAGCTTTCCAAGGTTTAGGTCCTAAAGATCTGAGTGTAGTGGCTGGATGAAAAGTTCCTGCACCAACTTCTAAATCGTATGGTTGTAAAATCACACATCCTATTTCACTCCAATATTTTTGAAGATTAAAAATCGTATTTTGGAATGTTAGAAAATTTTTTTTTTTAGAAACCATATTTTTGCCAGATAGACTTTTCTTCTATAGAATTAATTAACATTTCTACTTGAGACTCTGAAGATAGTTTTCTGGCTAACCAGCCTTTGCTTTTTTCAAAGTTTTTAATAATAATATCATCACCATATTTTTCTCTCAAAACTTCATTTGAATTCCCAATACCGTCAATTAAACCTAGTTCTAAAGCTTTTTTTCCAGACCAAAATTCCCCGCTAAATAATTCTATTCCATTGTCTTTTTTTAGCTTTGTAGACCTGCTATTTTCTACTACTTCTATAAAATTCTTGTGTAAATCAAGTTGAATATTTTTAAGTCGCTCTATATCCTCTTTCTTCTCTTCTAAAAAAGGGTCTAAAGTGCTCTTATTTTTTCCAGCAGTATAGACTCTTCTTTGAATACCAATTTTTTTTATCAATTCTGTAAAACCAAATGATGAATAAATTACACCGATGGATCCAATTATTGAACTTTGATTTGCATAAATCTCGTCGCCTGCACAAGAAATCAAGTAACCTCCTGAAGCTGCAACATCCTCAGCAAAAATAATAACTTTCTTTTTATTTTTTTTTGCTTGTTGTCTTATAAAATCATGAACAAGATGTGATTGCACTGGAGAGCCACCTGGAGAATTAATTGAGATGGCAACAGCTGGAGATTTTTTAACAGCAAACGCTTTTTTAATTAATTCTTCTTGTCCAGTTAAGTCAATACCTTGTTTAAATTTTCCGACGTTTCCTATTACTCCGCTAAGTCTTATTAAAGGTACAATTTTTTTTTTTTTGAAAAATGAGATCATTAATATGCTTATTAAATTTTTTAAACAATATAAAGTCTACTTATAGTTGAAGTTTTGGGTGCGTCAATTGATAAGTGTATTAATAAGATTATTATAATAATTTCACCCTATGGGTACAGTAGTTCAATTAAAAACCAAAATTAACAACTCATATTCTGAATTGAAAAATTCAGTAGAGGATAAATTAATCCTAGTTGATGAAAAAATAAAACAAAAACTTGTAAGTAAAGTAGATTTAGTTGATGAGATGACAAAATACCATATTAAGACCGGCGGGAAAAGAATTAGGGCTTTGCTAACTCTAGGATCTGCAAAATTGTGTGGATACCTCAAAGGTGCAAGGGACATTAATCTTTCTGCATGTGTTGAATTGATTCACGCGGCAACACTTATGCATGACGATGTTATAGATAATGGAGAAGTTAGACGAGGTAAAAAAACAATTAATAAGATATGGGGTAATCAATCATCAATTTTGGTTGGAGACTACCTCCTAAGCAGATGTTTTGAAATGATGGTTGATGATGGAGATTTAGAAATTTTAAAACTTTTATCTAGTACTTCAGCAGAAATATCACAAGGTGAAGTTTTACAGTTACAACATAATAAAGAGGTGGATATTTTAGAGGAAACTTATTTGAAAATAATTTCTTGGAAAACAGCTTCTTTGTTTGCTGCATCTACCAAAGTAGGTGCAATATTATCCAAAAAAGAAAATAAAATTAAAGATGCTTTGTATTCGTACGGAAAAAATTTAGGCCTAACTTTTCAAATTGCAGACGATACTTTAGACTACAATTCAGACTTAAAAGTATTTGGGAAGGAGATTGGTAATGATTTTTATGAAGGTAAAATAACTTTACCAATAATTTTACTTTATCAAAAAATTAATAATAAAGAGAAAAGCGAGTTAATAGAAATTTTTAATAAATTGGAAAGAGATAAAGAAGATCTAAGCAAAGTATTAGAGATGATACATAAATATAAAGTAATTAATGATTGTTTTAAAAAAGCAGAATATTTTATAAATTTTGCATCGAACTCATTAAATGTATTTGAAGATAGTAAAGAAAAAGATATTTTAAAGAATCTAACATACTTTAGTCTTGAAAGATCTTTTTAAGGACTAAGTAAATTTTTTTCCCAAATTCCTTTTTCTGTTTTTTTGTATTGAAGTCTCTCATGAATTCTATTTTCACCATCTAACCAAAATTCAATAACATCAGGGCATAAATTCCAGCCAGACCAATAATGCGGTCTAGGTACATTATCTTTATCAGGATATTTTTTTTTGAATTTCTCAATTTTTTCGTAAAGTTCTTCTCTATTCCCTAATTTTGTGCTTTGATTTGAAGCCCATGCGCCTATTCTACTCCCATACGCTCTAGAACTATAGTATTCATCAGCATCATTATTATTTACTAGATTTATTTTACCTACAATCCTGATTTGTCTTAGTAAACTTTTCCAGTGAAAACACATAGCTGCATTTGGGTTATTTTTTAAATCTCCACTTTTTTTGCTGTTTAAATTTGTATAAAATACAAAACCCTCATCATTAAAGTCTTTAAGCAAAACCATTCTTACCGATGGCACCGAATTAACATCTGATGTAGCAAGTGCCACCGCATTTGGATCATTTATCTCTGTTTTTTTAGCATCTTCAAACCAAACTTTAAATAAATCTATTGGTTTATCTGTTTCACCGAAGCAAATATTAAGCCCTAAAGAATTTTTTTGATTCATAATTTTAACAAAATAATTTATATAATATATATATGTCTTTTAATACATTTGGGAAATTATTTCGATTTACTACATGGGGAGAGTCGCATGGACCTGCAATAGGGTGCGTTGTAGATGGATGTCCTCCAAATATAGCAATAAAAGAACAGGATATTCAGATTGAGCTAAACAAAAGGAAACCAGGACAATCAAAATTTACTACTCAAAGAAAAGAAGATGACAAAGTTCATATCTTGTCTGGTGTCTTTGAAGGAAAAACTACAGGAACTCCAATTTCAATGATTATTTATAACCAAGACATGAGATCAAGGGATTATGAAACTATAAAGAATAAATTTAGACCAGGACACGCAGATTTTACATATTTTAAAAAATATGGTGTTAGGGATTACAGAGGTGGTGGTCGTCAATCAGCAAGAGAGACTGCATCTAGGGTCGCTGCAGGAGCTATTGCAAAAAAAGTTTTACGAAATAAAATAGGCAAAAAATATAAAGTTATAGGAGCAGTCACTCAACTTGGTATTTTAGGTTGCAATCAAAAAAATTGGAACGATGATTACATCAAAAAAAACTCATTATTTTGTCCAGACAAATCAATAATAAAATTATGGGAAAAGTATTTGCTAAGTATAAGAAAAGCTGGTTCATCATGTGGAGCAATAATTGAAGTTAGAGCTAGAGGCATTCCCGTTGGGCTTGGTGCTCCTATATATTCTAAATTAGATATGGACCTTGCGGCAGCAATGATGAGTATTAATGCAGTTAAAGGCGTAAATATTGGATCTGGAATGAATTCAGCACAATTAACAGGAGAAGAAAATTCTGATGAAATTTCTCAAAAAGGAAAAAAAATAAAATTTGAAACTAATAATGCAGGAGGAATATTAGGTGGCATATCCTCAGGTCAAGAAATTAGAGTCTCTTTTGCTGTGAAGCCTACATCGTCTATCCTCACATCTAGGAGAACTATTGATAAATTTGGGAAAAATACATCAATATCAGTTAAAGGAAGACATGACCCTTGTGTAGGAATTAGAGCTGTTCCTATAGGAGAAGCTATGATGAATTGTGTTTTGCTTGATCATTTGTTAATGAATAACGCTCAGTGTAAACTTTAATTAGTTTTTTTTATTATTATTTTAGAATTTAAAGCATTTAATATCTTTTCAACTATACTATCACTGTCTAAACCAGCAATTTTATACATTTGCTCTGGTTTATCATGGTCAATAAATTTATCTGGGAAAATCATAGATCTAAATTTAACTTTGCTATCTAAAAAATTTTTTTCAGCCAAAAATTGAGATACATGGGATCCAAAACCACCAATCGAACCTTCCTCTATTGTAACTAACAACTCATGATCGTTAGCGATTTGCCAGATAAGTTGTTCATCTAATGGTTTTGCAAATCTAGCATCTACAATTGTTAAATTAATTCCTCTTTTTTTTAAATTTTCTCTGGCTAACAAGGCTTCATTTAATCTTGCACCAAAATTTAAAATAGCGACTTGTTTACCCTCTTTTACAATTTTACCTTTTCCAATAATTAATCTCTCGTCTATTTTAGGTAAATCAACGCCAAATCCATTACCTCGTGGATACCTAAAAGCACAAGGTTTGTCATTAATATCTATAGACGTATTAATCATTTTAACTAATTCAGCCTCATCACTAGCACCCATCACAATAAAATTTGGAAGTGTTGAGAGATAAGTAATATCAAAAGACCCTGCGTGCGTTGGACCATCTGCGCCTACTAAACCAGCTCTGTCTATGGCAAATCTGACTGGCAGACTTTGTATTGCAACATCATGAACAACCTGATCATAAGCTCTCTGAAGAAAAGTTGAATAAATTGCTGCATAGGGTTTATAACCTTCGGTTGCTAGTCCAGCTGCGAATGTTACGGCGTGTTGTTCTGCAATTCCAACATCAAACATACGATTTGGAAACTTTTGACCAAACAAATCCATACCTGTTCCACTCGGCATCGCAGCAGTTATACCTACAACTTTGCTATCATTTTGGGCATGTTGAATAAGTGTATTGGCAAATACTTTTGTGTAGGATGGAATTTTTGTATTAGATTTTTCCTGTTTACCTGTGTCCACATTAAATTTTGATACACCATGGTACTTGTCCTCTGATTTTTCTGCAAAAGTATATCCTTTACCCTTTTTAGTTTTTACATGTATCATTATTGGACCATCGTAATTGACGTCTTTTGCATTTTGTAATACCGGTAACAAAGCGTCTAAATCATGTCCATCTATTGGGCCAACATAATAAAATCCCATTGAATTAAATAAAGTACCACCAGTTACAACTGATCTTAAAAAGTCCTCAGCTTTTCCTGCTTTTTTTGAAAATCTTTTTGAAAAAGCAGAAATAATTAATTTAATTGTTTCTCTTAAACTAAAATAAATTTTACCAGATAAAATTTTAGCTAAATAAGTTCTCATTGCACCAACTGGTTTTGAAATTGACATATCATTATCATTTAATATTACTATAATCTTGGTTTTGCTGGCTCCAGCATTATTCATGGCTTCATATGCCATTCCTGCGCTAATAGCTCCATCACCAATTACAGATATTACATTGTTAGATTTGTT
>ENA-OSEY01002186-OSEY01002186.1-marine-metagenome-genome-assembly--contig:-NODE-2186-length-12824-cov-10.671766_pt1 | contig 12824 bp, 24 predicted proteins | sample MGYA00248465_ERZ534230 | MGnify/ENA primary metagenome ERZ534230 (study PRJEB26409, sample SAMN06344110) | marine metagenome | isolation source: Sea water from surface | place: Atlantic Ocean:Southern... | reverse complement strand
TAAATATTACTGGGATGTGGGAGTTCCACAATGTTGGGAAGTTATGGATCACACTCATAGTGGTGCAAATTATTGTGATGAAGACGCTAAGTTTCTTTTTCTAGATGTAAAACTAGACACAGAAGTAATGATAAATAACTAAAAATCTATCTATAGAATGGCAAATATAAGGAAGTCATTTAATTTAAGAAATGGTGTGCAAGTAGATGAGGATAATCTATTTGTAAACAGTTTAGGCAACGTGGGCTTAGGGACAACAGTTCCTAGCGAAACTCTTGATGTACGAGGAAATATAAAATCAGTTGGAGTGGTAACAGCAGTTGGTGCATTTATATCTGGTGGACTAGAATCAACTGGTGTATCTACATTTACAGGTAATGTTCATGTTGGATCAGCGATCACTATGTATCCCTCATCAGGAATTATTAGTGCGACTTCATTTAGGGGTGATGGTGCTTCGTTATTAAATATTCCAACTTCACAGTGGACTGATGTTGATCCTAGTTTGAATATTGTAAGTATATACAATACTGGTTCGGTTGGAATAGCAACCACACTACCAAAATTTACACTACAAGTTGGTGGTAATTCAGATTTATCTAATTTCCAGAACGGAGTAGGTATCAATTCCTCTGGTAACATGGTGGTTACTGGTATCGTAACAGCAGGGGTGTTGAAGGGAGAGGGTTCTGATATAACAGCATTAAATGCAACAAATATTAAGTCAGGTATTGTTTCTAATTCATATCTTCAAGCAGGGTATGAGTTCTCTGGAATATTAACAGCAACACAATTTAAGGGTAATGTTCTTGGGGATGTAGTTGGTTTTGCTACAACTGCACGAGATTTAGTTGATGGACTTGATTTAAGTTTTGGTTCATTCACTTCAGATAATGGACAAGTTGGTATATTGACTGTTACAGGTTCAATAGTTACACCTGGCGACAATGCACCGATTGGTGTGGGTACTACAGCACCCCAATCAGACCTCCATGTGAAGAAAGCGGGTATTTCTTCAATACAAGTTTCTAGTGATAGTAACGAAAGTCTCATCACATTAAGTAGAGGACTAGATCAGCAAGGAACTGCTGGTGCGATTAAATTTGGTAATGAAGATGCTTCCTTCCTTTATAGTGAATCGAATGATTTAGATATAATAAACTACACAACAGGTAGTGTTAACAATTATCTACACGCAGGGTCAGCTGGTATTAATACTGGTGGATTTTTCTGGTTAAGAGGTAAAAATGTTGACCAGTTGATGACTTTAACTTACGATAAGAAGTTAGGTATCGGGCGTACAAATCCAGACCATAATCTTCATGTCGTAGGAACTAGCACAGTTACTAGTAATGCCTTCATAGGTAATAATCTCACAGTCAAGAATGATGTGACTGTAGCAGGGGATATGTCTGTATCTGGTAGTTATGGATTAGTTGATTCAGATATTACTGGATTGAATGTTAGTGCCACTACAAAACATTCAAGGGTAAAAAATCTTGATATAGATGCGAATCTTAAAGTAGCAGGTATTACTACAATATCTGGTTTTGTCGCAGTTGGTAACACATTTTCAGCTGGTATAAACAATACACATCCTACGAGAGGATTCGGAATTAATATTGATCTAAACAACGCAGTAGCGATTGGTACAGACGCTCCTTTCAATGATGTTGGTCTTCTTGCCTTAGATGTGAGACATGGAAAGGCATCTTTCGCAGGGGTGGGTGTTGGAACTACAGCATTATTAGCAGCGATTGACTTTAGATATGCAGGTAGAAATCATGCTGATGTTGTAAACACAGCTGAAGACGCAAATAGAATGTATATGTATCCTCCTGTAGTCACGACTGCTGAGAGAGGTAACTTAGTTGGTATGCAACAGGGTGCTATGGTTTATGATTCTGATTTAGACACGATATGTTTCTATAATGGGTCTGCATGGAGGAAAGTAAGTCACACAGCAGCGTAAATATGAAAACTTATACATACCTTTGTATGGATTGTAAGTCGGATTATATATTCTTTAAGAGACAGTAGCGAAAGCGTCACACACGACCCCTCTGGGGTCTTTTTTATGCTATAATAGTTGTATCTAAGATATTAGTATGCAACTCAGACCACATCAATTAGACGGATTAAACGCAATGCAGACTCACAGCAAGGGTCAGATCATTGTACCCACAGGTGGTGGAAAAACAATGTGCATGATAGAAGATGTGAGGAGACTCTTTGCACAGGACAGTTTACCAAAGACAGTTGTAGTTGTCGCACCACGCATCCTCCTAGCAAATCAGTTATCATCTGAGTTCTTGGAGTTCATCACAAATGCAGAGGTCATTCATGTGCATAGTGGCGAGACACATCACAAGAGTACAACCAAGACAGATCAACTTGAGTATTGGTATCACAGAAGCACAGATAATCTATTAATATTCACAACATATCATTCTCTACACAGAATACAGGAGTCTCTTGATATTGAAGTAGATGCAATATACTTTGATGAAGCACACAACTCAGTACAGAAAAACTTTTTCCCTGCTACTGAACACTTCTCATACAATGCGAAAAGATGTTTCTTTTTTACTGCAACTCCAAAGAATAGTTTGACTCCTCAGAAAGCAGGAATGAACTGGAGTGAGGTGTATGGGGATGTGATCTGCCAAGTTCCTGCACCAAAGTTAGTCAGAGACGGATACATACTACCTCCAAAGGTTGAAGTCTATAAGTCAAGAATCTTGGATAAGAATGAGTTGGTTGCTGAACGTGATTGTGAGCAGATGGTACAGGCGATAGATAATATTGAGAAGGACAAAGTATTAATATGTGCGAAGTCCACAAACCAAATCAAATCACTTGTTTACTTCACAGACTTTGTGAGTGATCTTGCAGACAGAGGTTATTCTTGGATGACCATTACAAGTAAGACAGGGGCGATTATTGATGGAGAGAAGGTGGACAGAGAGACATTCTTTGATACACTTAATGAGTGGGGTAGAGATCCAGACAAGAAGTTTGTAGTTCTACATCACAGCATACTCTCAGAGGGTATCAATGTTCATGGACTTGAAGCAGTATTGTTTATGAGGTCTATGGATTACATCACTATTAGTCAGACGATTGGTAGAGTGATACGCAAAGGGGCAAAAGACAAAGTTTATGGTATGATATGTGTACCAGTATATTCCAAAGTGGGTATCACAACCGCCAGAAAGGTTGAAGCAGTAGTCGATACTATCTTCAACAAAGGCGAAGCAGCAACAGTTACAGTAACAAGATGAGGGATACAATTCTATTCGGAGATTGTCGTCAGACTCTCAAAGAATTTGATGAACAGGCAAGGATGTGTGTAACATCCCCTCCTTACTATGGTCTAAGAGACTATGGTGGGGAGGATAGTCAGATTGGACAGGAGCAAACTCCTGATGAATTTATTGACCAGTTAGTAAACGTATTTAAGGAGGTTCGCAATGTGCTTACAGATGATGGAACTTGTTGGGTTAATCTTGGGGATAGTTACTATAATTACAGACCTGGAAAAGGACAAGGACTACCAAGACAAACTGTTGCAAATACAAAACAAGACTTACCAGATGTGTGTCCTCGCAGAGGAAATCGAATCGAAGGACTCAAAGAAAAAGACCTTATTGGAATCCCATGGCTCTTTGCCTTCGCAATGAGAAATGATGGATGGTATCTGAGACAGGACATCATCTGGCATAAACCAAATCCAATGCCTGAGAGTGTAAGAGATAGATGCACAAAGGCACATGAATACATATTCTTGTTTAGTAAAAATAAAAAATATTATTATAATAATGAAGCAATCAAAGAACCCGCAAAAGATTGGGGAACAAGAGATAGAACAAAAGGAAAGTATCATAACGAAGGAACAGGACTCCAACCGCATAGCGGTCTTACAAAAAGTTATCCAACAAAGAATAAGCGATCTGTCTGGTCGGTAACTAATAAACCATATAAAGATGCACACTTTGCAGTATATCCTCCTGACTTGATTGAACCTTGCATCAAAGCAGGGAGTGAAGTTGGAGATATAGTTTTAGATCCATTTATGGGATCAGGAACTACAGCTATGGTTGCAAAGGCACTTGGTAGAGATTACATAGGATGTGAACTACACGAAGACTATGGTAACTTAATTCAGAAACGTGTGCAAGATTATGTGCCAGTTAAGGAAGAGACACAAGAGGGTTGCATAAACATACTGGATATTATATAATAGAAGAGTAATAAAGGAGATACCATGATTGAAGGATTTGTTCTAACACTTGTATTGATGACTTTTTGTATAGGTTCATCATTTGCAATCGTAAATTTTGCATCTAAAGGGAGGTTCTTTTAATGAAATGTAAAGTTGACCTTATGGTCGCAGGGCAAGTTTTTAGTGAGTCAGTTCATGCTCGTGATTACGCAGAAGCAGAGCAAGTTGCACTCGCAAGAAATCCTAACGCTACAGTTATCAGAGTAAATGCTGATTTCTTCACAGATGATAGTTGGAATTAATATATAAAGAAAAAATAAAACCATGAAAGATCAAGCATCAATAGGTAATGAGTCTGCATCTGTTAAGTATCAGAGAGCATTAGACCTTTTTACCGAGTCAGTTATGAAACCTGACCATGATTTGCGTGGATGTGCATACAATCAAGGTTGTTATGAGGATTTAATGGAGATCAGGGAACACGTTTTAGAGTATCTTAAAACATTGAAGGATGTGACTTATCACACAAATCCAGATGAGAGTGATGATATAGAGACAGCAAAATTAATTGAAACTAAACCATTAACTAAGTGGCGATAAATGAGTGATGTTCACTATAAAAAACACGTTGTCTTTCGTGAGACAGAGGATGTTATATTCTATGATATAACTGTTGAGGAGTCAAATGCTTCTGATCTTGTAGTACACACAGGCACAGCAGTATCTCCACCAAATGATAATGTGGGAGCAAAGCAATTCTACATTCATAGTTTTCAAGATGATTACAATAGAGTGGTATCAGGACAACGGACATTTGAGTTAGTAAATTATAAGTGGAAGTATCCATATCATATTGTAAATCTAAATGTACACAATGGTGCATTGTTTATACCTCGTGGTACATTTCATAGATCAGTATCAGGAGAAGATGGTTCAATAGTAATCAATCAGGCAAAGAGATATGATGGATTTGATCCAAGTGCAGAGTTCTATCCTGTATCATGTGCGACCAATATTGAACTCTATAATATACTTACAAGAGAGAAACCAGTAATACATAAACTAGGCGAGTAGGCATAAATTTTTATTAACAAAAACTTAAATTTTAGGGTATCAACACATAAATAACTACAGAATTGGAGATTCAAGATGCTTTAAATCTCTACATTATGAACCAGTAAAATAGGAGTCCGATTCATGCACAACTTAATTTCTTTCAATCAGTTAGTAGGGTCACAAGATCAAGATAACGATTTAATCACAGAATACTATGAGTGCCTAATCGAATGTGAAGAAGACCAACATATATGCAAACGAATATGCAAGGAGGTTTTAATTGATTAGCATTTACACATCACATCCACCATAAAGTTTACCGAACCCCTGACCAAAAGTTAGGGGTTTCCTTATTGCATAAATTATGTTATAATGATAGGAGATTTGATTACAAAATGAAAAGAGTATTGATTACAGGTGGAGCAGGGTTTATAGCACACCACTTGATTGGACAGATACTTGAAAAGACAGAATGGGAAATAGTAAGTCTGGACAGATTAGATTATAGTGGTAACTTGAATCGTTTGCACGATTTGATGATGACCTTTGAACCAGAGGTACGCAAGAGAGTAAAGATAGTTCATCACGATTTAAAAGCAGAACTTAATCCACTAATCCGTAGCGACATAGGAGAAGTTGATGCAGTTCTACATCTAGCAGCAGGGTCACACGTTGATCGCAGTATAGATTATCCTATGGAGTTTGTACTGGACAATGTGGTTGGAACTTGTAATATATTAGAGTTTGCAAGGACTTGTAAGAACCTAGAAAGATTCATATATTTCAGCACAGATGAGATTTTCGGGCCAGCACCTAACGGAATTAAGTATAAGGAGAACGATAGATATAATTCTACTAATCCATATAGTGCAACAAAGGCAGGGGGAGAAGAATTAGCAGTAGCATATCAGAATACATATAACCTTCCTGTATTCATCACACATACAATGAATGTTTTTGGGGAGAGACAACATCCTGAGAAGTTTATCCCTATGTGCATCAAGAAAGCAAGGGATGGAGAGACAGTTACAATTCATAGTGACAGTACAAAAACTGTACCAGGCTCCAGACATTACATTCATGCAGAGGATGTTGCATCAGCGATACTATTCTTAATGAATGATAAGATGATACGCAGACTACATCCAGATTATGATGCACCAACATGGGGTAATGCAAAATGCCCTAAGTTTAATATCGTAGGATCAGAGGAACTTAATAATTTAGAGTTAGCACAGATCATAGCGGAAGCACAGGGCAAAGAGTTGAAGTATGAAATGGTTGACTTTCATTCATCAAGACCAGGACATGACTTACGTTATGCACTAAGTGGAGACAAGATGAGAGAGTTGGGATGGACACCTGCAAAGTCAGTTCGGGATAGAATTGCACAGGTAACTAAGTGGACACTTGAGAATGAAAGGTGGATCAAGTTATGAAGAAGTTTCTATTTGGTGTAAGGGAGTTTGCATGGATGGTAGCAGACGAAATTGCTGATTGGTTGTATCCATATAGAAATCAACTCACACCAGAGGAGAAGTTTGAAGTCAGAGTCAAAGACCCTATGAGTGGAGAAATGTGGATGATTGAAGAACTCATACAACAGATGAATCAGAAAGTAGATAAGTTACAAGATGATATGATGTATGTTAGAGATAAACTTGCAGAACATGAGGAGAAGTTATCATTTAAAGTAAAGAAAAGATCACAGAGTCCGTCTGTATCAGGTAAAGTTAAAATGTAATCATAATAGCAAAGTTGGTTTGTATAGATACTATGTAAGCGAATCAACATATTTGATGTGTAATATAACTGATAAGAAAGCAGCAAAGAGAATCATAAAGGTAGCAAAGACTAATCCAAACATTTATTCGACAGCAGACGTAATGTATGCTAAACTAATCAAAAGACGAATTAAAAATGATAAACGATTCTCTAAAGATCAAACAGAACAATGATGGTTCATTCACAGCAGAGTGGGATAAACAAGACCCAAACTGGAAGTGGATGAATAACTTGACTACAGAGGAAATCCAATGTATAATTAAGGAAGCTATTAGGGTAGATCAACATGAATGACTACAATTTTGGTGGATTGGATGGTTGGATTGCAGAAGCAATTCATTCTGGAGTTTCTGCTGATGTAATATACAAAGAAGTAATCGCATCAATTCGTAGGCAAGTCAAACATCATAAAACTTGTTATAAGACAACTAAAGAATTACACAAATTATTTTCAAATAGACAGTATTTTGATGTGGTAGGGGATGATCCCGACATTGTAAATGATAAAATCAATGCAACTTCTCCATATAATGATGGTTGGACTCAAGAATTTTACAAAGATAAGTTGAAATCAAGAGGTATCACAACTACTAAGATTAATATAACAGTTCCAGATCATCCTGACTACACAGAGTTAGATGATTGAGTTCTCATATAAAAACGAACACTCAAGGATGCTCATTGTACGTTGTATAGGAGAGAATAGTTTTTATGTGGAGAAAGTGGTGCTACCCTCCGAGATCATAGCATTTGAAGCTCCAAAGGATGCAAGAGTGGAGATATGGGGTAATGATTTAAGTGGATTACATATTGAAGACACAATAATTGTTGGCGAACCTGTTTAATTGTGCTATGATTAAGAAGTGGTGGAGAGTGTGGGCGAAAGCTCTTGGCGAAAAGTCTGGTAAATCTGATAAGGAAGCAGACTTTATCGCTATCATCAGGACTCTAATTTTTATTCAATTAGTAATCACTAATTGTTTTATTATTGCAGGAAATATACGTCATTGGAACGATAATGTGCCTGTAGAGTCAAACCTAACAATAAATAGTAATGTAACAAGAGGAACACATTATGAAAACAATAGAAGACCATATTGATAAGGACAAACATCTTATCGAAGACCCTACTATTTCAGCAGCAGCGAGAAGACATTATAAAGATGAACTTCACGAACTTGAGGTTTATGCAGAACATCATAAAGAGGAAATAGAGGCAGGGGATCATCATGACCCAAACGTATTAGAATTATTCTGTGAATTACATCCAGATGAACCAGAGTGTCTAGTATATGATGACTAACACTTGACATACTCTGTCAGTGTGTTATAATAATTATATTACCCCAATAACAGGGGATTACATATAATTATTATGAAATTTTTTAAAAATGAGTATAATGATGAACTCAATAATCAAGAATCATTAAAAAGAATTACATCATCTAATTTTGCATATACTGATACTGATGTCGAAGTAAATGTTGATGATCTAGTCATGAGTGAGAATGACCCTCGTGCTGATGGTATAGATCCAAATCATGTGGATGCACTATACTACAAAATTTCAGTTGATGGTGTTGACCCTGACTCAAGGGCAATCATCATGCCTACTGAGTATGATCCAACTAAATTCTATGTTATAGATCAGCATCACTTTATATCTGCACTTAAGAAAGCACATATTAAAACACATAAAGCTCACATAGTCAAGTACATAGGTAAAGGAAATAAGAAAGAAATGTGGGCAGCAGCTTCTGATTTCGGTCAAAAGATCAATAACTCACATAAGGTCACTAAAAAAACCACTATGGCGAGTGTCGTTGCACTGGCAACTAAAAAAATCAATACTACTGGTTACATATACAAACCAGACACACCTGTGGATGAGGTAAACATTAGATTATGGTTTAAAGAAAACATGATTACTGGTTTATTTGCACCACACATTTTAACTAGGATTAAAGATCAGATATTAAATCGTGATGAATCAACAGGTGTGAAGGTGCGTTCTTTAACTGACCACATGATAAAAATTATCTGTAATAATACAGATGGTAAATATGGGGCAGGAGAATTAAGTAATAATAGATATGGTTATATCGTAAAAACTGATAATTTTGCTGCTGATGCACCAAAGATGTTACATCAAATATTGTGTCTATGGAATAAGAATCCTGATAAAAAACCAGTTATCATCACACACTCTGGCAGAGACAGTAATGAATTAATATTATCACAATTTAAGGGTTATGTTAACAAAATTTATGAGACATATCTCACTCATTTATCTGCGATTGGACAATTACATGGTTGTCTTTTTACAGCATTGACTTTTGAGCAGTTCTTAGATAAGATAGAAGTAGTTTCTATCGGACAAATCTCAGGAGAGTTTTCAGATAAATCAGATTTCATTACAAGACAACTTACATGAGTGAAGTAACAATTCTAAAAAAACCTGCGGAGGAAATGGATGATCTAGATCAGAAGTTTGATCTAGTTTATCTTGACCCTCCTTTTGGGTTGCAACGAGATTTTAACATGGTCGAGAAAGATGGTCGAGAAAAAGGTTTTTCGGATTCTTGGAAATCTTTTGATGATTATATTGATTGGTATGCCGAGATTTTGAATAAATGTTATTCTAGATTGGGAGATCATGGATGGATATATGCTCATAATAATTTTATTGGTAATGCTCTAGTTTTATCGAAAGTAAATTCTACTGTTCGAGATTCATTCTATACGAATATTTCTTGGAAGCGATCTGGCCCGAAAAATAATATTAAAAATGGATGGGGAAATATAGTTGATAGTATTATGGTTTTACAGAAAGGTAAACCATATTTTGAGGTAGAATATTCTGAACTAGATCCAGTATATGCAGCGAATAGTTTTAAAAATAAAGATGAAGTTGGTTACTATGCACTAGCAAAAGTTACTGGCGAGAAGAGCAGACCTTGTACTAGATTTGAATTTAAAGGATATAATCCGCAGTATGGTTTTAGGATTAGTCTCGACAAACTAGAAGAACTAGATCAACAAAATAGATTACACTATGGTAAGAATAATCTATACAAGAAAATCTATACACACGAATCGAAAGGTGTACCCATACAAAATTTCTGGGATGATGTATATTTTATATCAAGAAGTGAGAAGAATAAAAGAAAATATCCCACACAGAAACCTATTAAATTATTAGAAAGAATTATTAAATCATCTTGCCCTCGTGATGGGTGGGTTCTCGACCCCTTTTGTGGTTCGGGTACAACAGCAATAGCATCATTTAATTTAGGTAGAAATTGTGTTACTATGGACATTAACACAGATGCTATAGAAATTGCAACAGAGACAGTTGACGAACTGTACACTCCAGAGTTGAATCCACTCGCACAGGCACTATACTAAGTACAGGAAAACAATTATTTTAAAATCACATGGCAACTAGAGCAAGAATTGGACTAAAACTTGAAGATGGTTCAATAATCTCAGCATATCATCATTGGGATGGTTATCCTGAGTGGTTAGGTGTGACTCTTAAGGAACACTACAATACAAAAGAAGATATTGCTAAGTTGATTGAAGGTGGTAATATGTCTTCATGCTATTCTGATAATCAGTATGATGAGAAGAAGCAAGAGTTTGTAAAAAATGATCCCAAACCAGAGTATTATGGTGGGGATGATGAAAGACCTAGATTAAGTAGGAACTTCACTCAGTTTGCATTTGACTCAAAATCAGGAGAAGAGTACTTGTATCTTTTTGTAGATAATGAGTGGAATGGATTTTCATTAGACCATAAGTATAGTGAGGAAGATTGGGAGATTCTTGATACAAAGGTCAATCCAGTAGAAATACCAGAACCAGAGGTCGCATAAATGTATAGTACAAAGGAAAAATTACTTTTTATTTCATCCTTTGTGGTCTTTTTACATTGGGGTTCATGTCTATTTTCACTCATAGTGGATATGGTTATTCTAAAACAATCTGTAAGAATACTACCATTTGGTTTTTAAAAAAGCATCTATCTGAACATGAGATAGGAAATCTTGAGGTCACTCACAAAGGACTCAAGAGGGATGGTTCATGGGGTTATTGTGATCCTATACAAGATGGGTATAGGATCGAACTTCAATCAGGTATGAAGAAGGACTTATATATTAGAACCCTATTACATGAACTAATCCACGTTAAACAATGGGTAGATGGTTCACTTCAATTCAAACGTGGAAACAAGATGTATTATAAGGATGAATATGTAGATAAAACTGACTACCATAACCAACCACATGAGATCGAAGCATTTGAGTTAGAGGGTATTATATATCAAAATTATCTTGAAGAGCAGTATGGTGTGACACCTGACGAGGTGTCCTTTTTCTATAGCAATCGGTTTCCGAGTCGCTATACTGGTAATATAAACAAAGAGGTATTATGAACCAATTAGATCAAACCATTGAAGACCTTAAGTTTTGTGTTGAAACTCTAGGTATGAATGATGAACAGGTAGAGGAGTTCATGGACATAACAGGACAATTCGGTGTAAGACCAGAGTATTTTTCTAATGAGTTCATATTTCTTACAGGAAGAGGACTTGAGGAAGATGGTAAGTTACATGACCCAGAGCATCTAAACATTGCTCTATTCAACGCTATGTACTGGGAGCATTAATATGACAAAAGAAATGCTATTCCTATGTGATGTATTCGACAAGTGGTTAGATGAGAATGATCTACCACATAGAAGTGCGGATGACATTCTTTATGGAGAAAATGCTTGTAAACTCACAGGTAATCAAAAATACTGGTTAGAGAGTTTCATTGCTACTTGGGAAGTTATTGCGGAGCATTGCTAAATGAAACTTGTTACACACATTGATGTTCATGAGAGACTTGATGAGGACATTCAATTCCAAATCAACAATGCTCTTGGATTATGGTCATCTAAAAATGATGCCGACCTATGGGAAGATGTAAGAAAGTACATGCTCCCTTATACTCTCAAATCTGTCGAATTTGAGAAAAACAGACCACATTCACTCACATCATTCAAATGAGAACAGATTTCACACCCGAATTTATCAGCGAACTCAAATCATTCTATGTTGAGAGAGTCGTTGACAACATGGACACAAAAGACCTCTATAACTATGTAATGGATGATCTTGATAGATATTATGAAAAGCAATCAGACATGGATTTCCTTGAAGATGCTTACAACTATTGGGAAGACCACTTTGATGATGTAGTTAAAGAGATTGAGGAATACATGAATTGCCCATTTTCATTAAACAGGAGGGAAAATGAATCCACAGCAGACTAAGATAGAGGTATTTGACCAGTATATTATGAGAGGTGGAGATCAATCACTTAAGAACATTGAAGACCTATGTGATTATGGATTTGACCTATGTGGAGTAGGACACGACTCCGAACTTTTCCAAGAGGTTGTAATTGATGTCATTCGCAAACTTACAAGAGACTTAAAAAAACGATCCGATTGACAAACTGTCACACACACTACAGCATACTCACTCACTATACACTATAATGAGTATATACACAAAGGAGTTTCCCACATGACAACTAAGTACAAAACCACACCCAAAGAAAAAACCATTATCAAACTTATGGAAATGGTTATTGATACTCTTAAAACTTGCGATAGTGTAACTGACCCTGCATTTGATATGTATTATATCATGCATCAAGCAGTTGATAGAGAAGTTTACTATCCTATGTCAGATAAGGAGTTCGGG
>ENA-OSEY01002184-OSEY01002184.1-marine-metagenome-genome-assembly--contig:-NODE-2184-length-12828-cov-4.211591_pt1 | contig 12828 bp, 10 predicted proteins | sample MGYA00248465_ERZ534230 | MGnify/ENA primary metagenome ERZ534230 (study PRJEB26409, sample SAMN06344110) | marine metagenome | isolation source: Sea water from surface | place: Atlantic Ocean:Southern... | reverse complement strand
TACTTATTCAACAACAACTATAAGCGTAATTTTGATTATTTTCTTTTTGTTTTTGATTTCAAGAAACTCTGAGAATTTTTTAATTTACACAACTCTTGTTTCTCTAACTTTTGGAACTTTAAGCTATTTACCGCACTGGTTAAATTGGAATTTTAGTGGTTATGAAAGTAAAAATAACTGGACAGATATTACAACTCTTTATGAAGGTTTAGACACGCTTGAGCCAGGAAGAATCATGTGGGAACCAAATTCTGATCTAAACAAATATGGTACGCCTATGGTATTAATGACAATCCCAATGTTTACAGACCACCAAAGTGTCGAAGGTTTATATTTTGATTCAAGCATAACAACACCGTTTCATTTCTTAACAGTTTCAGGACTTGCTGAAAGACCTTCTAATCCAGTCGGAGGGTTGACATATATTAATGGTGAATTCGATAAAGGTTTTAGATTAATGGAAGAACTGGGTGTAGATTATTTTATTGCATACACATCATCAATTAAAGATAAAGCTAACGGAAATGAAAATTTTAATTTTTTATTCTCAAATGAAGTTTTTAATGTTTATTCAATAAACTCTGAGAAAATAGAGCTCGTTGAAGATAATTTATATACATTCGAGAGTCCAGATTTTTATGAGCGTCTATTTAATGCAGTTCTAAGGGAAGGCAGTGAACAAAGCTTCTTTGATGCTGCTTACAAGAGCTTCAAAGATGAATCAAATTATAAAATAATTGAAAACTATGATATGAACTTAGCTGATTCTAGTGACAACAATACCGAGCTTTTAATAAGTGATTTAAATATTCAAAATGACTTTATATCTTTTAAAACAAATAAACCTAATCAACTTCATTTAATTAAAGTATCATATTTTCCAAATTGGAAAATTAAAAATGGCCATGGTCCTTACAGGATCTCTCCATCATTTATGGCAGTTATCCCCAATGATGAGCTTGTTGAGATTAATTTCGAGTTGAGTAATGTCGAAAAAGCTTTAAATTTCTTTTCGATTTTGACACTTTTTGGTGCTTTACTTATTACTTATAAGATTAAAAAGAGATCTGATAATGTTTAACAAGTTAAAATCCTTAAAAATTTTTCAAAGCGACACTTCATTAATGCAGTTATTTAGAACATATATTGTTGGTGCTATAAATTTGATGGTTGGCTTAACTTTGACATATATATTTCAATTTTTTGTTCTTACTTTTATTGATTTTCCCATGAGAACTTATGTAACTAATGTGCTCGGATTTTTAATTGGTGTAGTTATTTCGTACTACTTATCTAGAAGAATAATTTTTAAATTTAGTTTTTTTGGAGGAAAGTTAAAAGAGTTTTTAAATTTCTCCTACACTAACCTAATTAGTTTATTTGCTCCAAATTTAATTTGGTTCATAATTAATTTTATCAATGATGCTTTACAGAAGGATGAGCTTTGGTTTCTTGTAATTACAATTCTTATAAATGGAGCAATACTTCCCATCAAGTATTTGATTTATAAATTTTTTGTTTTTAAAGATTCTTTATAAAAAATAATTCTTAATTTAATTAAGCTCTTTAATGTTCTTGGGATCCTTTTATAAATTAAGGAAACACTAGGTCTGATTTCATTTACTTTTGCAGGAATTTCTTTTATTTTCCCACCGTTTTTTTCTATTCTTATTAATAATTCAGTATCAAAAATGTCTTGTGTTGAAACGACCTGCGGTAAAAATTTTTCAATTTCTGTTTTTTTAATTGCTTTCATTCCGTGCGTATCACTTAGCTTTGTGCCAAAAAAAGTTTTTAAAAGAATAACAAAGAAATTAGTAGCTAACCTTCTAACAAATCTTCTCCCATCTTCAGAGGAACCAAGTCTTTTTGAAGCTGTTATTGAGGAGTATTCGCTATTTAGCATTAAAGCTTCACGTAAAAAAGATTCTGAATAATAATCAATATCAAATGATATAACTAAATCATTTTTTGCTAATTCAAATCCAGCTTTTAATGCATTTCCGTAGTTTGGTTCTGGATTGGATATAATTTTTATCTCTGAATATTTATTAATTAACTCATTAGCAATTTTTTTTGTATTATCAGTAGACCCATTTTCTGAAAAAATAATTTCAAAATCTATCCCCATACTTTTACATAATGAAAATATTGCATTGGTAGATTCTTCAAGTATTTCCTCTTCATTGTAAATAGGTATTACAATTGAAAAATTCTTATAGTTAAACTTTGATTCCATCAAGAGTACAATAATTGGGTAATGAGTAATAATCTAGATGTTATTTTTAAATCCTATGACATTAGAGGTATCTTTGGGGACACGCTATCTTTGCAAGATGCTTACAAAATTGGATATTCTTTTGCAGAATTTGTTGATTCAGAAACAATTTTAATTGGCCATGATGGTCGTTTATCTAATATGGAAATGTTAAACGCAGTTGCATCTGGTATATCTAACAGTGGTAAATCAGTTTTGTATGTTGGTCTTGTACCAACAGATGTTGTATATTCATTATCTGGACTACTTGAATTACCTGGAGTTATAATCACTGCTTCTCACAACCCTAAAGAATACAATGGATTGAAACTTTGCAACTCAGGAGCAGTACCGATTGGAGAGCATTCAGGTCTTTTAGAAATAAAAAACAATATAAAAAATCTAGACTTTGATGAAATAAGCAATTTACATTTAGAAACAAACAATGAACTGGATTTATATTTTGAACATATACAGAAATTAGTAAAACCAGAAAAAGTAAATAGCCAAATAAAATTTGGGGTTGATGGAGGAAATGGAGCAATAGGCTCGATATTTGATGATTTATCAACAATTTATAACTTTGATTGTGAAAAGCTTTATATGGAAGTCGATGGAAATTTCCCAAATCATCCAGCTGATCCATCAAACATAGACAATTTGAAAGAGATAATAAAACTTGTTCAAGAAAAAAAATTAGACTTTGGAGTAGCTTTTGATGGAGATGCCGACAGAGCAGTTTTTATTGACGATACTGGAAAAGTTGTATCTGGAAGCATGATGACAACATTAATTGCAGACTATTTATCTGAAAAAAAAGATAATTTAAAAGTTGTGTATAACGTTAATGTTTCACCACATGCTTTATCAATACTTGATTCAAAAAATATTTCTCTCCACAGGTGCAAGGTGGGTCATTCAAATATAAAAGCAATGATGAAAGAACTTGAAGCAGATTTTGGTGGTGAACATAGCGCTCATTTTTATTATAAAGATAATTATTTTGCTGATTCAGCAATACTTACTCTCTTAATGTTTATGACCATTATTTCTGAGCGAGGAGAGAAAGTTAGCACTATGATCGACAAGTACAATTTCCCTCCATCATCTGGAGAAGTCAACTTTGTAGTTGAAGATGTAGAAAGCTCTTTGGAGAAAATCAAAACTGTTTTTACTGGTGATTTTGATGAACTTGATGGTCTTTCATATTTTGATGAAAACTTTTGGTTTAATGTTAGAGGCTCAAATACTGAACCTAAATTAAGAGTAAATATAGAAGCTTCATCTCAAAAAATACTTGATGAAGTTTTAGAGAAAATTTCAACTACTATATAGATAATAATGATTGAACACGTACTTGATTTAGGTAATCAATTAAAAAAAGAGTTAGAAACTTCAACGGATTTTGTAATTGATTCATACAATGATTTATTAATTGTTGGTATGGGTGGTTCTGGAGTTGCGGGGGATGTTTTAAAACTTGTTTTGAATGAAACTACACAAATAAATGTTGAAGTTAGAAAAGCATATGGAATTCCAAAAGTAGTTGCTGACAGAAGGCCAAAGTGTCTTTTTATATCTTACTCAGGAAATACTGAAGAGACTGTTGAGGCTGTAAATGATGCGATTAAAAATAATTTAGATTGGTCAGTAATTTCAAGTGGAGGACAATTACTAGAATTAGCAAAAGAGCACGAACGACCGTTTGTTAAAGTTCCACCAGGACTGCAACCTAGAGCAGCGTTTGGATTAATGACAAAAGCTGTGATGCATTATGTTTCTTCTGATAAAGTTGGAGAATATCTAGAGATGTGTAATCAAGCGGGAGAGTATTTAAATGAGGTATTGTCTAACCAATCAGAAAATGAGCTGTTAGCACAAGCTTTAAATCTCTCTAAAGAGATAAGCACAAAGACTTCTGTAATTTATGGTGGCACACCATTGACATATTTAGTTGCTCAACGATGGAAGACACAAATTAATGAAAACGCAAAATCAAAAGCTTTTGTTGGCTATATGCCTGAGGTGCATCATAATGAAATCCTTTCTTGGGAAGCAAATAAAGAAGATTCCAAAATTAATTATCAGTTATTATTTTTAAGGTCTTCTGATGAAAATTCTCAAATTAGTAAGAGGTTTGAATTAACAAAAGAAATTATCGGTGACAAGGTTGATGTTTCTGAAATTGAGAATATATCCTCAAAAAATATCATTAGCGAATTATTTCATTTAACATTAATAGGTGATTTAGTGAGTGTATATATGGCTGAAAATTTGAATATTGACCCATATGACATCACTTCAATTGAAAAATTAAAAAAATTATTAAAAGGATAGTGAAAATATGTCAACAATCAAAGATTCTAAATTAGCATCAATTGGAAAAGATGAGGTTAATTGGGCCCAGAGACAAATGCAAGTACTGGAAGATATAAAACTTGATTTTGAAAAAAGAAAACCCTTAGATGGATTGAATATAGGTGCATGTATGCACGTAACTAAAGAAACCGCCAATTTAATGTTAACTCTACAGTCAGCAGGGGCAAATGTCGCATTGTGTGCTTCTAATCCTCTTTCTACTAAAGACTCGGTAGCAGCTTATCTTTCTGATTGTGGAGTTGAAGTTCATGCAATACATGGTGTAAGCAATGAAGATTTCTTCAAACATCTTAATTCTGTATTAGATACAAAACCAGACATAACCATGGATGATGGAGCCGATTTAGTTTCTCTACTTCATACTGATAGAGCTGATTTGCCTGTAATGGGTTCTATGGAAGAAACTACAACGGGAGTGATAAGGCTTAAATCTATGGAAAAAAATAATAAGTTAAGATTCCCAGTTGTCGCTGTGAACGATTCAGACACTAAACACCTTTTTGATAACAGATTTGGTACTGGTCAAAGTGCTATGGATGGTGTTGTTAGGGCTACAGATTTACTTATCGCAGGACTAAATGTTGTAGTCATTGGATTTGGTGATTGTGGTAAAGGAGTTGCCGAAAGGGCTTACGGTATGGGCGCTAAAGTTACAGTTGTTGAACCTAATTCAGTAAGAGCGTTAGAAGCTTTAATGCATGGTTACGAGGTAAAGTCTAGTGTTAATGCTGCAAAAATTGCTGATGTTATTGTGTCAGTTACGGGAAACATGCATGCTTTAGACAAACAGCATTTTGATGTCATGAAAGATGGAGTTGCACTTGCAAATGCTGGTCATTTTGATGTTGAGATAAATCTTAAAGCACTTAAGGAGAATAGTTCAAGCGTTGATAGAGTGAGGGACCATGTTGATAGTTATAAATATAATGATAAAGAAATCCTAGTTCTTGCTGAAGGAAGGCTAGTAAACCTAGCTGCTGCAACTGGACACCCTGCATCAGTTATGGATATGTCTTTTGCTAATCAGGCTCTTGCAGCTGAGTGGATAAAAGACAACTATAAAACTCTTGAACCAAAAGTATATACATTACCTAAAGAAGTGGATTTAAAGATAGCTGCAACTAAATTAGGACTCATGGGTGGTGAGTTAGAGGTCCTTACTGAGGAGCAAATTAAATATCTTGACTCATGGGAGCACGGCACTAGCTAAATTTGAGTATATTTAAAAAAGTCTTATCTGTTGGAAGTGGAAAGCTTGCTTCAGAACTTAACGATGTTGTTCAAGCCATTAACGACAAAGAAAAAGAATTTGAATTATTTTCTGATGAAGAAATCAAAGTAAACTTTCAAGATTTATCAAAGAAACTAAATGGAGATCCTCAAAATATAGAAGTTGAAGCTTTTGCTTATATTAGAGAAGCTGCAAAAAGAACACTTGGTCAAAGACATTATGATGTACAAATTTTTGGAGGCTTGGTCTTACTAAGAAATAAAATAGCTGAAATGAAAACAGGAGAAGGAAAAACTTTAGTTTCAACATTACCAATTTCTTTAATGGCATTATTTAAAAAAGGAGTACATGTTGTCACTGTTAACGAGTATTTAGCAAAAAGAGATGCAGAGTGGATGAGCCCAATTTATAATTTTCTGGGACTTGAGGTTGGATTAATACACTCAAACCAAAATCCTGAAGAAAAAAATCAAGCATATAAAAAAGACATTACTTATGGAACTAACAATGAATTTGGATTCGATTACTTAAGAGATAATATGGCTATTTCTAGTGAACAGCTTGTTCAAGGAGAGTTATTTTATAGTGTAATTGACGAAGTTGACTCAATATTAGTTGATGAAGCAAGAACTCCATTAATTATCTCAGGCAAAGTTAGTGATTCTACAAAGTGGTATTCAGAATTTACAAAAATCGTAAAAGGAATGAAAAGAGATATTCATTATGAAATTGATGAAGCCAAAAAGCAGGTACATACTACCGAACTCGGCGTAGAGTTCGTTGAGTCAAAACTGGGAATATCTAATCTTTATGAAAATACAAAAACAAATTTTATTCATTATTTAACCGCAACCTTAAGAGCTAAAACAATTTTTGTAAAAGATGTTGATTACATAGTTGCAGATGGACAGATAAAAATTGTTGATGAATTTACAGGCAGGGTATTAGAGGGAAGAAGGTATTCAGATGGCCTTCATCAGGCATTAGAAGCTAAGGAAAATGTAAAAATACAAGATGAAAATCAAACTCTAGCTTCTATTACTTATCAAAACTATTTCAGAATGTATGAAAACCTTGCTGGAATGACAGGTACTGCAAAAACAGAGGAGGAAGAATTTGTTCAAATATACAACTTAGAAGTAGTTGAAATACCAACAAACCTTCCAATACAAAGAGCTGATCAGCAAGACGCAGTTTACAAAACCAATAAAGCAAAATTAGATGCTGTAATTGAGGATATCAAACATAGAAATCAAAATGGACAACCAATACTGCTTGGTACAGTATCTGTAGAAGCATCAGAAGAAATTTCAAAGATATTAACCTCTAAAGGCATTGTTCATAATGTCCTGAATGCAAAAAATCATGAACAAGAAGCCAATATTATTGCTCAAGCAGGAAAATTAGGTGCTGTAACTGTAGCTACAAACATGGCAGGTAGAGGAGTAGACATAAAGCTTGGAGGTAATGCTGAAGAGATGGCAATACAACTTCAAATAAAAGAAAACGAGCTAGAAAATCCAAATTATCTGAAATCTAAAGTTTCAGAACTGGAAGAAAGCGTAGAAAAAGAAAAAGAGAAGGTTTTATCGCTTGGAGGGCTTTATGTTCTTGGAACTGAAAGGCACGAATCAAGAAGGATTGATAATCAATTAAGAGGTAGGTCTGGTAGACAAGGAGACCCTGGTGAATCTAGATTTTATATCTCTTTACAAGATGAGCTTATGCGTAGATTTCAAGGTGAAAGAATTGAATCAATAATGAATAAACTGAATTTACCCGATGAAGAAAGAATTGAGCAATCAATGGTTACTAAAAGTATTGAAAGAGCTCAAGCTCAAGTTGAGTCATTAAATTTTGAAATAAGAAAAAATGTATTAAAGTTTGATCAAGTTTTAAACCAACAAAGAGATGTTATATATAAGTGGCGGAGAGAGCTGCTACGATCTGAAAGTGTAAGTGACCTGGTAGAAGGCTGGTTATCAGATGTGTTGGAAACAGTTGAAAATAACATTGAATCTTATAAAAAGAGTTATGAAAATCTAGAACATTTTAATGAACTTGTTGAAAACGAGTTAGGTGAGCTATTAAGCGATTCGGTAAGAGGTAAATTTCTCAAAAATTTACAAATAAATGATGATTTGGATATTTACAAAGATTTAGAAAACCTTTTCAATGAAAACAAAAAACAGGATACAGATAATTTTTGGAATCTTGCAAGAGGTTCAGCACTTTCATTTATCGATCAGTCATGGAAAGATCATTTATCTGAAATGGATTATCTTCGATCAGGCATAGGATTAAGAGCAATGGGGCAAAGAGATCCGCTAGTTGAGTATCAAAACGAGGGATATGACCTTTTTGAAGAATTAATAAATAACGTAAAATTTTCAGTTATTAGGATTTTATTAAATTTTGACAAAAATCTTATTGTTCAAAAAGAAAAAAATATTGATGATAATGTAAAAGAAAAGGTTATAACAAAAGATAAAATAGGTAGAAATGATACTTGTTACTGTGGTTCAGGAAAAAAATATAAAAAATGTGGATTGGTTAACAAATGTATAAAGAAATCCTAAAAAAAATATCTTTATTTAACGAACGCCTTACTTCTGCCAAGGAGTATCTTTGACTTTGAAAATAAAGTAAAAAAGTTAAAAGATTTAAATATTGAAATTAACGATAAAGACTTTTGGAACAATCCACAGCGTGCTCAGAAAGTCTCTATTGAAGCATCATCGATAGAAAAATTAATTTCCTCTCTAGAAAATTTAGAAACAAGCTTATCAGACATTAAAGAATTAATAGAAATTACAGGTGAAGATAACTTTAATGAAAATGATTTTTTAAAAGAACTTAGAAACTTTGAAGAAATGATTGTGGAAATTGAGAATGAGGCTCTATATTTTGGAGAATATGATGATTTGAATGCTGTTATAACAATAAATGCCGGTGCTGGTGGGGTTGATGCACACGATTGGGCGGAAATGTTGTTTAGGATGTATACTAGATTTTTATCAAGCCAAGATATGAAATATCAAATTGAAGAAATTTCACAAGGTGAAGAAGCAGGGATAAAATCAGCCTCAATCAGAGTAGATTCATATAGAGCATACGCAACTTTGGAAAGTGAAAGAGGAGTACATAGACTTGTAAGAATAAGCCCCTTTGATAGCAACAAAAGAAGACACACTAGTTTTGCAGGTGTAGATGTTGTACCACTAATCGAACATGATGAAGATATAGAAATTCAAGATGATGAAATAAGAGTTGATGTATACAGATCATCAGGTGCTGGCGGTCAGCATGTAAATACAACTGATTCAGCAGTAAGAATTACACACATTGAATCAGGTATAGTAGTTGCTTGCCAAGCTGAAAGATCACAATTGCAAAATAAAAATAGAGCTCTTGAATTATTGAAAACAAAATTAATTCTTAAGCAAAAACAAGAAGAACTTCTTAAAATTAATGATATAAGAGGAGATCAACATGAGGCTGGTTGGGGACGACAAATTAGATCCTATGTATTACAACCTTATCAACAGGTGAAAGACTCAAGGGGTAATACTGAAGTTGGCAATGTTACGAATGTTCTTGATGGTGATATTTCCATATTTATCAAAGAGTATCTAAAATGGCGAAGACAGGGGTTTAATGATTAGCTTAAAAAATGTTTCTTTAGTTTTTCAAGGTGGCAGCGTCGCTATATCCAATATTTCAACAGAAATTAAAGAAGGTGAATTCGTTTATTTAGTGGGACATTCTGGAAGTGGTAAATCTTCCTTTTTAAAATTGCTTTACAAAGAACATATGGCTACAAAAGGCGAAATTGAAGTTGCAAATATTGATGTTTCTAAATTACCTAAGTGGAAGATCCCTATCCTAAGAAGAAAAATTGGGATAGTAACACAAGAACCACAATTATTGGAAAGCAGGAACACTTTTGAAAATATTGCTTTTGCTTTAGAAGTTATGGGAAGCTTACCAGAAGAAATTGATGCAAAAACTAATACACTTCTTGACTTAGTTGAGTTAAACGAGTGTGCTTTTAAATATCCAGGGCAATTATCTGGTGGTGAACAAACCAGAGTAAGTATAGCAAGAGCATTAGCAAATAATCCTGTAGTTCTTCTCTGTGATGAGCCTACTGGAAATCTTGATCCAGAATTAAGTATTCAGATTGTTTCTTTGTTAGAAAAAATAAATAGAGCAGGCACTACAGTTATTATGGCTACTCATGATTCCTCAATTGTAAATAGGAGAAAAAAGAGGGTAATAGAACTTTCTGATGGAAAAATTGTACGAGACGAATTAGATGGAAGTTATATTGTGAGTTAGTTATGGGAAAATTTTCTTACGTCTTAAAAAATACCTTGTTAAACATGAGAAGATCTCCACTTCTTGTATTTGCTACAATTATTGCTGTTTTAGTTTCAAGCTTTCTTGTATTTACTACTTTGTCTGCAAGATCCATTGTTCAAAACAACACTCTTCGATGGCAGAATGGTGTTCATGTAGTAGTTTTTCTTGATGATAGGGTGACTACAACAGCACATAAACAGTTAGAAACGTCATTGGAAAGCTATCCCGAAGTACGAACAGTTGATTATTTCTCTAAACCCGAGGCGGAAGAAGAATTTAAAAATTTGTTTAAAGATCAACCAGAACTTTTGGCTGAAGTAGATTATGAAATTTTACCAGCTTCATTGCGAATAAACTTAAATGACCCATCAAACTACGAACTAATTATTGAAAGACTGGATGGAAATCCAGCAGTAAAAGAGATTAGAACTTCAGGGGAAGCAATTGAGAGACTTTTAAGTCTTACAGATACACTTGTTATTTCAGCTTCAGCTTTTGCATTACTCATAGGTTTTGCTGCTTTTATATTAATCATCAATACATTAAGACTTGCAGCATACTCCAAGAAAAAAGAAATAAAAATAATGAGACTTATTGGAGCTTCATCAACATACATTAGATTACCTTTTATATTTGAAGCTGTAGTGGAGTCTCTTATTGGTACAAGTATCGCAGTTGGTTTTGGTTGGGCTTTGATTGAGTACTCAAAAAGCTCTGTAGTTGCTGACAGTATTTTTGACATTACTATATCAGATGATTATTTGATATTTTTGACACTTTCTTTATTAATGTTTTCAATAATTTTTGGATTATTTGCATCATTTGTCGGTATACGAAAAGCGTTAAATGATTAAAAAAATTACGATACTAATTACTCCTATCTTTTTCTTAACATCATTTTTGTTTCCAAATGATCTAAGTGCAATCACTGCAGAAGATAGACTAATTGAAGTAGAAAAGCAACTTCAAGCTATTGCAGAACAAATAAGCAAATATGAGGGAGAAAGAACAGACTTGGAAAAGGCAATTATTGCTAACGATAAAGATCTTGCACAAGTTAATAGCGAATTAGCAGAGGTACAAAGCAGGTTGGCTGTTGTAGAAAGAGAGCTGGAAAAAGCATTAGAAAATTATGACTTTACTGTAAATGATTTAGTAGCTGTTCAAGAAAACATAATCAATGAACAAATTAAACTTGGAAAAATTAAAAATGAGATATCAAAAGTCTCAGATGAGCTTTTCGAAACACAAAAAGAACTTTTGGTTGTAGATGAAGGCTTTCAGGAGCAAGCAGTAAGTCTTTACATAAATGGGGTTATGAGCCCTACAACGGCTTTATTTATTGAACTAAATGAACTATCGAATTTCTTAGTCGCTCTAGGCTATGCATCTACTGTTGTTGACTCTGCTTACGAAATAGTTGAACAATTGAACGCGCTTCAAAAATTAGCATCTAATCAAACAGAGTTTTTAACACAACGTGAGGAAGAAAGAGTAGAAATAGTCACAAACTTACAAAATGAAGAAGAGAGAAAAAATGAAATATCAATTGAAGCCGAAGCGTTTGCTGAGGATATTGAAGAAAAAAAAGATGCAGTTGAGCGTGAAAAGAGACTTGTCGAATCAAAAAAAGCTCAAGTACTGCGGGCTCGCCAGAATGCACAAAGTTTATTAAACCAAGCAAATAAAGAACTCGAAAAATTAGATAAAGAACATGCTGATTTAGAAAAACTAGAAGATGCTATTCAAGCAGATATTGACAGGCTAAGTAGTACGGGGGGTATTGCACCAAATAAATTATCATGGCCAGTTACTTCAGGGTATGTTTCTAGTGGATATAAATGGAGAAGACTTGGTGGTACTACTACCTTTCATGGAGCAATTGATATAGCTGCTTCTAGGGGCACCCCAATTAAAGCGGCTGCAGGGGGAGTAGTTATACTTGCAAGATACTATGGACTTGCAGGAAGAACTGTGTTTATTGATCATGGTGGTGGCATGACAACATTGTATTTTCATATGGACAAAATACTTGTAAATGTTGGCCAAACGGTAGTAACTGGTGATCAGATAGGCACAATTGGAACAACAGGAAGATCAACCGGTCCCCACCTACACTTTGAAGTGCGGCTTAGAAATCCTAATAGTGTAAATTGCTCTTTGCCATACTTAGATCCAACTTCTAGGGGAAGAATCAATCCTTATTGTTTGTTAGATTCATGAAAGTATTTGCTGAAAATCGAAAAGCAAGGAATTCTTACGAATTCTTAGATTTCTATGAAGCAGGAGTAGTGTTGACTGGACCGGAAACAAAAAGTATACGAAATGGTGGAGCCTCAATAGTTGATGCTTTTGCAACAATTGATAATGAGGAGGCTTATATCATGGAAATGAATATTGAGTCATATAAATATGCTGATAATACAGATTACAATCCAAAGTCACAAAGAAAACTTCTTTTACACAAAGTAGAGATTAAAAAACTTATCGGGCTTTTATCTCAAAAAGGGTATACATTAATTGCAACTAAGGTATTTGAAAAAAATGGATTTATAAAAATAGAATTAGCTTTAGCTAAAGGTAAAAAAGATTATGA
>ENA-OSEY01002183-OSEY01002183.1-marine-metagenome-genome-assembly--contig:-NODE-2183-length-12828-cov-8.315583_pt1 | contig 12828 bp, 11 predicted proteins | sample MGYA00248465_ERZ534230 | MGnify/ENA primary metagenome ERZ534230 (study PRJEB26409, sample SAMN06344110) | marine metagenome | isolation source: Sea water from surface | place: Atlantic Ocean:Southern... | reverse complement strand
GAACAGTCTGACTTTTTAATTGATTTACCTTTTGATTTGTTAAAAGATATTGATGTTGGTACTGATCCTGATGAGAACTTAACTTATAGAGTAGAAGATTTAGAATCCGATATCTTAAGTAATAGTTATACAAATTTATTTCAATTTAATCAATCTAATTTAAGAATTACAGGAAATACAACTGACTTGGGATTAGATAGTACAAATGGAATTGTTGAATATAAAACGAATCTTATCGTAATGGATAATTATGGACTAGAAAATAGTATTGAATTGTTTTTCAATTTAGAAAGATCAATAAAAGAACCTCAAGTTTTTGCAAAAACAAATGAAATAAATATTGATGAGGGGGATAATATTGGATTTGCTGAATTCTTTGATTTTAATCATGATCCATTAAATGGTGAATCATTCAAATTATATGTAAAAGATTCAAGTATTCAGGGTGGACAACTAATATTTAAAGATTCTTCTGGAATTTTAATTGAGAAAAATTCTGACAATTTAGATTATGGAGATTGGTTATTTTCAGGAACATTCGAAGATATTCAGAAATTAATAAATGATTTAAATGTATCTACTTTAAATCCTTATGCTAAAGGCGATTTTGAATTTTCTATTTTGATGCAAAGTAGGCTTGGCGAAACAAATCTTAGAACTCAAAGTCAAATAATCGAAAAAAGTTTTTTTATTGATGCTCTACCAAGTATTCCAAAATTCAACTTTAATAATTCTGAGATAAATAGTAGTAATCCATACTCTCTAACAAAATTGAATTCTTTATTCAATGCTTATAGTGATGACTCTGAGGAACAAATATTTTATTTAATAAATTTCCCTTTGGAAAGAACTGATCTTTTCATCACTGATAGTACAACTTCAGAGATCGGTACTAATACAGAATTAGGGATTTTGCTTACAAATCAAGAATTTGCTGACGCGCTAATTAGATCTAGAAATGGGAATACAGAAAGTTTTAATTTCTCTTTTAGTGCAATAAGTAAGGAAGTATCTAATAATAAGCAAATTCAGTCACCTGTTCAATATTTAGAATTGTTTGCTACCCCAATTATTAATGAAGAAGCAGGAATAGCTCTGATTCCACCAATTGGTGTACAAAACTCAGGTTTATTATCTGAAATTACAGTCTTGCTTAATGTTCCTTTGGGAACTAGGACAATCGAATTAAGTATAGATCTCCCTAATGGCTCAAAAGTAGCTGCAGATAATGTAATTTGTTGAAGTGCAGAAAGAGAATCTAAATTGACAGAAGATTTATTAGCACTAGATTCTAAAGCTAATGCTATTGATTTTTCCAATTCTCTTTTTAAGAGTTTTATTGATTTCTCTTCTCTTTCCTTTTCTTTTTCCCTAGCAAAAACCATTCCCTCAATAAATGAATTTTCCAACAAACCACCACTTTGTTTGATTACATCAAACAAAGTATCGCCCCTAGAAATCCTATATGTACCTTCTTGAAAAACTGAACCTTTTATACTAACAAATCCTAACGATAAATCAGTTGAAATACTTGAGCCTGAATTTTTATGCGTTGGTCTAGGGGAAACTTCTAAGTTATCAATCAAACATCTTCATCAAAAAGATTATTCAAATATTAAAATTGCAAATAGGACAGATAGTAAATCTGTAGATTTTGCAAAATCTCTAGGTCTTACTGCAATAGAATTTAAATTGTTTAAAAAAGAGTTAGAAAATGTAGATGTTGCGATTTTTTCAACTTCATCTAAAGAACCTTTAATATCAAAAAGTGAATTAGCTAAAATTAGAAAAGAAAGTCAAAAAGAGCTTTTAATTATAGACTTGTCAGTCCCAAGAAATATTCCAAATAACTGCAGTGATATTGAAAATATTAAATTAATAAATGTTGATGATCTTAAAGATGCAGTAAATCATAATTACAAAAAAAGAAGGAGTCAGATTATAAAAGCTGAAAAATTTATTGAAGATTTCTTATCTGATTTTGATGACTGGACTAATTCTCGTCAGTTAAGACCTTCTATATTGTCTATAAAAAAACAAATAAAGAATATAGTTATTGAAGAAACAATTGAAAACGTAAATTCATCTTCAAGTGAAACAGATGCAAACTTTTTTGATTCAGATGGATTCAACAAAAAACTAGATAAGGTCTATGAAAAATTTTCAGATAATCTAGTTAGAAAAATCAGACAGGCAAGTAACAATGGGAAAGATGAAAAAGCAATTAGTATAATTAATCAAATATTTCTCGATGATTAATTCAGTTAAAATTGGTTCTAGATCTAGTAAGCTGGCATTATATCAGTCTAGTTTGGTTAAAGAAAAATTATCAAGTTTATTGCCAAATATAAAAATTTCAATAGTTGAAATCAAAACCAAGGGTGATAAAATCCAGGACAGAAATTTAGATAGGAGTATTGATAAAGGTTTTTTTGTAAAAGAGATCCAAGAACATTTACTTGATGATCAAATTGATATTGCTGTTCACAGCCTTAAAGATTTACCTGTTGAGAATTATTCAGGTGATTTAACCTCAATAATTTTAGAAAGAGGTAATCATTGTGATGTTTTTTTAAGTAGAAATAAAAAAAAACTCTCAGATTTTGATCATACATTAAAAATTGGAACATCTTCTCTTAGAAGAAAGGCACAATTACTAAATATTAATTCTGATTTAAATATTGATGATATAAGGGGTAATGTTGATACAAGAATCTCCAAAATGCTAAATGGAGAATTTGATGGTTTAGTAATGGCAGCAGCTGGAATAGAAAGACTTGGACTCCAAGAGCATGTTACTGAATATTTTGACACTGATCAAATGCTTCCAGCACCAGGTCAAGGGGCTATTTCAGTTGAGATTAAGAAAAAAAATAATGAATTATTTGAAATGCTTAAAAATATTTGTGATGAGGAAACAGATCTTTGCACTTACTATGAAAGATCGTTTATGAATGAATTAGGTGGTGGTTGTAATTCACCAATTGGTGCGTATTCATTTATTTCAAACAATAAAAAGAAAATTACTGGTTCCATTCTTTCATTAGATGGGAAACAAGTTTATAAAAGAAGCCTAGAAAAGGATCTTAGTGATGATATTAATATTGGGAAACTATTAGCTGAAGATTTAATTAAATCTGGAGCTAAAGAAATTATTAAAAAATTAAACATTGAATAAAACAAATATTATAATAACTGGAGAAGAGTTTGACTATAGCTTTGATAAATTAAAAGCTATGGAAGTTAACATTTTTCATTATCCAATGATTTTCACATCAGGTATTGATATGACAATTGATCCCAATATTTATAATTATATAATCTTTACCTCAAAAAATGGTGTTAAATATTTCCTGAAAAATATTTCAACTTCTGTTAATAGAGATATAAAGTTTATATGTATTGGTAAAAAAACTGCTGAAGTATTAAAGAAAAATAAATTTAACCCTGACATAGTTGTAAGAAGAAATTATTCAAAGTTTATGTGTGATGAAATTAAAAATATGGGAATAAGCAAAAACAAAAAATTATTACTTATTCAAGGAAATCTTGCAAAAAAAGAACTTTATGAGTGCTTATCCGAATCCTTTAATATTGATCATAAAATAGTTTATACTACTAACCCTGTAGTGAAAAAAGCTGACGATTTAACGGAAAAAATTATTAATGAGAATACTTATGTTGTCTTTACAAGTCCCTCAACATTTAACTCATTTATTGATAAGTATAATCTTAAAAACAGGATAATAAGTATTGGAGATACAACAACAGATCATATTAGAGAGAGAGGTTTTGAGCCTTTAATGACTGCAAAAATGCAGTCATACGAAGGTATAAGTAACTCAATTATAGACTATTTAAATAAAAAATTAAATCATGAACTATCCTAATTCAAGATTAAGAAGACTAAGGTATAATCCAAATGTCAGAAGACTAGTAGAAGATATTGATTTAAAGACATCTGATTTAATATATCCAATTTTTGTATGTGAGGGTGAAAATATAAAGGAGGAGATTGTATCCCTTCCAGGACAATATAGATATTCTATTGACAAATTATTGATATTGACTGAAGAGCTAATTAGTCTTGATATAAGATCGGTTTTATTATTTGGAGTATCAGATAATAAAGATGATAACGGTAAAATAGCTTGTAGCCATAAAAGTATTATCCCAAAAGCAGTTAAAAAGATTAAAGAGAAGCACAACAATGATATACTTGTTATTGCTGATTTGTGCAATTGTAGTTATACATCTCATGGACATTGTGGGACTTTAATTGATGGTGATGTTGATAATGATTTAACTATTGAGACATTATGTAGACAAGGGGTTATTCTCGCAGAATCAGGTGTTGATATCATAGCTCCCTCTGATATGATGGATGGAAGAACTGGAGAGATCAGAAAAGAATTGGATAAAAATGGATTTCACAAAATTCCAATTTTTCCCTACTCAGTAAAATATGCATCCTCTTTTTATGGACCATTCAGAGGAGCTGTATCAAGCTCCTTAGATGAAGGTGACAGAAAAACTCATCAGATGAGCTTTAAAAATTCATCTGATTATTTGAGAGAGATTGAACAAGACATAAATGAAGGATGTGATGCAGTGATTGTAAAACCTGCTTTATCATACTTAGATGTTATTTCAAAAGTAAAAGATAGATTTAGTATCCCAATAATTGGATACTGCGTTAGTGGTGTTTATTCAATGATTAAATCTGCCTCAAAAGAAAATTTAATTGAAGAAATTGATGTAACAATGGAGATATTATTTTCCATTAAAAGAGCTGGCGCAACTGCAATAATTACATATAGTGCAATAGAAATTGCAAGAAAACTCAATAAAGAATAAATGTTTTATAATAGTCAATTAGCATACAAACAGGCAATAAAATCAATTCCAGGTGGAGTAAACTCCCCTGTTAGAGCATTTAGAAGTGTTGATTCAACGCCAATATTTTTCAAGAGTGGAAATGGAAGCAAAATGATTGATATAGATGACAATGAATATATAGATTGTGTTGGTTCTTGGGGGCCATTAATTTTTGGTCACGCGGATAATCACACCATTGAAGCTATTGTTAATTGCTCAAAAAATGGAACAACTTTTGGAGCACCAACTGAGCTTGAGACAAAAATGGCTTCCAAGATAATTGAAATGGTTCCTTCGATTGAAAAGGTCAGGATGGTAAGCTCTGGAACAGAAGCTACAATGAGTGCTATTAGACTTGCTAGAGGTTATACTAGAAAAAACCTAATAATCAAATTTTCTGGAAACTATCATGGTCATTTTGATGGTTTTTTAATAAAAGCTGGATCTGGAGCAATGACTTTAGGAACTCCAGATAGTCAAGGGGTAACTGAAAATATTGCTAAAGATACTTTAGTGGCAGAATTTAATAATATTGATTCTGTAAATAAACTATTTAATGAAAATAAAGATAAAATTGCAGCAGTTATTATTGAGCCAATTGCAGGAAATATGGGTTTAGTAATTCCAGAAAATAATTTTTTGAATGAATTAAGAGCTATTTGCACTGAAAACAATAGCCTGTTAATCTTTGATGAAGTTATGAGTGGATTCAGAGTTTCAAAAGGTGGTGCTCAAGAATTATATGATGTAATACCAGATATTACAACGCTTGGAAAAATTATTGGTGGAGGACTACCAGCTGGTGCATATGGTGGTAAATCTGAAATTATGGATCATGTTGCTCCAGACGGTCCAGTATATCAAGCTGGTACATTATCTGGAAATCCCTTGGCAATGGCTGCTGGATTGAGTGTTCTTGAAAGATTAAATGATAATATATATCAAAGTCTAGAGAGTATATCCTCAAAAATTAATGACGGATTTCAAACAAATATTGAAAAAACTGGAATTAATGCAAATGTTGCAAGAGTAGGTTCCATGATGACATTATTTTTCTCTAATTCAGACAGGGTTAAAAATTATACTGAAGCAAAAAAATGTAATACCAATCATTATTCTCAATATTTTAAATCAATGCTTGAACTTGGGATATATCTCCCCCCATCCCAATATGAATGTCTTTTTCTTTCAAATAAAATTGATGAAAATGATATTGAAAAAATTATAGATAGTAATCTCAAATCACTGAAAAAAATTAAATAAATGGAATCAATATTACTTAAAACAATTAAGGGAGAGAAAACGAGTAGACCACCTGTATGGTTCATGAGACAGGCAGGTAGAATTCTTCCAAATTATATGAAGCTGAAGGAATCCTTCTCTTTTCATGAACTTATGAATGATAAAGAGCTGGCTTCAAAAGTCACTCTTTTACCCATTAGTGATCTTTCAGTTGATGCAGCTATTCTCTTTAGTGATATTCTTGTTATACCTCATGCCTTAGGCCTAGAAGTTGAATTTAAAAAAACAGGGCCTATTTTTAATAATCCATTAAATATTGGTTCAAAAGCATCAGATTTAATCTTTGATTCCAAAAAATTAGATTACATATACAACAATATCAAACAAATAAATCTAGATAAAAATGAGCAAACGCCATTAATTGGATTTTGTGGAGGTCCACTAACTGTTTTTCTTTTTATGTTTAAATATGAGGGTTCTAAAGATCACATGAAAAAAGCTATCAAATTTTTATATAAAAACAGAAATGAAAGCAAAATGATTCTTGAGCAAATAACACAAGCTTCAATTGAATATGTTGAAAACCAATGTAAATCAGGAATAAATGTTTTTCAACTTTTCGAGACTTATTGTGGGTCAATACCATATGAGTTATATAATAATCTAATCCTTCCATATTCAAAAAGAATATTGGATGCTGCAAGAAAAAATAATTGCCCAACAATTTTCTTCCCAAAAGATATAGGCAAAGGAGTATCAATTATTAATAAGACAATTTGTGATTTTATAAGTGTTGACTGGCACACATCAATTGAGCATGCAAGAGAAATGATTGATGATGAAATTGGAATACAAGGGAACATGGATCCTCGTATATTCTATCAAGATTATAATGAAATCGAAAAATATTTAAATAGTTTAACTAATTTTGGCAGCCAAAATCAAAACTGGATTTTTAATCTTGGTCATGGTTTTCTTCCTGATATTGACCATAAAAAAGTGAAATTTGTAGTCGATTGGATAAAAGACAAAGACTGGAATAGATAATAAAGATGAATAAAATAAATGAAAAGTTATTAAATAAGTATAGTACTACTGGACCAAGGTATACATCCTATCCTCCTGCTACATTTTTTGATACAAATTTTACAAATAATGAATATGAAGAAAAACTTATTCAATCTAACGATGAATTTCCTCAGAGTATTTCAGTTTACATTCATATTCCTTTCTGTCCCCAAATATGTCATTTCTGTGGCTGTACAACTGAAACAGGTTTTACAAAACCATTTCTTGAAAGATATATAGATGCATTAATTAAAGAAATTGAATATGTATCAAAAAAAATTGATTCAAAAAGAATTTTAACTCAAGTTCATTGGGGAGGGGGGACACCAAATGCAATTTCATACAAATATATTGAGAGAGTAACTAAAAAGCTTTTTGAAATATTTACATTTTCAAAAAACTATGAGATGGCTATTGAATGTAACCCAGCACACTTGGAGTTCAAGCATATTGAATTGTTAAAAAAGTTTGGATTTAATCGAATTTCACTGGGAATTCAGGATTTTAGATTAGATGTTCTTGAGGGAATAAACAGGAAACCTTCTAAACATCCAATTAAAAAAATAATTAAAAAAATTAGTGACGAAGGCTTTACAGGAACTAATATAGATCTTGTTTATGGGTTACCATATCAAACTCCTGAGAGCTTTAGTAATACCGTTGACAAAGCTATCGAGCTTAATACTGATAGGATTGTAACCTTTTCATATGCTCACGTTCCAAGTATTTTACCACGACAAAAAATACTTGAAAAAATTGGTTTCCCTAGCTCAAGTGAAAAGGCAATAATGTACGAGACTGCTTATAAGAAATTGGTCAATGCAGGTTACATTTCTATTGGAATGGATCATTATTCAAAACCTCATGATGAGTTTGCAGTTGCTTTGAAAAACAAACAATTACACAGGAATTTTCAAGGTTATTGTACTCGAGAAACTACCGGTCAGGTATATGCATTTGGTGCTTCATCAATTTCACAGCTTGACTCAGCATATATTCAGAATATAAAGAATGCAAGTCAGTATATTAAATCTATTGAAAAAGATAATCTTGCTGTATTACGTGGATATTCTGTTGATAAAGATCAAAAAATTATTCGTGAAATTATTAATTCAATAATGTGTAACTATTATGTTGACATTAAGAGTATTGCAAAGAAATATAATCTACAAGTATCAGAGCTTTATGGTCTAATAAAGTTCAAAAAGGATAAATTAGATGATTTTATTGAAGATGAAATTCTTGAATTTAAACAAGATATAATATCTGTAAAAGAAAGTGGAAGATTATTTACTAGAAATATTGCTATGAGATTTGATCCATTAATTGATCAAAAGATTGGTAGCTACTCAAATACTGTATAATGAAAGGTTTATTAATGATAAATTTAGGCTCTCCTGACAGCACATCCATTCCAGATGTTAAGAAATACTTAGATGAGTTTTTAATGGACAAAAGGGTAATTGGTAAAAGTTATCTCTTTAGATGGATTCTTGTTAAATTAATAATTTTAAACACTAGACCTAGAAAATCTGCTAAGGCGTACAAAAAAATCTGGTGGAAAGAGGGATCACCTCTAATAGTTCTCTCTAAAAGGTTATTCAATAAAGTAACCAAATTGCTTGACATTCCTGTTGCACTTGCAATGAGGTATGGATCAATTAGTATAAAAAAGGGGTTAAATGAATTAAATAAAAAAGGGGTCAAAGATGTCTTAGTGCTCCCACTATACCCTCATTATGCAATGTCATCATATGAGACTGTAGTTGAAAAAGTAAAAGAAGAAAAAGAATCTAATTTTCCGAATCTTAATATAGATATTATTCCTCCATTCTACAAGGATAAACAATACATTAATTTATTGAGTGCAAAAATAAAAGAGTCCATTAAGAATGTCGAGTATGACCATTTACTTTTCTCATATCATGGAATTCCAGTTAGTCATCTTAAAATATCTGATCCAACAAATACTCATTGTTACAAAGTAAATGATTGTTGTAATGTAGATTCACAAGCTCACAGTACTTGTTATAAACATCAGTGTCTTGAAACTACAAAAAAAGTTATAGAAAAACTTAATATTGGAGAAGATAAGCATAGTAACTCATTTCAATCTAGACTTCCCAATGAACCTTGGTTAAAACCATATACAGATAGTGAACTTGAAAGACTTGCTAAAGCTGGTAAAAAGAAACTAGTCATAGTAACTCCAGCTTTTGTTACAGATTGTCTTGAAACTCTTGAAGAGATTGCGATGGAAGGAAAAGAAGAATTTTTAGAAGCTGGGGGCGAACAATATACATATGTTCCTTGTTTAAATGAAGATGATAATTGGGCTGAATTAATATCAAAATGGACAAAGGACTATATTAATTTAAACTAGTGCTTTGAAAGTGAATACTGTAATTATTGGAGCTGGTATTTCTGGGTTAAGCACAGCAAACTTTTTATCCAAAAAAACTTCAGATTTCCTTATTATTGAGTCAAGTAATAGAGTAGGTGGCACAATAAATAGCTCCAAAGTTGATGGCTATATAATTGAAAATGGACCAAATACAGTATTGGATAACAACACTGCAATTCAAGAACTTTTATCTGACCTTAGTATTACAGATAAATTAATTTACCCTGATTTAAAAAAAATCAGCAGTAGATACTTATTAATAAATGATAAGTTAGAAAAAATACCCTTAACTATTATTGAATTTCTTTTAACTCCCATATTGAGTATTTTTTCAAAAATTAAAATCTTTTCTGAACTATTAGTTCCAAGACATATAAATGATACCGATGTCGAAAGTTTTATCAAAAGAAGATTTGGAAAAGAGTTTCATGACAATTTGATTGTACCATTTCTAACAGGAATTTATGCAGATACCACAAGTAAAATGAGTACAAAAAATACGCTAAAAAAAATGTGGGAACTTGAGCAAAAGCATGGGAGTATAATAATTGGTTTAATTAAAGAAAAAAATAAAAATTCAAGGGCAAAGATTTTTACAATTAACGGAGGGCTATCAAAAATAACTGAATTACTTTCTAAAAAGTTTATTAATCAATTAATGCTAAATGCAAAAGTTTCAAGTATTGATAAATTTAATGGGTCATATAAAATTACTTTAAATGAAGGTGATGATATAATTTGTAAAAACATTATATCTACAATACCCGCATACTCCCTCAAAGATTTAGTATTTGATGATAAGCTTAAGAGTATTTTATCTAATGTAAATTATAATCCAATTGATGTGTTTCATTTTGGTTTTGATAGAGATGCCTTAGAGATAAAAATTGATGGATTTGGACTACTTACAAAGCCGCAAGATGAAAAGAGCTTTTTAGGTGTATTATTTAGTTCAAATATTTTTGAGCATGTATCTAACAACAACAAATTTCTCATTACTGTGTTAGCTGGAGGAGATAGGCAGAAAGATTTATGCAATGAGTCTCCTAAATCTCTTGAAAGGCAAATTTTAAGTGAAATTTTACCTCTTCTTAGACTAAAATCTGAGCCTGAATTTAAAAATCATTTTAGATGGCCAGAAGGAATACCCTCCTATTCAATGTCACTAGAAAAATTAAAAAAGGGTATAGAATTTTTTGAAGAAAATAATAAAGGATTTTATATAATCGGAAATTATCATCTTGGTGTTTCTGTAAGTGACTGTATTAAAAATTCTAAAGAACTTGTAGAAACTAAGTTCAAATAGATCTTAGATATTTTTTTGGTGTAGTGCCAAACCTGTTTTTAAAAGCATTGATAAAATGACTTGATGTACTGTATCCTATATGATCTGCAACTTCATTAACATTATAATTCTTAGTAGATAACATTTTACTTGCAATATTCATTTTATATTCTAATAAAAATCCATAAACTGTATAACCATAAATTTCTTTAAATCCCTCCTTTAGATTCTTGAGAGAAATATCAACTTCAGCAGATAATTCTTTTAAAGATGGGGGGTCTGACATTCTTTTTATTATTATTTCCTTTGCCATTTTTATTTTTACAACATTTTTCTCATCAGCTAAAAAAGGACATTGTTCAATATTTAATTCATTTGATTCATTAAAGAATAATCCTAATAATTCAAAAATTTTTCCCTTTAAATAGAGATTCTTTACATTTTCACTAAGCTTCTCATTTACAATTTGATTAAGAATAGTACTTATTTGTGGTGATATGACATTCTCTTTATAATATTTTTTTCCAGAATTTTCTTGAGATAAAAAAGAGATATTATCTGTTAATTCTGAAAACAAACTATGAAATTTTTTAATTGTGATCAATAAACTAACATATTTGGTTTTTTCACCCAGTGAACCATCGATAGGCAAATTAGTTGAAGGGTTAAATAAAATAATTGAATTATTCTCTAGAAGATTAAATGTATAGGCACCATTATTATATTTGAGCGAGATTTTACCTTCAAGACAGAAATGAAACTGAATAAAATTTATATCTGTAGTAAAAAATATATCCTTAGAGTCTTTTTCAAAATTTGAACTGGTATTAATTAAAATATCATTATCAATTTTTAAAGTATTCATTTAAATATTATTTATCAACGAAAGAAATAATAAGCTCTTTTATCTCAGAGTAATCATTATAATCATTTGTGAATAAAAGATACTCATACAATCTTTTTCCATCTAAATTACTTTTCAAAGATAGATCTTTATTTTGACTATAAATTTCATTCCATATATTTCTGACAATAGCCCATTTTTTCTCATTTTCTATCCACCAGTCTTTTGCATATTTACACTTTTCATCTTCAACTCTTTTATAATAGTTGTAGCCAACTTCAAATGCAAGTGACTCCTTCTCAGTATTATTTGTTTTATCAACTTTCTCATTATTTTGACCATGAAACCATCCATAATCTGTTATTTCATGTCTGTTATTTCTTATTAAAACATTATAGTCCTTTCTTTTTGAAAACTCTCTTCTAGGAAGAGGAGCAGGTGTTTCATTTTCCCAAAAACTTTTACCGTCAACATGAATCCAAGATGATGATCCTTCGTATCTAGGACTATCATCAACCTGAAATACTTTCTGAGTCCATTGACCTTTTACATCTGATCTTGATAAGTTTTTATATGTCCAATTATTATCTTTATCATATAGGTACAAATCTTTATTCTGGTATATCCAATCTTGCCTCCAGTGTTTTACAATTGATCTAAAGTTTTTATCTCCAACTTGAAGTATGTGTTGAATTGAAATTTCATTTTTATTTTTTTTTATTGGGATAGCAAGTTCATAAACAGGTGCAGTTTGATAATCATCGGAAGGAGAATAATCCTCTCTATTAGTTAGTTTAATAGTCTCGCTGAAATTAAAGCTTACCTCAAAACAACCACACATATTCATTATTGCATTTGAATCTTTTTTTAATTTATTCTGAGAGTAAACAAATGAAAATGAAAATAAAAAAATGTATAAAAAAAAGTATTTTCTCATTATATGCTATTTAAAATGATTCTAAATAACTAAGATAATATTATTATAAATATTAGAAAATCATTTTTCATATTTATTGTCATATAAATTGTTTAGAATTAATTTCATTAAATTAGCTAATATGGATGTTAGCTCAATTTTAATAGTACTTCCTTTACTGATAATATTTT
>ENA-OSEY01002182-OSEY01002182.1-marine-metagenome-genome-assembly--contig:-NODE-2182-length-12830-cov-4.490551_pt1 | contig 12830 bp, 11 predicted proteins | sample MGYA00248465_ERZ534230 | MGnify/ENA primary metagenome ERZ534230 (study PRJEB26409, sample SAMN06344110) | marine metagenome | isolation source: Sea water from surface | place: Atlantic Ocean:Southern... | reverse complement strand
CTATTTAAAAACAATGATACCGGAATAGAAATAAGAACTACAATTAAAGTATTTTGCCCAAAAGGTCCTAAGATAGAAATAGTTTGTGATATTTCTAATGGATTATTTAAGGAAAAACCAATCATATTCCATGGAAAGCCTGAAAAAATAGTGCCACGCAGCCACTCAAAAAATGGAAGCAATAGTATTAAAAAAAGTAGTTTTTCAGTAACTGATTTTCCTAATACAAAAGTTAAAAAAAAAGCCACGCCCCAAAACAAAGATAAAAATGCCGGTAAACCAAAAAATACTAAAGGGACAATCCACAAGTATATACCACCGCTAACAATTAATGCATTACTAAGCCAATATAGAGAAAAAACAAACCACCCAAAAGCAGATAAAAAACCAATGATTGAGGCCTCTTTCCAATTTCTACACTTAATTAAAAAAAATATGGGCAAAGATAGAAAAAAAATAAATGGAAAAAGGTTAATAGGAGGTAACGAAAATGAAGCAAATAAACCAGATATAAAAAATATATAACATTTAAATAAGCTAGAACTATTCAGCTTTAGAATATTTATTTTACTCATTACTTAATAAAAAATTAGATGTGATAATTTTGTTTTCATCTAGACCTCTAATTTTTACTTTTCTAATTCTTCTGGCATCGCCATCTATTATTTCAAATTCAATTCCACTTTCATGACGTATACACTCACCCCTACCAGGAACTCTTCCAATTATAGAGCATATTAATCCACCTAGGGTATCTATTTCTGCATCTGTTTCACTTGTTTTCAAATTGCCAGTTAATTTTCCTATTTCCTCCAATTCAATTCTAGCATCAGCTAACAAAATTCCTTTTCCAGAGTGCAAGACCATTGGCTCATCTTGATCATCATGCTCATCTTCTATTTCACCAACTATTTCTTCTACAAGATCTTCAATTGTTATCAAGCCGTCAACCCCACCAAATTCATCTAAAACGAGAGCTAAATGTAACCTTTTAAGACGCATTTCCTGAAGCAAGTCCAGCAAACGCAAGGAAGGAGATGAAAATATTGCAGGTCGCAATAAATTTTTAATATTTATATTTTCTTTTTCAGAAATCTTAGAAGTAATATCTTTAATATGAATAACTCCTAAAACTTTATCTAAATCACCTTTAAAAACCGGAAGTCTACTATGACCAGCAGTTGTCATTTTCTTAATTATATTCTCTGAACTTTCATCAATATCTACAGCTACAATATCTGCTCTGGGAACCATTACATCTGCTGCTGTTATAGTACGAAGACCTAAAATGTTTTTTAATAATAACTTTTCATGAGCATCAAATGCTTCTTCTTTCTGTCCCTCTTCACTAATGATGTCTTCAATTTCTTCTCTAGGATTAGATTGTGATTTACTTAATCCAAAGCTTTTTAAAATTGATTTTACCATTTTATTCTAACCCCTAATTTCATATGGATTTTTAATATTCAGTTTAGATAAATAATTTACTTCTAATTCTTCCATTTCTTTCTCATCTCTTTCGTTATCATGATTATAACCCAATAAATGCAGAAAACCATGGACAAGAAGATGTAAAAAATGATCCCTAAAAGATTTTTTTCTTGATTTGCATTCAGATAAAATTGTCTCATATGATAACACTATATCACCAATAAAAAAATAATCCTCTTCTTTACTAATTTTACTTACAGGAAAAGAAAGAACATTTGTGGCTTTCTCCAATTTCCTCCATTTTTTATTAATTTTTTTCATATATAAATCATCAGTAAGCAATATTGAGACTAGAGTTTTTCGTTTATTTTTATCTTCAGTAATTTTGGATAGTAAGTCTAAAACCATTATGCAAAAAATATTATCCAAATCTTTCCAAATTATTTGGTTTTGAATTGTTATTTCTAGTTTTATTTTTTTTGAGTTTGATATAAGGTTAATTTTTTTCATATGCATCAATAATTTTTGAAACTATTGGGTGCCTTACTATATCAGAAACATCTAATTTTAAAATTTCAATCCCTTTTATTTTTTTAAGAATATTTATCGAATGACCTAGGCCCGAAATTTGTCCTGCTGGTAAATCCACTTGTGTAAGGTCTCCAGTAATGACCATTTTTGACCCTTCACCCAACCTCGTTAAAAGCATTTTCATCTGAACTTTGGTAGTGTTTTGGGCTTCATCAATTATTATGTATGAGTTTTTTAAAGTTCTACCCCTCATGAACGCTAATGGTGCGATCTCAATTTCACCAGATATTATTTTTTTATCAACTTTATCAAATGGCATCATATCATACAATGCATCATAAATTGGCCTTAAATAGGGGTCTACCTTTTCTTTTATATCCCCAGGCAAAAAACCAATTTTTTCTCCAGCTTCAACTGCCGGTCGAGACAAAATGATTTTTTCTATTTTTCTATCTTTTAAGCAATTAATTGCATTAGCAACTGCTAAATACGTTTTTCCTGTACCAGCTGGGCCTGTGCAAAAAACAACATCATTATCTTTTAAACAAGATAAATAATATTTGTGTCCATCAGTCTTGGGTAAAATATTTTTTTTCCAAGTGCTTATAGTAAGATTATCCATGTTTTTATCTAAAGGATAATTTATTAATTTTTTACTAATGACATTTTTGATATCAGTATCTATTGAAAATTCATTAAATTCAACATTATTTGCTTTATAGTTTTTCAATTTAATATAAGATTTTTCAATAATTTCCTTTGCAACAAGACAATCTTTTCTTTTTCCATAAAGGTTTATTATACTTCCATTGCTATCAACCTCTACATTAATATAACCCTCTATTTCACGAAGATTGCAATTATTAACACCAATAAGTTGTGGGATCAGAGTTGTATCATCAAAATCAATATTAATTCTTGATTTCATCTCATCATTAAGAATTTTTTTTTGCAAACAAACCTCTTTAATTTATTAAACTTTCAAGCTATTCTTTCCTGCATAAGAAATTTTTACTTTTTTAATCTCTCCAATTTTTCCTAAATTTTTGTTCATATATACTGATTGCATATATTGGCTTCGTCCCATAATTTGATCATCTCTTCCACCTGTTTTTTCAATTAAAACCTCAACTTCCTTTCCCAAAAAACTAGAATTATATTTTTCTTGCTGTTCAAAGAGAATTTCTTGTAATTTTTCTAATCTTATTCTCTTTTCATTCTCAGGAACCTGAAAATCCAGAACTGAAGCAGGTGTCCCTGGTCTCTCACTATACTTAAAAGAGTAAGATTGGGCATATTGAACTTCTTTAATTAGCCTAATTGTATCATTAAAGTCTTTATCTGTTTCACCGGGAAAACCAACTATAAAGTCGCCAGATAATGCAATCTCAGGATTAATTTTCCTTATTTTATCAATAATTTTAATATAATCTTTTGCAGTATGCTTGCGATTCATAGCATTTAGTATCTTATCTGATCCTGATTGAACTGGTAAATGTAAATAAGGCATTAACTTTTTGAGATTTTTATGTGCCAAAATTAATTCTTCGTCCATATCCAAAGGATGAGAAGTAGTATACCTAATTCTTTTAATTTTCTTTATGTTTGATATTTCATTTATTAAATATGCTAAACCTCTTTCTTTGCCCTTGTAATCCACGCCGTGCCACGAATTTACATTCTGTCCTAACAAGGTTACTTCGATCACACCATGATCTGTAAGATTATTTACTTCATCTATTATTTCAGAAATTGATCTGGAAAATTCTGCACCTCTTGTATAGGGAACTACACAGAATGTACAAAACTTATCACAACCTTCTTGAATTGAAACAAAGGAGGTAGGCCCTTTTTTATTCTTACCATATTCTAAGTTATCAAACTTTTCATTAGGCATAAATTCTAAAAGTGGGGAAATGCTTTTACCATTTGCAATCTTTCTCAACATTTCAGGCAGTCTATGATATGATTGAGGTCCAGTAATTAAATCAACAAATGGTGCTCTTGCACTAATTTGTTCGCCTTCAGCTTGTGCAACACAGCCTGTTACTGCAACTGTAAGTCTTTTTTTATCCTTGATTTTTTTTATTCTTCCTAGGTCAGAAAAAAGCTTTTCTGACGCCTTCTCACGAATATGGCAAGTATTTACAATAATTAGATCAGCATCTTCTTGTGTGTCAGTTGTAGCATAGCCATGATTCATTAATAAGTCAGACATTTTTTCTGAATCATAAAAATTCATTTGGCAGCCAAAGGTTTTAATAAAAAGTTTTTTTGTCAACAATTAGCTCACTGTATTAATAATTTCTTGTGTTAATCCTTTAAGAATATATCCATCTTCTCTTGATAGTTTATTTTTATAATATTGAGGTCTTAAGCCAACTTTTTGAAATTTGTGTTTATAATAAAAATTCTGAGCAATTTTATTTTGCTTAGAGACTTCTAAAAATATAGATTTAATGCCTTTTTTGCAAAGTTTTTGTAAAAATTTTTTAAATAAAATACTCCCAAAACCTTTTCTTCTAAAATTCTTTTTTATTAAAAATGATATTATGTCTGCTTGATCAGAGGAAACACTGGCATAAATATGTCCAATGTAATTTTGATTTATCATAGACAAGCCCTCAAACTTAAGCAAAAATTCACTGTCTATTTTTGATAAAGTTTTCTTATATTGAAATGTTTCTTCTTCTAAAAGATTTACTTCGTCAATAGGTGCTTCGTTAATATTTACAAATTTTAATTTCAAGTCTTATTTTTCTTTTTATTAGTAATGGGCTCAGTAATGTATATAGGATCACATATAAGTATATTATTGTTAAAATTTTCTAAAGCAATTTTAACTAATGATTTAAGTCCTGTCTCATCATATAAATCCCAAGCTTTTTTTGCTTTATTAACACTTAAACCATTATTCTTCAATTCTTGAAAAACTTTAATGGACGCATCTCCAACAATAAAGATATTATTATCGTTATATATTTCATCAATTTTCATAAGATTATCAAGATTTTTAATTTCAATTTTATTTTTAAAGTTTTTATCCTTTTGATTTTGAAAACTATAAAACACAGAATTTCTAAATGTATCACAAGCCAAAATCAAATTAGCATTTTGTTTATAAATAATTTTTTTGGCATAAAATAATTTTTGAAAACTATTTACTCCAACTAATGGAATTTTAAGGCCCAAAGAAAGTCCCTTTGCATAAGACAAAGATGATCTAATTTTTGTAAAAGAACCTGGACCTAATGTAATTGCTATCATATCAATCTTTTCTTTTTTATTTTGGTTTATTACGCCACTAACCAATGATGAAATTGATTTTCTCTTAAGTTCTGAATTTGTATCTTTGAAGTTACAATCATAAGAAGTGAGCAAGAACTCGTTTCCAATTTTATCAAAAATACCAGCTGAAGAAAAATGGCCCGTTGAATCAATAGCTAAAATTGTCGGATTTTTTGTCACTTTTTCTTGAAATGATTATGATTTAAAATTAAAAGATTAGAATAATTCAAGTAATAACAAATTTCAATATGAAGACTTCAAATCTATTTATAATAATATTACTCAGTATATTGTTTACTCCTTTTTTTTATTGCTTTGCTTTTGCAAAGGATTCAGTATCAATTATTATGTATCATAGGTTTGGGGAGTCTAATTATCCATCAACAAACATACAGTTAGATAGGTTTAAAGAGCACTTAGAAGAATTAAAAAACCCAAAATATAAAGTAATGCAACTATCAAAAATCATAAAGGAGATAAAAGCTGGAAAAGAATTGCCAGAATTCACGGTGGCAATAACTATTGATGATGCATTTATATCTGTTTACAAAGAAGGATGGCCCTTGCTTAAAGAATATAATTATCCATTCACACTTTTTGTTGCTACAGACCCTATAGATCAAGGATTAAATGGTTATATGAATTGGGACCAATTAAGAGAGCTTCGAGCTAATGGGGTGGAAATTGGAAGCCAAACTAAATCACATCCGCATATGCATAGATTAAGTGAAGATGAAATTCGTAAGGAGATCAATTATTCAAATAATAGGTTTAAACAGGAATTAAATGAAATACCAATATTATTCGCTTATCCATATGGAGAATACAATTTGATCGCAAAAAAAGTAGCTGAGGAAACTTTTGAAGCTTCTTTTGGACAACACTCTGGGTCAGCTCATCCAAGTTTAGGCTTTCACGAACTGCCAAGATTTGCAATGAATGAAGCTTATGGCAGTCTAGAGAGACTAGTTGAAGCAGTGAATACTTTGCCTTTTATTGTAAGTGAAATTTATCCGGAAAATCCAGTGATAAAAGAAAACCCCCCTTCTTATGGCTTTACTCTAAAAAAAGAATATAGTCAGATAGATCAATTGCAATGTTTCATTAGTGGAATTGGAGAGGCAAATGTAACTGTAATTGGAAGAAGAGTTGAAGTTCGTTCCGAAAAAAAATTTTATAGGCCTAGACACAGAGTAAATTGTACAATGCCAGGTGAAAATAGAAGATGGCATTGGTTAGGAAGACAATTTTTATTAAATTAGGCTATCAAGTAAATCTAATTTATTTTTTTTTATTACCAGCCTTAAAGTCTTAATATATTCATCACGAGTAATAGCATAATTTCCCATCCAGTTTGCAAGCTCATATCCACTGATAAGATTGTTTTGATCACAATCTCTTTTTCGTTTTGATCTCATAGATGAATAAGCTTTGTGCGTATTTAAATTAATCATATAAGCAACAATGGAGTCATTAAGAGTTTCAAATTTTCTTACAGCTGCTTTTGTGTCTGATGCATTCTGTGGCTCGATACCTTTTGACTTGTCCCAGGTCCATTGACCAAAGAGCGCATTCCCCTCTAATGCAAACCTAGATGTTCCCCAACCACTTTCAACTGCAGCTTGAGCCATTACTAAAGAAACTGGTACTATATCTACAATTCTTTTGAGAGTTGTATCGATTGAAATTTCTTCTATCTTTGATAAGTCTATAAAGTATTTTTTAGCAATCTCATCTTTTAATTGGTAATTATTAACTTTTATTGCTTTACATAGTTTTTTTCTATCTTCCAATATATTAAGATTTGCTTCCACAACCAATGGCAAGATAGATGACAAAAAAATATTTTTTCTCCTTGAAACAGGCTCTATACTTGAGAGGTCCTTAGGTAAAGTTAGCAGCCTGAAGTTTGCTAAATCTTCTAAACTATTAATTTCTAAATAACTTAGTTTTATTTGATTTAGTAAAACTTCGAGATCTAAAGCTTTAGTTGAACTAAATACTATTTCGTGTTTTTTTGAAAAATAACCTTTTTCAAAAACATTTACCTCAGGCCTCAGAAAATTTAAAAACTTGTATTTATCAAGTATATTTGTTTTGGATATGAGTAAACCTGTAGCAGGCCCTAATAAAATAACGACAAAAATTAAAATTAAATCTAATCTAAAGCTACTATTTTTTTTTTTCAAAATATAATTTAAAAAATATGAACTGATCTCTTAATTTTTCTACATTCCACTCGCACGGACTTCTTGTACTTCTGGTATGTAATGTCTTAACATATTTTCTATTCCCATTTTAAGTGTTGCTGTTGAACTAGGGCATCCCGAACATGCGCCCTTCATTAACAAAGTAACAATTCCATCTTCAAAGCTCTCAAATTGAATATCACCACCATCCATAGCTACTGCAGGTCTAACACGTGTCTCTAAAAGCTTTTTGATTTGCTGAACAGTGTCACTTTCATCAGAATTATCTTCTTCTTTTTCTATCGAATTAAGTATTAAAACTTCATCACCACTTGCATAGTGTTCCATTATTTTACCAAGAATTGATGGTTTTAACGAAAACCATTCTTCATCTTTTTTCTTTGTAACAGATATGAAGTCACTTCCAAGAAAAACTCCATCAACACCTTCTATTTCAAACAATCTGGACGCAAGTGGAGAGTTTTCAGAAAGTTCTTTTTTTCTAAAATCTGCAGTACCTGACTTCATAACCTCTTTGCCAGGTAAAAATTTTATTGTAAGAGGGTTTGGTGTATCTTCTGTTTGAATAAACATAATAGATCTCCATTTAATAACTATTCCTTTAATATGGGGTAATTTCGTTAAAAATTCAAGTTTGTAAAATTATCTTACAAATCCGACTAAATTGCGAACTTCTGACAAAACAGCACCTGATACTTTAGCTGCTTTCTGAGAGCCTTTATTCAATATATCAATTAAATAACCTTTGTCTTCCAAAAGCTTATTAAGATCATGATTTATAGGCTCTAAAACAGAAACTGCTAAATCCGCCAAAGCAGGTTTAAAAGCACCAAATCCTTTTCCACCAAATTCATTAAGTACTTCTGTTTCAGTTTTTTTTGATAATGCTGAATAAATACCAACTAAATTTTTAGCTTCGTGCCTATCTTCTAATTCTTTTACTGAATAAGGCAGCGGGTTAGGATCTGACTTAGCCTTTTTAAATTTTAAAGAAATTTCATCAATGCTGTCTCTAAGATTTATTCTAGAGTAGTCCGAAGCATCTGATTTACTCATTTTAGACAACCCATCTCTAAGACTCATTACTCTAGAAGCTGTATCGAATATCTGGGGTTCAGGTAAAGGAAAAAACTCTTCTACATATGAAGAATTAAATGCAGATGCTATATCTCTAGTTAATTCTAAATGCTGTTTTTGATCTTGTCCTACAGGTACATGAGTTGCCTTGTAAGCTAAAATATCAGCTGCCATTAAAGTTGGATAAACATATAGGCCTACGCTAGCATTTTCTCTATTTTTTCCTGCTTTCTCTTTAAATTGTGTCATTCTATTCAACCAGCCTAACTTAGCTGTACAATTAAAAATCCAAGCTAACTCAGAATGGTGTGGCACCTGTGACTGATTGAATAAAACTGACTTACTTGGATCTATTCCAGAAGCAATTAATCCTGCAGTAACCTCTAAAGTATCTTCATGTATTTCTTTTGGTGTCCTTGGTATTGTAATCGCATGCAAATCGACAACACAGTAAATACATTCGAACTCTTTTTGTAATTCAACCCAATTTTTTATGGCGCCTAAATAATTTCCTAAATGTAAATTTCCAGTGGGTTGCACGCCTGAAAATATTCTTCCTTTCATAAACTTACCTAAAACTTTTAAAATGTGAGAGCTTTTTTAATTGATACAAAATCAATAAATTTAAAAAGTATCATTAAAGTAAACCAAAATAAAACAGAAATAAATATTATTAATATTAAAGATAGAATTATGTTTAATTTAACAAAAAAATAGGGAATTTGAAACAAAACAAAGGCAAAGACTAATCCTAATAAAATTAACTTTAAAAATTGTTTGAGTACATTAAAAGAAATTCTATCAATTTTTATCAATAAAAAATAGTAAATACTAAGAGTAAAATATGATGTTATTGATGTAGCAAGAGCAATCCCGAAAAAACCAAAGTTTCTCATTAAAACAACACTTAAAATAATATTCAAGGCAACCGAAAACAAAGAAATTTTAAAAGGAGTAGATGTGTCTCGCATTGCAAAAAAAGAAGACTGAAAGACTTTTATGCCAATGAAAGCTGGTACACCCAAACCATATGCAGTCAATGCTAAAGCAACATTTTTTACATGACTTTCAATAAATGCACCCCGAGCAAATATTGCCTCAATTAATATTTCAGGTATGATCAAGAAAGCAATACTTGCTGGTATTGAGAAAATACAGCCTAGTACAAAACTTTTTTCTAACTGGTATTTTACAAGTGTATCTTTTTTTTCTGTTTCTAGTTTTGATAAACTTGGTAAGAGAGCAGTACCGAGGGCAACACCAATAATTCCCAAAGGAAGTTGTGCAATTCTATCTGAATAATATAAATATGAAACTGCACTAGAACCGGCTAATGAAGCTAATATTGTATCAACAAGTAAATTAATCTGTAAAACGCCGGCACCCATTGCAGCAGGCAAAAATTTCTGCCATATGCCATAAGATTTAGTTTGCTTTGATGGCAATACTATTTTTGGTACTCTTCTTTCTTTTGAAAGCCAATAAAATAAAAAAAGGAGTTGCAATATTCCAGCAAGGGGAACAGCAAAAGCAATTATGTAAAAAGATGATTTAAAAAACAAAATAAATGCAGAAGCTAATATTAAAGAGAGATTTAAAATAATAGGTGAAAATGCTGATGGCATAAATTTACCAGATGCTTGCAATACTGCCCCCCAAATTGCGAGTACAGATATCATTGGTAAATACAGTATAGTAATCCTCGCAAAATCTTTTGCAGTATTAAATGTTTCAAGATTACTTATAAAACCTGGAGCCAAACCCATTATTAAATAACCCATAAATATTTCAGCTAAAACTAAAAAAGAAAATATAAAAACTAAAACTATACTTTGAACATATGATGAAAACTCTTGAGAGCTGAATTTTGAAAAAGTTTTATCGACATAAGAAAAAGTAGGAATAAATGACTGCACAAGAGCTCCTTCGGCAACAAGCCTTCTGAACATGTTAGGCAATTTAAAAGCTACAAAAAAAGCATCAGAAACAGGACCCGCACCTAAAGCTGCAGCAAGCAAAATATCTCTTATAAAACCAAATACTCTACTAATAGCTGTCCAAAAACCAAAACTAATAAAAGCTTTTTGTATTGAATTTTTCATGATTTAAAGTGTGTTATACATTTTTTCAGAGAGAACTTTTCTGAGATTGAATTTAATGTTTTCTTCTAAATCTTTATTTTCTATCTTCATTCCAAATTTATCTTTTACATAAAAAACATCTACGACCAAATCACCATAAGACGAAACAGATGCAGACTGTATTTGTAATCCAAGTGAGTTTAATTCTTTAGTTAGACTATAAAGCAATCCAGGTCTGTTTTTTCCATTTATCTCAATAACTGTTTGAGAGTTGCTTGCTAAGTTGTCTATAAATACTTGAGGTGTTGATTTTAACTCACGGATTCTTTTAGGTATAGATTTCCACAGATTTTTAATACTATTTTCATGGTTGGTTTTATTTTGAAGATTATCAATAATTAATTTTTCAAGATTTTTAAGTTTCGACTTGTTAAAGACCAATCTATTTCCTGGAGATATCCAAAAAAAATCTGCGGCTATGCCATCTTTTCTTGTAAAAATCTTAGCTGTTTCTATGTTTATCTCCTGAGTGCTAATTGCTGCTGCTATTTCACTAAACAAACCTGGGTTATCTGGAGCCATAACAACTAATAACAATGAGTCTGTTTTTTTTAAAGTTTTAAAATTTACTGTAATTTTTTTTGTCCTAGGTTTTTTATAAATAATTTTTGCTAGCCAAATATGTGTATCTATATCTACTGAAGACCAATATTGATCTGGGTATAGATTTGCAAAATCCTCAAAATCTTCTCTCTTCCAGTCAACAAGAGCTTCCATTAATTGAATTTTAGATTTTTCAGGGTTTAATTCCATTAATTGATAAGCATCAGCGCCATATAAAACTTCTTCAGAATATTTATATAGATCTCTCATTAAAGCGGCTTTCCAACTGTTCCAAATACCAGGACCAACAGCTAAAATATCCACAACAGTAATAATTAATAATAATTTTAGCTTTTCTGGAGATTGAACTAAGTTCGTGAAATTAAGTATTGTTTTCGGATCTGATACATCATAGTTAAAAGCATACTTGCTCATTAATAAATGGTTTCTAACCAACCAAGTAATTGTTTCTGTTTCTTGATCTTTTAATTTCAAATTTTGGCAAACTTGATTTGCTATGTTCTCTCCTACAATTGTATGGTCTTTATTTTTCCCTTTTCCAATATCATGAAGAAAAACAGCTAAAAATAAAATTTTGCGAGATTGAGTTTTTTTAATAAGGCTTGACGCTATTGGTGCCAATTCTATTAACTCTCCTTTTTCTAGCTTATTCAAATACCCAATTGCTAGTAGTGTATGCTCGTCAACCGTGTAGTGGTGGTACATGTTGAATTGCATAAGCCCAGTAATTTTTTGAAAATCAGGAAAGAGTTTTCCTAAAACTCCAGTTTCACTCATTAATCTTAAATATTTTTCAGAATGGTTTGGAGATAATAGTATACTTGTAAAAATTTCAAGAAGCTCATCTTTATTTACAATTTTTCCAACCACATTTTTTGAACTAATGATTATATCTAAAGTTGATGGGTGTATATCCAAGTTTTTGCTTTGCGAAAATTGGAAAATTTTAAATATATCTTTTGGATTTATTTTTTCATTCGGGTGATTAAGAGTAAAATTTAATTTGTTATCTTTTACTTCAAAGTTACTTAGTTCATAACTTTTATTATTATAGTTTAAATTTATAAGAGTATTTTTATTAAAACTTACATTATCATTACAAAATATTCTTGTTAAATTGCCAATATCTTTAGCTGAAAGATAAAATCTTTTCATTAACCTTTCTACAGAAGAAATATTTTTTCTATTACTATATTTTAGACAAAAAGCTATCTGCTCTTGTGCTGCAATATCAAGAATATTATTATCTCTTCTTGAAAGATAATGTAAATGACATCTAACCGTCATTAAATATTTTAATGAATTGTAATATTTACTAAGATAATTTTCCCATTTTTTGTCATATAATTTTAATTCATTTAGGCTATCAAACCCATATTTATATTTTGAGAGCCAATATATTGTATTAAGATCTCTTATACACCCCTTACTTTCTTTTACATTAGGTTCAAGCATATACCTAGAACCACCAGTTTTATGATGCCTTTGAGACTGCTCTTTAATTTTCAATTTGACAAACTGTGATACTGTATCTTTTCTTAAAGCGTTAAACTTAATTTTTAGATTATTAAAAAGGCGTTTCTCGCCA
>ENA-OSEY01002180-OSEY01002180.1-marine-metagenome-genome-assembly--contig:-NODE-2180-length-12832-cov-1.495257_pt1 | contig 12832 bp, 13 predicted proteins | sample MGYA00248465_ERZ534230 | MGnify/ENA primary metagenome ERZ534230 (study PRJEB26409, sample SAMN06344110) | marine metagenome | isolation source: Sea water from surface | place: Atlantic Ocean:Southern... | reverse complement strand
TCGAAGAGCTTCGCGGCATCGCCGGCGTCGAGAACGCCGAAGTGCCTCCCGCACCGGAGATCGACGCGGATGTGCTGGCGTTTGTGACCGACAACGGGACCGACAGCCTCACCGAAGCCATGGGCATCACCGGGAAGCACGAGCGCAAGGTGGCCCTCAAGGCCGCCCGCGACGCGGTCATCGAGAAGTTGCTCGACGGCGAGACCGATGAGGACGTCATCGAGTCCAAGACCGGCGAAGCCAAAGATGCGTGGGACAAGCTGGTTGGCAAGATCATGCGGAAGCAAGTCCTGTCGACCCGCACCCGGATCGACGGCCGCGCGACCGATGAGATTCGGTTCATCGATTGCCGCGTCGGCCAGGCCGCCAACGCGCACGGCTCGGCCTTGTTCACTCGCGGCGAGACCCAGACCTTCGTGACGGCTGCACTCGGCATGGAGATGGACTCTCAGCGGATCGACTACGCCGGTACGCAAGAGCAGTTCCGTCGCTGGATGCTGACCTACAACTTCCCGCCGTTCTGCACCGGTGAAGCGCGCATGCTTCGCGGTCCCAAGCGTCGGGAAATCGGTCACGGTGTGCTTGCTCACCGCAGCATCATTCCCGTGCTTCCGAGCCAAGAAGACTTCCCCTACGTGCTCCGTTGCTGCTCGGACGTTCTGGAGTCCAACGGCTCCAGCTCGATGGCGAGTGTCTGCGGGTCGACCCTGGCGCTGATGGACGCGGGAGTGCCCCTCAAGGCACCGGTGGCCGGAATCGCCATGGGACTCATCAAGGAAGGCGATGACTTCGCCGTCCTCTCCGACATCCACGGAGACGAGGATCACTTGGGCGACATGGATTTCAAGGTTGCCGGAACAGATGCTGGGATTACAGCTTTGCAGATGGATATTAAGATTACATCAATCACACCTGAAATTATGCAGATTGCGCTGGACCAGGCCCGTGACGGGCGAATTCATATTCTAGGTGAAATGGCAAAGGCCCTAACAGCTGCGCGTGACGGGCTGGCTGAATCTGCGCCAAAGATTACAACACTGAAAATTCCAGTTGATAAAATTCGTGAGGTGATTGGCCCAGGCGGCAAGATGATTCGCGAGATTGTTGAGGAAACAGGCGCAAAAATTGATATTGAGGATGATGGCAGCGTATCTGTTGCAGCTGTCAGCCAGACATCGAGCGATGCTGCTCTCGCACGTATCCGTGAGATTGTTGCTGAGCCTGAGCTTGGTGAGATTTACACAGGTAAAGTTGTGAAGACAGTTGATTTCGGTGCTTTCGTCAATTTCCTTGGCGCGCGCGATGGTCTTGTTCATATCTCTGAGATGAAAAATGAGCGTGTCGCTCAGACAACAGATGTCTGCAAGGAAGGCGATATGGTCAAAGTCAAAGTTATTGGCTTTGATGACCGTGGCAAGGTTAAGCTGTCCATGAAGCGGGTTGACCAGGAAACAGGTACTGAACTTGAAGCTGGAGAAAAGGCTGCTGATTAATCAGTTCTGCTTCAAACAAAAGACATTAAAAAAGGCATCCGTGTTCGCAGATGTCTTTTTTAGTGGTGGTAGTGGTTGTGTTTATTCAGTTTCGCGAGGCACACCGATATGGTGATAACCACCATCGACATAATGTGTTTCACCAGTCACCCCGGACGCCAGATCAGATAACAGATAAACAGCAGCCCGCCCAACTTCATTGATATCGGGGTTGCGGCCAAGCGGAGCCTGTTGTTCCGAATGTCTGAAAATATGGCGCGCACCACTAATTGCTGCGCCGGCAAGTGTGCGCATTGGTCCGGCTGAAAGGGTGTTCACCCGGATATTCTCACCGCCCAAATCCACAGCCAGATAACGGGTTGACGCTTCCAGGGCGGCCTTTGCCACCCCCATCACATTATAATTAGGCGTGGTCCGCACCCCGCCTAGATAGGACAGGGTCAATAATGATCCGCCCTCAGGCATTATCTTGCGCGCTTCAGCTGCAATTTCGGTAAAAGAGAAGGCAGATATCAGCATGGTCTGCTCAAAATTCTGCCGTGTCGTGTTATAATAAGGGCCCTTCAGCTCACTCTTATCTGAAAACCCAATGGCATGCACTACAAAGTCCAGCGCATCCCATCTTGTCCGGATAGCTGCAAAAGTCTTCTGCGCAGCTGTTTCTTCAGCAACATCACAGGGAATGAGGAAGTCTGATCCAACAGAAGACGCCAGAGGAGCCAGCCGCTTTCTGAACCCTTCAATCTGATAGGTAAAGGCCAGATCAGCCCCCTGTTCTGCAGCCATCGCAGCAATGCCCCACGCTGCAGATTTTTCATTTGCAACCCCCATGATAAGTCCACGCTTGCCGTGCAGAATTCCCATCAGTTTTCCCCCTTCAAGTTATCCGCTGACAACCTGTCTAATCTGCCATTCTGGCCAAGGCTAGGGTAGCGTTGGTGCCTCCAAAGCCAAAGCTGTTTGAAAGAGCGAGATTAATGGTTTTGTTATCCATTCTGGTTTGCGGCACAGGAATATTCCCAATCGCTGGATCAGGTGTGATGATATTCGCAGAAGCTCCAATAAAGTTATTTTGCATCATCAGAAGTGTATAGATGGCTTCCTGAACGCCTGTTGCGCCAAGTGAATGACCTGTAAGAGACTTCGTCGAGGTAACAACAGGCAGATAGCCACGTGGGCCAAATACAGCCTGAACAGCTTCCAGCTCCTTTACATCACCAACCGGGGTCGATGTGCCATGTGCATTGATATAATCCACAGGCTGTTCTAATCCGGCACCGTTAAACCCGTCCAGGGCCAGTTTCATGCAGCGCTGAGCACCTTCGCCTGATGGGGCCACCATGTCATGGCCATCTGAATTCGCGCCATAGCCGACAACCTCGGCATAGATTTTTGCGCCACGTGCCTTGGCATGTTCATAATCCTCCAATACCACCATACCGCCGCCGCCTGCGATGACAAACCCGTCTCTGTCTGCATCGTAAGCCCGTGACGCTAGCTCTGGCGTTTCATTATATTTAGATGACATTGCGCCCATAGCGTCAAAAAGTACAGATAATGTCCAGTGCAGCTCCTCACCCCCACCGGCAAACACGATATCCTGCATCCCATACCGAATCGCATCTGTACCTGCTGTAATACAATGTGCTGAGGTTGAACAGGCAGATGAAATGGAATAATTTACTCCTTTGATTTCAAAGAATGTGGCGATACAGGCGGATACTGTAGAGGACATGCAGCGAGGCACCATATAAGGTCCAACCCGTTTCGGTCCTTTATCGCGGGTTGTGTCAAAAGCAGTCAGCATATTGGCTGTTGACGGTCCGCCTGAGCCAGCAATCAGGCCGGTTCGGGGGTTGGATATCTCAGCTGCAGTTAGGCCGGAATCAATAACCGCCTGCTGCATGGCAACAACTGCATAAGCTGCTCCTTCACCCATGAAGCGCATTTGCTTGCGATCAATATGAGCGGTCAGATCAATATCGACGGACCCTTTTACCTGTGAGCGGAATCCCAGTTCTTTATAGTCAGGGGCAGCAACAATGCCAGATTTGGCCTCTCGAAGTGATTGAGTGACTGAATCAGCATCTGTGCCAATAGAGGAGACAATACCAATGCCTGTAATTACTACACGTCTCATGTTTCTGTTCCATCTGCCCCAAACAGGCCTACACGGATATCTTTTGCTTCAAATACAGTTTTGCCGTCACAAAGGACCCGACCATCTGCAATACCCATTACCAGTCGGCGCATCAACACGCGCTTGATATCAAGTTGGAAGGTTACAAGTTTAGCGGTAGGCAGAATTTGCCCTGTAAACTTCACCTCACCTACAGATAGGGCACGACCTCTACCTAGACCGCCAAGCCAGCCGAGGTGAAAGCCGACTAGCTGCCAGAGGCCATCCATGCCTAGACAGCCTGGCATAACAGGGTCACCTTCAAAATGGCAGGGGAAAAACCATAAATCAGGATAGATATCCAATTCGGCTTCAATATAGCCTTTATCAAACTGACCACCCGTTTCCGTTATGGATGTAATGCGGTCTGTCATCAGCATTGGTGGCAAAGGTAATTGTGGGTTTCCCGGGCCAAAAAGTTCACCTTTTGCACAGGAAATAAGCTCATCATAGGTAAAGGCGTTTTTATGAATCAGAGACATATGGAAACCTATCAATCATTAAATAACTTAACTTTTAGACCATATCAGGAGAAAAAACCATGCCTGGTGGTCATCCTCTAATCAGTTCAGCTCTTCATTGGGCAAGACGCCCCAAAACTGGTGACGTTCTAGCCACCCTTTGGCATTTTCTGTTCCCAGTCGGCACCATTGCCCGTCACAATACTGGATTTCCATCAGCACTCCTGCTTCTGCGACTGCAGTCACGCTGGCTTGCTGACTGGGATCAGCTCTTAATTTGGCATTAGAGCTGGTAATAACGCTATATCGTTTAAGAGAGACGAGCTGGCCATGTACCCAGCCGGTTTCGCCCTCATGATCAACAACTTTACGCCAGACATCAAATTCTGAAATAACCTTCAGAGGCAGGTTTTTTCGCAGATACACCCATTGCAGAGGGTATTCATGGCCCGGGCCAACACGCATATTCACAACATCTGATTTCAAGGAGACAAAACGAGGAACAGGCAGCCCTGATCCTCGGATAACGGTTTTGGTTTCTGGTTCGTCTGCATGAATTTTGTCTAGTGCAGCGGCTTGTTTTACAGGCAGGACTGTGAACTGCGCCGTCATACCAATAACCAAACTAATTAATGCTGGCAGATAGCTAAGATGGCATGGGAGTGAGCTCAACAGATCAGAAACAGTAAATGATAGAGGCAGGCGCATAGGATAAAAGTACAATTTTCAGGGATAGGTCAGATGCCGAATTTTGAGACAAACTATATTTCTGTTAAGATTTGCACAGGCGATGAAAGCCATCGACAGTTTAGCCTTTTTATGGTCAAAAGAATACCGTAAATTCACTCATCAGATATGTCATCCTTAGGAGAGTTGGCAAAAATGAAACCAAAGGTCATTTTAACTCGAAAACTTTCTGACAGTGTTGAAACGCGGATGCGTGAATTATTCGATGCTGAATTGAGTTCTGATGATCAGCCATTGTCTGCTGAACAGCTGGTCGAGGTGATGCAGCGTGCTGATGTTCTGGTACCAACAGTCACGGATAAAATAGACGCTGGGATGCTGGAACAGGCAGGTGCGAACCTGAAATTGATTGCCTCTTTTGGAACAGGTGTTGACCATATTGATTTGCATGCGGCAAAGGCAAAAGGGGTAACGGTGACAAACACGCCGGGAGTTCTTACCGAAGATACAGCTGATGTGGCAATGGCGTTGATTCTGTCTGTGCCCCGTAGGATAATGGAAGGGGATGTTCGTGCCCGTTCTGGCGAATGGACAGGCTGGTCGCCAACCGGCATGCTGGGCCACCGTATAAACGGGAAACGTCTGGGGATCATCGGCATGGGCCAGATTGGTCAGGCAATTGCCCGCCGAGCACGTGGCTTTGGAATGTCAATTCACTACCACAACCGCAAAGCCGTCCATCCATCAATAGAAGCAGAGCTAGAAGCAACATTTTGGGAAGATTTAGATGAAATGTTGCGGCGGATGGATATTGTATCTGTGAATTGCCCATCAACAGGAGCAACAGAAGGGCTGTTATCCGCCAAACGTCTGGCACTGATGCCAAACCATGCCTATCTGGTCAATACAGCCAGAGGTGAGATCGTAGATGAGGCGGCCTTAGCTGAAATTCTGAAAACTGGCGGCATCGCTGGGGCTGGTCTAGATGTTTATCAGAACGAACCGGATATTCCGGATACGCTGAAGGACCTGAAGAATGTTGTTCTACTGCCGCATATTGGTTCAGCAACCATTGAAGGCCGCCATGCTATGGGTGACAAGGTTATTATCAACATACAGGCCTTCCTAGATGGACACACACCACCTGACAGGGTTGTTGCGGCAATGGTATCCTGATATGCTCTTAATAAAGTGATTCTATTTTAGCCTTTGCCGCACACAGGGCATGCCGGATCAGCTGATACACTGATTTCCGTGAAGCGGGCAGACAGACCATCATATAACAGTAATCTGCCTATTAAGGCGGTACCTGTTTGGGTAAGTAATTTTATAGCTTCTGCTGTCTGCAGTGCTCCCATAATCAATGTTGTTGATCCAAGCACACCAGCAACAGAACAAGACGGCGCCTGATCATAATCAAGTTCTGTCTGCGGGAAGATGCAGCGTAAACATGGGCTTTCTTCTGCATCTGGCACAAAGCAGGTGATCTGACCATCTGTTCTTACTGCGCCGGCAAAGATCAGCGGTGCCTTATGTTGATGACACTTTCTATTCACCAGATAGCGTGTTTCAGCATTATCTGTGCAGTCAACGACTAGGTCATGTGAGCCAACCAGTGTATCAGCATTTTTTTCACTGAACCTGCCTGTCTTTATGTGAACCTGAATGTCAGGGTTCAACGATCTTGAAAATAGGGCCGCGCTCTCAGCTTTATTCATTGCCAGCCGATCCATAGAATGGATGATTTGCCGGTTCAGATTGGTCAGCTCAACTTCATCATCGTCAATTACTGTCAGATGCCCAACCCCTGCCCCGGCCAGTCCGGCAATCACAGGTGCGCCAAGACCGCCTGCGCCTAGGATAAGGACTTTGGCGTCTAACAGCTTCTTTTGTCCAACCTCACCAATTTCTGGCATTACAACCTGCCGGGCATAGCGTTCTACTTCTTGATCGGTCAGTATCATGATGGTTCCTTGGAATCGATTTGTTCGGCACCGTCATAGAGGCCGGTTGACCCAAATCCTCCATCACCACGCGATGTGTCATCCAGTCTGTTTGTCAGCTGGAATGTTGCTCTCAGAACGGGGCTGAAAATCATCTGGGCAATCCGCATCCCGTGGTCAATTGTAACCGGTTCTGCCCCTAAATTAATCAGCAGTACTTTTATTTCACCACGATAATCAGAATCAATTGTGCCAGGTGCATTGGCAACAGTCAGTCCTGTTTTCAGGGCTAGGCCGGAACGGGGCCTTATCTGAGCCTCTACTCCTTCTGGCATGGCGATAAACAGGCCTGTTGGCACCGCTGCCCGCTGTTGTGGGGGCAGTTCTATGGACCCTTCAGTTAAAGCAGCCTGCAGATCAACGCCTGCAGATAGTTCTGTCTGATAGGCAGGCAGAGGCAGGTCAGCTGCCGCTTCACTTTGTTTCAGTTGAATGATCATGCGCCTTTATCCATTGGTCAATTTCTACAATCAGCCGTTCTGCAAGTGCCTGTTTTGATTGATATGGCCACTCAATAATATCCACCCCTCTAAGCAGGCTTGCCTTGTTCTGGTCAGAACCGAAGACTGATGATTCTGGGTCATCAGAAATATGATTGGCAATGATCCAGTCACATTTCTTTTTTGCCAGCTTGTCTTTCGCATGGCCAATCAGATGTTCTGTTTCCGCAGCAAAACCAATAACAAGTGGAGGCCTACTGGCAGCTTGGCTCAGGCTGGCTAGAATATCAGGATTTTTGGCAAGCTCAATCTGTGGCTGAACATGGCTCTGTTTTTTTTGTTTTTGTGTCGCAGCGTTTACAACAAACCAGTCTGCCACAGCTGCGGCACAGATGGCGATATCGGCAGGCAGGGAGCTCAGGCAAGCCTGATGCATCTCCCTGGCTGTGTTCACCTTGACCAGAGTCACATTGGCAGGACAGGGCAAGCTGACAGGACCGCTGACCAATGTGACGCGCGCGCCATGCGCTGCACAGGCAGCCGCAAGTGCATGGCCCTGCTTTCCGGAAGATCTGTTGGAAATATAGCGCACTGGGTCAATTGGCTCATGTGTTGGGCCAGAAGTGATGAGCACATGCCGCCCGGCAAGACAGTTTCTTTTGCCATGCACAACCTGAGCTGCTGCATCGGCAATATCAACTGGTTCGGCAAGACGACCAATCCCTATCTCGCCGCAGGCCGTATCGCCGCTGACGGGCGCGATAATCTGCACACCGCGCTGTTCCAGACAGGTCAGATTATCTTGTGTTGCGGGATGTTGCCACATATTTGGGTTCATGGCCGGTGCCACCATGACAGGCGCATCGGTTGCCAGACACAATGTTGAGGCAAGGCAGTCTGCGAGACCATGGCTGAGCTTGGCAATGAAATTAGCTGTCGCTGGCGCGACCAGCACTAAATCTGTATCACGGGCTAAGCGGATATGGCCCATTTCGGCTTCATCTGTCAGTGAAAACAGCTCTGTGTAGACTTTATCTCCAGTTAGTGCTGAGAGGCTGAGTGGTGTGATAAAATTCTGAGCTGATGCAGTCATCACACCACGCACAGAAAATCCCCTGTCCATTAGGCGGCGGGCCAGGTCAAGCCCTTTATAAGCGGCAATACCTCCGGTGATAATCAGCAACACCCGTCTCTTTGTTTGGGTGGTGAGGGGGTGAAGCTGTAATTTTTCGGGCTCAAATGACCAGCCCTTTGCATGCAGGGCTGTGCTGATGATGGCCATCTTATCGCGCGGCAACTCGGCACGTCGCAGATAATTGGATAAGGCGCTTGGCCCAACACCTAGCAGGGATTGCACAGCATCACGGCCGCCAAGCTTTTGGATAATTTGTGCGAATATATCTGCAAAATCAGACATAGCAGCCTCTTTAAATTCACAATATTGTGAATAATTCACAAGGATTATTTACAGTAGACCAGAGTGGCTAAGTAATACAAGGCCTAGCAGGCCAGTAATTATGATCCACGGCAGTTTTGATGGGGGTGGCGGAGCAGGATTAACCTGATCCAGCCTGTCGAGCAGTTTTGGCAAAGCTTGATACAAACGTAAAAGGTTCTGGCCAAACTGCCTGGCTTGGGTTTTAAGGGTCACTTCAGATGACATCCAGTTTTCCGCCAGTGGGCGAGCTAAACCCCACATATTTGCCTTTGGGTTAAGTGTACGGGCCACCCCTTCTGCCATCATCATTGTCTTTTGCAGAAGGTTGAATTGTGGCTGAACAGATATATCAAAATGTGAAGAGATTTTCAAAATTTGACCTAAAACAATGCCTAGTGAAATATCTCCAAGTGCTTTGCCAAGTACAGGTTCAACAACACTCCGCAGGCTCTGTGCAAATAGAGGTAGAGGCACATTTTCAGAAAGCATGCCGGCATCATAATGAAGACGGGCAACATAGTCATAGTCGCGTTCCAATATTGCCATCAATAATCGAGCTAGAAACAGCCTGTCTGAAAAGTCAAGTTGACCCATAATTCCAAAATCAATAGGCACAAGGGTACCGTCAGCAGTTATAAATATATTCCCTGGATGCATGTCAGCATGAAAATAACCATCTCTGAAGACCTGATTAAAAAAGCTTGTCGCAGCTATTTTTGTAATCTCTTCGATATTATGTCCCGCTGCTTGTAGCGCATTGATATCATCAATGCGCACCCCATCAATCCATTCTGTTACCAGAACAGAACTGCTGGTGCGCTCCAGATCAATGAATGGGATCCTGATCCCGATGTCTTCTTTCAAATTTTCTGACAACTTACCGCCGGCGGCTGCTTCCATCCGCAAATCAAGTTCAATTTCTGAAATTGACTCAAATTGTTCAACAGCGGTGACAAGACGTAGTCGCCGCAAGGCTGGGGCTAGGGTTTCAACTAGCCGTGCCATAGTCTTAAAAAAACGGATATCCCTGCGCATCAGTTTGTGGATATCAGGCCGTAAAACCTTCACAGCAACCAGACGGCCATCAGGAAGCTGTGCCTTATGAACTTGAGCGATGGAGGCAGCTGCGACAGGCATGTCATCAAAGCTGCTGAAAAGCTTCTCAACTGATTCACCAGCACTGTCCTGTATGATCTGGCGAGCTAGTCTACCACTGAAAGCAGGCAGCTTATCTTGAAGCTGTACTAACCCGCCAGCCAATTCAGGGCCAATCAGATCAGCTCTTGTGGCGAGGGCCTGGCCAAATTTAATGAAACCTGGCCCAAGGGCCTGCAGTGCCTCACAAAGCGCCTGACCTGCATCTGTGCGGGCACTGCGTGAGACAATTAAAAAATTGGTCAATTTAAACAGATTGGCCAGCCACGCAGGCCACAAATCAAGTTTGGATAAATGGCCTAGAACACCTGCTCTACCCAGAATGAAGCCCATCCGCGGGAGCCGCCAAATAACTAGAATTACGGCCATCAGTCAAGTTTCCAACCAGAGTGAATGGCCGCGATGCCATTTGACAAATTCCGAAAGCGAACTTGGGCAAAACCGGCCTCTGACATCATTCTGGCAAGGTCATGCTGTGCGGGAAATGTGCGGATTGATTCGGCAAGATAACGGTAGGCGGCTTCGTCACGCGCAACCATCCGGCCCAGCTGTGGCAGGGCGTTAAATGACCAGAGATCATATAATTTAGAAAATGTGGCATTCTGAACAGTTGAAAATTCAAGGCAGCAGAAACGGCCACCCGGTTTCAAGACACGAAATGCTTCACGCAAGGCCATATCGCGGTTGGTCACATTGCGCAGGCCAAAGGAAATGGTTACCCGTTCAGCTGTCCCCGTCTGTAGTGGAATATCTTCTGCACTGGCAACAGTCCAGTTAAGCTGGTTTGAATAAGCCTTTATATCGCGCCGCTTTTTGCCTGCACTGATCATATCTGGATTGATATCAACGACATGCACATGACTGCCGCCGCGTTTCAGAAATCTGAGCGCAATGTCACCTGTGCCGCCAGCCAGATCAATTAGAACCTGTCCCTTACAAGGGGCTAGCCAGTCCATTAAGGCATCTTTCCACAGCCGGTGAACGCCGCCGCTCATCAGATCGTTCATAATATCATAAGACGAAGCGACAGATGAAAATACATCGGCAACACGAGACTGTTTCTCGTTAACAGGCACGGTTTCAAAACCAAAATCTATCCATTCAGTCTTAGGCTGGTTTGTCATGAAAAGTCTCTGTGCTCAAGAAATGTTTGCCGTAGCTTAGATACAATCACGCCAGCAACGGGCATCTTGATTTTTAAACTGCTGCTGCCAATGTTACATCCAATATAATATAGCTTTGGCAAAAGGGAAATCTGTAGCGTGCCTGAATTACCTGAAGTTGAAACAGTACGTAAGGCCCTTGAACCGGTGATTTCAGGGCGGACCATTGAATCTGTGCGCCTGACCAGAGATAATTTGCGCTGGCCATTGCCTGAACATTTGGACAAACGCTTGCTTGGTCGGTGTTGTTCAGTGCCCAAACGACGCAGTAAATACATCCTAATCGATCTAAGCAATGAGGAAACCTTGCTGATTCATTTAGGCATGTCAGGTGCGATACGGCTTTATGATCAAAAGCCCAATTTTGCAAAACATGATCATTTTTCTGTTGAGTTTACATCTGGCCAGTGGGTTGTGTTTTCTGATCCGCGGCGATTCGGACATCTCGACTTGTTTGCTTCTGATGCCACATCCAAACACCCGCTCTTATCTGGTCTCGGGGTCGAACCTTTGTCAGATGCATTCACAGACTCAGTGCTGGCATCTTTAATGAAAGGTCGGAAGACACCGATCAAATCTGCCCTTCTTGATCAGCGGTTGATTGCCGGGCTTGGGAATATTTATGTCAGTGAGGCATTATTCAGAGCAGGAATATCGCCGCGCCGGAAAGCCGGAACAATTGCAGGGCAGCGAGCGCTCAGGCTTACAGAAGCAATCAAGGCTGTGCTTCGTGAGGCGATCAGCGCTGGTGGCACGAGCCTGCGTAATCATGTACAACCCAGCGGCAAAATCGGATATTTTGTGCAGGATCTGCGTGTCTATGGTCAGGCTGGTCAGCCTTGTGTGGATTGCGGACAGGGGATAAAACAAATCATTCAGTCTGGCCGGTCCAGTTTTTATTGCTCTTCTTGTCAGCGTTAAGCATACTCTTGTTCTATGTGTTTTATCTGTTTTACAATGCTCAACTCTTCTTTTGCCCAACAGCTCATTAGAATAGCTGTTCTGGGGTCGGTTTTGGCGGGCTGTCTTGCGCCCCTCTCAATTCTGTCTGCCTCCGAGCGAACTGCTTGGTTCAGTGATGTGCCTTTGATTAACAGCGTTACCGTTGATACACAGTTGAGCTTTGCGTTTGATTCGCCCTCTGGGCGCATCCTGGTTCTGCATTTACAAACACAAGCAGAGGATAAAGATATTCAGGTTTCTTACCACAATACGCTTGCTGCGATAGGATGGACAAAACGTGACGATCAGTTTGTCAAAGGTGATGAGCTGCTGAGACTGGAAAAGATAAATGTTGGGGGCAAGCTCTTGTGGCGGCTGACAATTATTCCAAAGTCTGCGAATCAGCTTGAAATTCGCTGAAAACAAACAAAAATGCTTGACGTCATTGCTAAATTAAGCGTATAAGCCCGGTCTAAATGAAATTAATCTGGGAACATTCATTTCATGGCAAATCATAAATCCGCAAAAAAACGGATCCGCCGCAACGCGAATCGCGCTGAAATCAACAAAAGTCGGATTAGTCGCATCCGCACTTTTTTGAAACGTGTAGAAACGGCTATTGCTTCAGGTGATAAAGGAGCTGCACAGACAGCATTGAAAGAGGCGCAGCCGGAACTGATGCGCGGCGTGTCAAAGGGCGTGCTACACAAAAACACAGCTTCACGCAAAATGTCGCGTTTGTCTGCCAAGGTGAAAACTGTCGGAGCTTAAACACAGGCCGCGGACAGCAAGTTATAATAGTTGTAATAAAGGTTCACAATTGTGCACCTTTTTCTTATGATTTTATGTCACTCCCCCGCCCCTCTTCATT
>ENA-OSEY01002178-OSEY01002178.1-marine-metagenome-genome-assembly--contig:-NODE-2178-length-12838-cov-2.764282_pt1 | contig 12838 bp, 6 predicted proteins | sample MGYA00248465_ERZ534230 | MGnify/ENA primary metagenome ERZ534230 (study PRJEB26409, sample SAMN06344110) | marine metagenome | isolation source: Sea water from surface | place: Atlantic Ocean:Southern... | reverse complement strand
ATTTGACATTGAGTCCTGTAAGTGCTCGCCTTACCTCTTTCTCTTGAAATCCTGTAACAACAAATAAATTATCAATTTTTGAATTTCGAAAAGTTTTTACAATCCAACTTATCATTGTCATGCCATTATTTAATGGAAGGAGAAGTTTATTCTCGACTCCCATCCGAGTTGAGCTGCCTGCTGCGAGAATAATGCCTGCAATCTTGTTTTCTGTAGAACTATTTTTATGAATTAACTTTCTAGGCAAAGGACGAGACGCTATATCTGCAAGTAGGCCGCCAACGGCCATACCAGATAATTCCGATTTATCTAACTTAACCCCAGCAAGTGTTTTCTGAAGCAACCAATCAAGTCCATTTAATTTTGAAGACCGAGCACAGCCAGGCATTCCAAGTACAACCATACCATCCCATTCTCCAACCATAGAAAGATTACCTGGATCAACAGGAAGACCAATATGAATTATTTCACCCCCAACCAATCTAAGGGCTTCCGGCAGAACATCCAACCTATCTGCTATGGCCGATGCTCCACATAACAGGAATGCTTGAGCGCCCTGCTCTCTTGCCCTAATCATAGCTTTGCTAACATTCATAGAAGTGTGATCTACAATCTGACAATCTACAAGAGAGCAATCTAATTGTGCCAATCTAGCCCTGGTAACATTTTCAGTTGCAATTAATATTGATGACTTCGTGTCTTCAAACTTTGTTTGTATAAGGCTAAAATTAAGGGAAATAAGATTTTGACATGACAAAAGAACACTACTGGCAATAAGGTTTAATGCCTCATCGATGGAGTTTTGCGACACCGCATATGGTATAATCTTCAATGTAGCTAACATCTGACCTTTTACAAGTAATTGGTCAGGAAGAACCGTGGCAAACGTGATTGCTTCGTCAATTTCATTAAGACGTTTTATTTTTTCAACATCTAATCTTGCAATACTTAATTTCTCTGCAATAAAATTTACCCTCCCAGTTGCTGGTGCGGATAACTGGAAACCTATTTTTTTAAATGCGTTTGAAAGTAATTTCGCAGCCAAATTTTCATCAACATCTCCTTCTTCAAGACTCGCAACTAATATAGAAGTAATTCCCACTGAACGAAGTTTTTGAATATGAGCTTTTGATAGGCTTGTACCCTTAGGTAATTTTCCATCAGGTAATTTTACAGAATGTACCAGCAAATCCCCTATACATTTGCTAATAGGTTTTTCGCCAAACTTCATCTAATCTTCCTATCCTTCTTGACGAATTGCTATTAGCTTTATGGGCAAGCAAAAATCCATCGCTCTGATTCCTTATTTGACACATTCTTCGAGTTACTGTCTAGATGAAAGCGCATCTTTATAAATACATGAGAATTTGAGCTTTAACATAATATGCATGCAAAAATTTAATGTTAACATAGTAAGCATTGAGCATTAGGATACCTTTTTATGAAACATGTAATATCAACGCAGAGCCTTTTTGTATTTATCAAATCAGCATTATTAGCAACAGGTTTTACAAAAAAAAATGCTGAAATAACAGCAGACTTGATGGTTCAAGCAGATATATCAGGTCAAGATGGTCACGGTATTTTCAGACTTCCTCAATATATTAAAAGACTACAAGAAGGCGGAATGAACCCAAAACCAAAATTTAAGATACTCTCTCAAAGAACTGCCACTGCTTTAATTGACGGTGATAATGGAATTGGCCATCTGGTGATGCGTCATGCAGCTGACATTGCTATTAAGAAAGCTCGGAGAAGCGGAGTATCTTGGGTTGGAGCAAGAATGTCAAATCATGCTGGTCCAGCGGCATTGTATACTAAATACGTTCTTGATAATGGCCTGATTGGAATTTATGTAGCAGTTGGAAGCGCAAATCATATGCCGCCATGGGGTGGAACTGACCTGTTATTAAGTACGAATCCTATATCTATCGCTATTCCATCTGGTTTAAATCCTCCAATCATTCTTGATATGGCAACGACAGTTGCTGCGTATGGAAAAGTAAAAACATTAATTCAATCAGGCGGAAAGATGCCAGAGGGATGGATGATTGATAAACAAGGAAACCCTCTAACAGACCCCACTAAATCGAAGGACGGTTTTTTACTTCCTATAGGAGGCCCCAAGGGATATGGGTTGTCTCTAATTTTTGGTATTTTAGCGGGCACTCTAAATAATGCAGCTTTTGGCAGAGACGTTATTGACTTTAACTCTGATCACAAAACTATTACTAACACAGGTCAATTTATAATTGCATTGGACATAGAGGCCTTTATGGACCTTGAACTATTTAAATCACAGATAGACAATGTGTGGAAAGAAATGAAATCCTCTGAAAAGTTGCCAGGCATATCTGAAATCCGGCTTCCTGGAGAGAATTTAGCTAAAACAATTAAAAAGAGAACGTCTTTAGGAATTGAAATACCAGCACCATTATTTTCCAAGCTCAAACAAATTGCAGATGAATTATCCATTCCTGAGCTAACCTAAAAACCAAATAAATAGCTGATTTTGAACGAGCTATTTATCTGATAAATGACTATTACCTTGATTTTCCTTTTTTATGAAATTTAGTAGCCAATTTGCTGTATATATTAATTTTTCATCAGCTATATAATTCCCAACATGCCATTAATTCGTTATCTGTTGAATTAATCGAATTTAAGCAAGCATGTATAACTTCAAATGATGTTAACTGACATAGACGTATTTTTAATAATATTTCTGATGCAGAAAACATTTAATTTTTTGTCTTTCTCATTCAATCAGACATTCGTTAAAATGTGGAAAGAACTTATTCTAGCTTGCAGGCTCCATTAAATAAAATCATAGTGAAAAGAAATATACAAAAAAGTAAATATTCTTAAAGTCAATTAATGTCATCAAAATCTTCTAAAATCAAAAAAAATAAACATCCTACTATAGCCAAAAACCCATTACCCGAAATTAAATCTTTAAATATGTTCTGGGTGTTTTTTAAATTAGGATTGACTTGCTTTGGTGGTCCAACTGCCCATATTGGATTTTTCTTTAACATGTTTGTTGAACAAAAAAAATGGTTAACGGCTAAGGAATATGCCGAAATCGTAAGTTTATGTCAGTTTTTACCGGGGCCAACTTCAAGTCAAGTCGGTATGTCAATTGGTCTCAAATGTGGTGGTATTTCCCAAGCTTTTGCTGCCTGGCTCGGTTTTACATTACCCTCCATGATTATTATGATTGCTGCGGGCTATGGCATTCTGATATTTGATGAGACAAGCATTTCCAGCGTTTTACATATGCTAAAATTATTTGCTGCTGCTATTGTTTTACAAGCAGTTATATCAATGGCAAAATCACTTACGCCTGATTGGACACGAAGAATTTTATCCTTATTTGCTACATTTATTTTAGTAATTAGTCCTTCAGCTTTCATGCAATTGTTCATTTTAGGCGCCGGTGTAATAGCTGGCATTGTTTTAAATCATTACAATGTTGCTAATATTGAGATAACAGAAAAAGGAGAGGAAAATTATACCTCTACCCCTTTTTTAAAAAGAATTGGTCTATTTTCTGGGGCTTTATTTTTAATTATATTACTTGGTCTTCCGGTTTTAGGGTTCATTCATAATTCTTTAATTATAGAGATAGTAACTACATTTTTCCAGTCTGGCGCATTAGTCTTTGGCGGTGGCCATGTGGTTCTACCGTTACTTCAATCTCAACTGGTTCCAAACGGTCTCATAAGCCATGCTGACTTTATGGCAGGATACGGAATTGTTCAAGCTATTCCAGGGCCACTTTTTACCTTTGCTGCCTATTTAGGTGTTCTTCTGCCAACAGGTTGGCCAGAATGGATATCTGGCATATTTTGCCTTATAATCATTTTTCTACCAGCAATTCTTCTTGTTCTTGCAGTAATTCCAATCTGGGAAAATATAAGAGGCAATCGTTATATACAATCCGGTTTATATGGAGTAAACGCGGTTGTTGTTGGACTATTACTTGCAGCTCTTATAAACCCTATTCTTATTTTGAGTATTAAAAGCTGGATTGATATAGCTATTGTATTAATACTTTACATGCTGTTATTGTTTGGAAAGTTTCCAATCTGGTTAATGATTCTAGCTGTTATCCTTTCTGCATATCTATGGTCCTTTATTTGATATTTTTATATTCAAAACAACTATTGGCTATAAAAATTCTCAATTTTTAAAATGCAAAATTCTGACTAGTGCCCAAAAGTAAAATAATGCTATGTAGAGAATACTTATTTTAAATTATTTTCAAAAAGATGTTAACTATGGCACGTCTCGAAGATCATCGGCTGATTACTGGCAAGGGCAAATTTACTGCAAATATAAAACCGTCAAAGGCATTGGTTGTTAAGTTTTTACGCACTCCAATTGCACGCGGGAATATACTTTCCATAGATATTAGTACCGCTAAAACACTGCCTGGGGTGGTTTGTATTTTCACGGCAGAGGATATGGCATCTGATGGCATCACACATATGTTGGATACATCAAACCCAGCGCGTGATGATGGTGGCACTATCGTGAAACCACGTAGGCCTATCTTAAATAGTTATGAAATCAAACATCTTGGCGAACCTGTTGCAATGGTCATAGCAGAGACAACTGAGCAGGCAGACGACGCTATTGAAGCAATTAATTTTAATTACAATGACAGCGATAGTGCCTTTTTGAGCGGCAAAGATATTGATAGCCAACCTGTTTGGCCAGAAGCACATGACAATTGTGCCTCTTATCATAATGTTGGCGATTTTAGCGAAGTGGAAAAAGCTGAGAAAATCTCTGCCTATCTAATCACAGTGCCAATTCATATTTCAAGAATTACAGCAGTTGCCATGGAGCCTCGCATAGCCTTGTGCGAAACTACTAAAAAAGGCAAGTCCATTTTTACAACTAGCACTCAAAATCCGTTCGCATTGCGCGCAGAAATAATGCAGACTTTCTCTCTTGAAACTACTGACATTCAAGTAATCGCTCCAGACGTTGGTGGCTCCTTTGGAATGAAAGGTACCCTTTACCGCGAGGATGCAGCGATCATTTGGGCAAGCCGTAAACTTAAACGAACCCTTTGTTGGTCTGCTAGTCGTAGCGAGGCATTTATTAGCGACGAGCATGCGCGAGCAATGCATGGACAAGCACGCCTTGGATTAGATAGTAAAGGAAAATTCACCAGTTTTTCAGTATCGCTTGATATAGATATTGGCGCGTATATATCGAAACGTTCCTTTAGTATGCTAAATAATTTGGGTGGTATCGCGGGACAATACGTAATACCTTGCCTAGCAGCAGAGCTTCGTTTTAGCTACTCCAATACAATGCCAATTTCTCCATATAGAGGTGCCGGAAGACCAGAGGCTACCTTTATGATAGAAAGCGCAATAGACCAAGCCGCAAGAGTTATAGGAATAGATAGAGCAGAATTGCGTGCTAGAAATTTTATCAAACCAAATATGATGCCCTACCAAACTAGTTTATTGTTTAATTATGATAGTGGAGATTTTCCAGCGATCCTAGAGGAGGCATTATTACTTTCAGATTATCATAATTTCGATAAAAGGCGAATAGAGTCACAAAAGAGAGGAAGAATCAGGGGTATTGGCATAGCAACCCACATTGAGGTTGCGGGCGGACCATTTGGGATGCGGATAAAGGAATTAGCAAGGATAAGAGTATCCAAACAGGGCAATATTACAATTGCACCTGGAAGCATGTCTGTTGGTCAGGGTCTTGAGACAAGCTTTCCTGCTATTGTCGCAGATGTACTAAACATTAATGCCGATATGGTACATTATGTTCAAGGTGATACAGATTATCTACCAAGCGGTCGGGGAAGTGGTGGTTCATCTGCAACGATTACTGGTGGTTCGGCTGCTATTAATGCTTCTGAAAAGTTGATTAAAGCAGGTAATGAAATCGCTGCCGATGTTCTAAAATGTGATATCTCAAATATTCATTATGAAAAAGGAAATTTCTACAATCAAAATAATCCGAATAGCTCTCTCGATTGGTCTGAAATCGCGCAATATAGCAATCAACCCGATGGCATTGATATTTTAGGAGAATTTACTCCTTCTGCGCCGACTTATCCTAACGGATGTCATATTTGTGAAGTAGAAATTGATAGGTCAACTGGAAAATGTTTTTTGCAGGATTATATTGCGGTTGAAGATGTTGGAACAGCTTTATTTCCAATTTTGATTGAAGGCCAAATTCTCGGTGGTATTGTGCAAGGCATCAGCCAGGCGTTAGGAGAATCTCTTATTTATGACGAAACAGGGCAACTATCAACGGGTTCATTTATGGACTATCAAATGCCAATAGCCTCCGATTTCCCAAAGTTCAGGATTAAAACCTACCCTGTCAAAACCAAGATAAATCCCCTTGGTGCCAAAGGTGTTGGAGAATCTGGAACCGTTGGAGCGCTCGCTGCAACATTAAGTGCTATTCAAGATGCACTAAAGTCCGAGGGTAGTGACGCTGTGGAGATGCCAGCAACTCCCAATAGAATTTGGAAAAAATTAAATAACGTTAAATAATCCGTTCTTTTTTTTAAACTAATTTACTAACAGAGATTGGTCCAATAATTGTGCGACATGTAATGCTTTTTTGGAGGCTCCGTGTTCAATTTGACATCTGCAAGAAGTGCCATCTGCAATGATAATATCACTACCTTTGCTTTCCCTTACCTTAGGTAGCAAATTTTCTTCTGCCATAAGCATTGATAAATCATAAGTTGAAGCATCATATCCAAACGCACCAGCCATTCCACAACAACTACTATCGATTTTTTCAACATCGAGCCCTTCTATCATTTTTAAAACCTGCTCTATTGGCCTTACTACGTCAAAAGCCTTTTGATGACAATGGCTATGTAAATAGGCTTTTGCGTGTTTTACAAGCTGTAGGTTTGGCTTATCTTTCGCTAATAACTCCTCAAAAGTTAGTGCCATCCTCGCTATTTGCTTTGCCTGTGTTGTTGGTAATAATGAGGGTAATTCATCTCTAAGCGCAAGCAAGCAAGAGGGCTCTAATCCAACAATCGGAATTTGTTGCTCCGCGAATGGCGCTAGTGTGGAGATAAGAGTTTGTGCTTTTTGTTTTGCTTGTTTTATCAATCCACCAGATAAATAAGTTCGCCCACAACACAGAGGCTTATCATTTGGATTTGTAGGAATAAAAACGTGATATCCAGCGGCCTTCAGTACCTTAGCTGCAGACCTTATTATTTCAGGTTCAAAATATCGGTTAAAAGTATCAACAAACAAAATAACAGGCATCTTGTCATCAGCTTCATCTTGTTTTGGTAAAACTCCTGAAACTTCAATATCTCTGAAATAATCTTTACGCCAGTGAGGTAACTCGCGTTTTGCTGTAAAACCAGTTATTTTCTCTAGAATATAGGACAATAAAGACCATTTATTTCGAAGATTCAGAAAAAAAGATAACCGCGATGCAATAGGAGCATAATCTGGCAAATATCCAATAAGCTTATCTCTAAAGGAAACCCCTTTAGTTGCAGCTCGCATCGCTATTATTTCTAATTTCATTTTAGCCATGTCAACAGATGTTGGACACTCCCTCTTGCAGGCCTTACACGAAACACAATATTTTAGAGTTTCTTCCATTTCATCGCCAATGAGTGCATTCGGACCTAGTTGACCAGACAAAGCTAGCCGTAGGCTATTTGCTCTACCTCTGGTAGAGTCTCTCTCCTCTTTAGTAACGCGATAGGATGGGCACATAACCCCTCCTTCTAGCTTTCTACAAGCGCCATTATTATTGCACATTTCTATTGCACCTTGCAGACCACCTGATTTACCAGGCCATGATGACCAGTCAAATATCACTGGCAAATCATCTGCTTGATAACCGGGTGCAAATCGGAATAACGACCTGTCATCCATTTTTGGTGCATCAACAATTTTGTTAGGATTAAAAATTCCTATCGGATCAAAAAACTGTTTTACTTGAACAAACAAGCTCACCATTTCAGGGCCGAACATCGTCTCGTTGAATTCAGAGCGTAAAATACCATCTCCATGCTCCCCGGAATGAGAACCACCATATTGCTTTACTAGTTCAAAAGCCTCTTCTGCAATAGCTCGCATAGCTTTGACATCATCTGTTTTCTTCATACTTAGAACTGGGCGTACATGCAGACATCCGACAGATGCATGCGCATACCATGTTCCGACCGTGTCGTATTTTTTAAAAATCTTTGTTAACTTATCTGTGTATTCTGCAAGATACTCAAGTTCAACAGCGCAATCCTCCACAAAAGAGACTGGTTTTGCATCTTGTTTCATCGACATCATGATATTAAGACCAGATTTTCGCATCTCTGATACTCGTGCTTGCTGGTGTGCATCTTCTACATGCACCACACCACCTTGCCATTCCTCCGAATTTTCCCATCCAAAGCCTAAATCCGTCATTGCTATTTGAAGCTTTTTAAGCCTATTTAAATTTTCATCTCTTTCATCTTCTGCAAATTCAACAATCAATAATGCTTTTGGATTCCCAATTACGACTTCACTGATAATAGGCTGGAACATTGGAATTGAACGAGCCAAAGAAAGCATGGTGTCATCAACTAATTCAATAGCAACTGGATTTAATTTGATTAAATGCTGAGTTGCATCCATCGCTTTGTAGAAGCTTGGAAAGTGACAAATACCCATTAGTTTCTGCGCAGGCAAAGGCGATAATTTAAGCTTAATAGATGTGAAATAAGAGAGGGTGCCCTCAGAACCAAGTAGCAAGTGAGCAAAATTTATCCCATCGCCCTGCCTTCCTCCCGGCCTTGCTGACATAGCATCTGGTACTATTGCATCCAGATTATAACCGCCAACTCTACGCAGCACTTTTGGAAAGCGCTGCTCAATAAGATTACTATTATTCTTTCCAAGATTTAGAAGATATTCACGCATCTCATCAGACATGACACTCTCATCTTCAGGGCCAAATGTAACTGCTGTCCCATCTGCGAGTATAGCATCTATTGATAATACGTTATCTCTCATAATTCCATATCGTATGGAACGCCCACCACAACTATTATTGGCCGTCATACCTCCAATAGTTGCTCTACTTGAAGTAGAAACATCTACAGGAAACCATAACCCATATGCACGAAGATGCTTGTTTAAATCGTCTAAAACAATACCGGGTTCAACAACACAACTATTCTCACTCAGATCAACTGAGATTAATTTGTTAAAATATTTAGTATTATCAACAACAATAGCTTTGTTAACTGTTTGACCACATTGCGATGTCCCACCGCCACGGGGAAGTATAGCCGTCTTTGTTTTTCTGCAAAACGCAATAAGTTTTTCAATATCATCTTTATTTTTTGGTAACACTACGGCATGGGGCATGATCTGATAAATGGAGGCATCAGTTGCGTATCTACCCCTATCAAATTCACTATCGAGGAATTCTCCTTCAATCATATTTTCTAATTCATCTATTTGGATAGGGATGTTACCATCTGCCATATAAAAAAACCTGCGTTTAACATATACAAATCTAATTTCTAGCTTTAAAATACTCCTCATATTGTTTTTTTCAATCCCAGTTTATTTCATCTTATAAGATAATAAGAAGATTAGGAGCCCCTTGTGCCAACCCATCAATTTCAAACAGGTCGTCATTTTCTACAAATACCTGGCCCCACAAATGTTCCTGACAGAGTGCTTCGAGCGATGGACAAACCAACTATTGACCATCGAGGTCCAGAATTCGCTGCTTTAGCTCGCAAATGTCTTGATGGAATAAAGTCAATTTTTAAAACTAGTTCTGACGTTGTAATATTCCCTGCCTCAGGAACAGGAGCATGGGAAGCTGCTCTTGTGAATACACTTCAAAGTGGTGATCATGTCTTGATGGTAGAAACAGGCCATTTCGCAAGTCTGTGGCGTAACATGGCAAATAAACTTGGTGTGTTGACTGAATTTCTAGAAACGGATTGGCGAAGCGGAGCAAGCCCTGAAGAACTTGCGGTACGCCTCTCAAAAGATACATCTCATAAAATAAAGGCCGTATGCGTCGTACATAATGAGACCTCCACCGGATGCACCTCGCCCATAGCAAAAATCCGCAAAATTATGGATGAACTTAATCATCCGGCTTTACTTATGGTAGATACAATTTCTTCTCTAGCCTCTATAGATTATAGGCATGATGAATGGGGAGTGGATGTAACGGTTGCAGGTTCACAAAAAGGACTATTGTTACCACCAGGTCTTTCCTTTAATGCGTTATCTCAAAAAGCTCTTGAAATCTCTAGCAAAGGGGGCATGGCTCGCTCTTATTGGGATTGGAACGAACAAATTCAGGCCAACAAAAATGGTGCATTTCCATATACTCCTGCCACAAATTTATTATATGGTCTAGAAGTGGCTATTGAGATGCTGCACGAAGAAGGGTTGGATGCCGTTTTCGCTCGTCATGACCGTCATGCAAAAACAACACGAGATGCAGTGCAGGCATGGGGACTTGAGGTACTATGTCAAAACCCTGAAAACTATTCTAGTTCTTTGACAGCAGTTATGCTTCCAGATGGCTATGATGCTGATAAATTTCGAGAAATTGTATTAACAAATTTCAATATGTCGCTTGGAAATGGATTATCTAAACTTGCTGGAAAAGTTTTCAGAATAGGTCATCTCGGAGATTTCAACGACTTAATGCTACTAGGTACTCTGAGTGGCGTGGAAATGGGGTTATCGTTAGCTGGTATTCCTCATCAAAGAGGTGGTGTTGAAACTGCTATGCAAACGTTATCAAAGTATTCAAAATAAAAGTTAAAAAATCATAATGAGGAGTTCGAAATCATGACTAAAAGTTTATTGCTTAATTATATCGGTGGTGAATGGGTAGAAGGAACATCAGAAATTTCAAATATCAATCCCTCTGACCTTGGAGACGTGATAGCCAATCACGCTCTTGCAGATTCTAATCAAGCTATCCAAGCTATTGATGCGGCGCATGCAGCCCTTTCGAGTTGGAAGAATACAAACCCACAAACAAGGTTCGATATTTTGGACAATATTGGACGTATTATTATAACGAGACAGGATGAACTTGGAGAAATTCTAGCCAGGGAAGAAGGAAAAACGCTTGCTGAAGCCAAAGGTGAGGCATTTCGTGCTGGTCAGTTTTTTCAATTCTATGCAGCTGAAGCTCTAAGGCGTACTGGCGAGCAAAATCTTTCTACACGCCCAAATATAGATGTTGAAATCGTAAGAGAGCCCATTGGTGTTACAGTCCTTATTACACCGTGGAATTTCCCAATTGCTATTCCAGCATGGAAGATTGCACCAGCGCTTGCTCACGGAAATACCGTGGTTTTAAAACCTTCAGAGATTACACCGGCGAGTGCTTATCACTTGACTAAAATTATGGAAGAAGCGGGCTTACCAGCTGGTGTCTTTAATTTGCTGGTCGCGAAAGGTGAAGCTGTTGGTGAAACTTTAGTGTCCCATCCAGCAGTGGCTGGGATTTCATTTACTGGTTCTGTTCCAACAGGGCGAAAAATAGCACAAGGTGCTATACAGCATATGAAGAAGATTCAAATGGAAATGGGCGGTAAAAATCCGATGGTGATTATGGAAGATGCTGACTTAGATATCGCGATCCCTGTCACAATTAACGGTGCTTTCTACCAAACTGGCCAGAGATGTACTGCTTCTTCAAGAGTAATCGTACATGAAAAAATTTACGATGCCTTTGTTGAGCGCTTTGTTTCAGAAATGGATAAACTTTCCGTTGGGCCTGCGCTTGATCCTACAACACAAATAGGACCAGTTGTCTCAGACACACAACTTAAGTCAAATTTATCTTATGTTGAAATAGGACAACTTTTATCTTGTTTTTATCCTGTAAAAGTACCAGATGATAAGAAATCAATTAATATTCCTGATTTTACATCATATAAATTAACAGAGTATCTAAATATCTTAAAAGAAAAAATGGATTATTATTTAGATCAAGAAATAAAATATAATTTAGATGTTGGATATTGTTATGATTATCATTATGATTTAATTGAATTTATTTCACGATGGTGTTCAATAAATGATGAAAAAACAAGTTTAATTTTTCTTAATGAAATGAAAAACAAAAAAGAAATATTTGTTGGCGATTTTGTAAAATGTTGTATAAAAATTACAAATATTATAAGAGAAATGAAAACAATATGTGAATATTTTAATCATTATAATTGTTTAGAAAAACTTAATAATTTAGAAAAATATTTAGTAAAATTTGTTGTTACAAATGATTCATTATATTTGTAAAATAATATAAAGTTATATAAAGTTATATAATTAAATTTTGTATAAATTATGGATCCAGAAATAAGTAAAGAAGTAAATGAAGCTATACAAGAAATTGGTCAGGAAGATAGACCCCCAACTCCTGAACCTGTATCTCTAAATAATTTAGGTAAACAAAAACAAAATGTCCCACCACCAGCAAATGTCCCACCACCAGCATATTTAAATACACTCACTAAAGGGTTAACCGAGTTAAAAAAAAACTTTGTTAAAGATGAAAATTATGTTTTTGAATCAGAAAAACTAAATATATATTTAGATTATTGGTTAGGTACATTATTTATTAATTTATTTAGTAATCACTCATTATTGAGTTATAATTTAAATAGTACTGATCCAATTATTAATGCTTTTATTAACGATTTATTAGATGAATTTTATTTTAAATTTGTACTTCTTGAAGGTCAAGGTAATCAAGGTAATGCTGAACCTGATCCAGATCGTAAATTAGTTATGGACTCTTTTAATAAAAATTTTTTTAA
>ENA-OSEY01002177-OSEY01002177.1-marine-metagenome-genome-assembly--contig:-NODE-2177-length-12838-cov-5.852676_pt1 | contig 12838 bp, 13 predicted proteins | sample MGYA00248465_ERZ534230 | MGnify/ENA primary metagenome ERZ534230 (study PRJEB26409, sample SAMN06344110) | marine metagenome | isolation source: Sea water from surface | place: Atlantic Ocean:Southern... | reverse complement strand
TGGAGTTTGTTGAGGAAAGCACAGTAGGCCCAAGTCTTGGAGCTGAAAATATTCGATTGGGAGTTCAGTCATTGATACTAGGGCTCTTTTTAGTTCTGATATTCATGGTCGTTTACTACAAAATCTTTGGCTTATTTGCCAACATAGCAGTAATTTTTAACCTAATTCTCATTACAGCAATCATGTCAATTTTATCTGCGACTCTAACCTTGCCGGGTATTGCAGGAATTGTTTTAACCGTTGGTATGGCAGTCGATGCCAACGTGTTAATTTTTTCACGGATTCGAGAAGAGCTTAAAAATAACTCAAGAGCTACAGATGCAATTATTGCAGGCTACGACAGAGCTTTCGTCACCATTCTTGATGCAAATATTACTACTTTAATAGTTGCGGTTATTCTCTATGCTATTGGCACAGGTCCTATAAAAGGCTTTGCAATCACTTTAAGTATTGGAATAGTTACCTCGATGTTCACATCAATTTTAGGAACGAGAGCTATGGTTTCATTGATATATCGAAAAAATAACGTAAGGAGGCTTTGGATCTAATGAACTTTAATCTAGATTTTCTAAGATTCAGATTCATTGCGCTGATTGCCTCGGTTTCTTTTATTTTGGTATCTCTTGCTACGATTTCGATTCAACAACTTCAACTAGGTTTAGATTTCACCGGAGGAACGCTTGTAGAAGTAGGATTCACTGAAACTGTTGATCCAGAGGAGATTAGAACTTATCTTGAAGGGAAACAAATAGATGCTCTAGTTCAAGCTTTTGGTTCTGATAAAGACTTACTTATTAAAATTCCAAGCTCAGAAAATATTGAAAATGTGAATATTGTCATTGATTCTTTGCAGCAGCAATATTCATTTCAATTAAGAAGGTCAGGGTTTGTTGGCCCCCAAGTTGGTGGCGAATTAAGAGATCAGGGAGGCTTGGGTCTTTTAGCAGCTCTTTTAGTAATGATGATATACATCATGTTTAGGTTTCAATATAAATTTGCAATTGGAGCTGTAGTTGCCCTTTTTCATGATGTGTTGATCGTTTTGGGTATATTCTCGATACTTAGATTGGAATTTGATCTTTCAGTCTTAGCAGCACTGATGGCGGTTATTGGATATTCTTTAAACGATACAATTGTCGTATCAGACAGGATTAGAGAAAATTTTAGAGCTAAGAGAAAGCTAAATAGCGAACAAGTCATTAATAGATCTCTCAACAATACTTTAGGTAGAACTTTAATCACCTCACTGACAACTTTATTGGTTCTTTTTTCATTGTTATTTTTAGGCGGAGAGATTATTAGAAATTTTGCAATCGCCTTATCGATTGGAGTGGTTGTTGGAACATATTCTTCTATCTATGTTCTAACAAATGTTTTGCTATCAATGAACATTACTGCTGATGATCTTGCAGAAAGAACTAAAGACAGTTTTGACGATGGAATGCCTTAAGAGGTTGCGTCTCTGAAAGCCTTAATCATTTGTGGCATACATTTTGGACTGCAGGCAATTAAATGATGACTATCATAAGGATCAGGGTTTCCTAAAAGATCACTAACAAGTCCACCAGCTTCTTTGACAAGCAATATTCCAGCCGCAACATCCCACTGCTTCAAACCATAACCCCAAAAACCATCTAGATACCCAGCCGCCACGTAAGCAAGATCTAGTGCAGTTGATCCAGTTCTCCTGATAGTTAAACCGTTTGAATATAAATTTCTCATTGCCATCAATTGATCCAATTTAGGTTCGTTATCTTCATCTAAATGAGACGATGAGGAGAGAAGGGATCCTCTTAAGCCTTTTATTTTACTTACTCTTATTCTGGTTTGATTGAGATAGGCTCCTTTGCCTTTGCTAGCAGTGAACTCATCATTTCTAGAAACATCTACAATAATTGCATGTTCAGGTTTTCCGTTCATATAACAAGCTATAGAAATAGAAAAATATGGAAATCCATGAATAAAGTTTGTAGTCCCATCAAGCGGATCAATTATCCATTTACACTCAGCTTTAGAATTTCCAATAAAGCCAAGTTCCTCGCCTTGAAAAGCATGATCAGGAAATGACTCTCTTATCGTATCAACAAGAATTGTCTCAACTTTCTTATCAACCTGAGTTACAAAATCAACTGGAGCTTTCTCGGATATAGTCAGCTTTTCTCTTCTTTTATAAAAGTAGTGTATTTCCTTAGCAGCAAGACGAGCAGCTTTAATTGCGATGTTTACTTTTGGCTCCATAAGGGGTGCTAGTGTAACAGAGGATGATGGATCATAATTAGATAGCTAAATTTATTATGAAAATATTTCAAAATTTAAATTTTGTTCTCGTAGATACTTCTCATCCTGGAAACATAGGTGCGTGTGCTAGAGCAATGAACTCGATGGGTATCCTTAACTTATCGTTAGTAAATCCTAAGGAGTTTCCTAGTAAAGAATCTGATGCAAGAGCAAAATCAGGGAAGAAAGTTTTAGATAAAGCAAAGATTCATGAAAATTTAAATGAGGCAATAAATTCATCCAACTTGGTTATTGGAACAAGTGCACGATCTAGATCCATGCCATGGCCAATGATGGAGATTAACGACTTAGGAAAAGTCATTAATGAATCTTTGGCTAGAACAGAGAAAGTATCGATAGTTTTTGGCAACGAAGCTGTTGGTTTAGACAATGAAGATCTTGGAAAGTGTGATTTTCATCTTCAGATTCCTACCACGGAAGATAGCTCTTTAAATTTATCTCACGCAGTTCAAATAGTTGCTCATGAAATACACAAAGAATCTTTATCAGATCCTTCTATTCAAGCTAGAGACGTTGAATTAGCTACAAGTATGCAAAAGGAAAAGTTGATGGAACATATTGAGTTAATTCTGGAGTTGTTAGATTTTTATGATCACCAAAATCCAAAACAAGTTCCTGCTCGATTAACTAGATTAATAAAGAGAATGCAACTAGACAAACTTGAAATAGGTATCCTTAGAGGAATTTTGTCTAAGCTTGAAGATCGGCTTAACAAATAACTAAAGCGTGTTAAAATCGCTCACCTGTTAAGTCCCCTTCGTCTAGTGGTTAGGACACCGGGTTTTCATCTCGGCAACAGGGGTTCGAATCCCCTAGGGGACGCCACTAAAAATATTGATCAATTATAAGGCAAAGCCTTAATTTCCATCTAAAACGCCCATTATAGCTGTAATGTTGATGCACTAATTTAGTTCAATCTACTTATATTATTTCCTTAACATTATTAAGGCTTAGTTGTTGAGCTCTTATGAAGTTACTTACTTTGATTGTGAAACCATCAAAAACTGAATTAGTAAAGGAAGCTTTGCATTCTTCAGGTATAGGTGGTGCAACAATAATAGAAGCTTCAGGTTATGGGTCACAAAAAGGTCAGTCTGAAACTTACCGGGGAACTGAGTATCGAGCAGATACAAATCCTAAAGTAATGTTTCAAGTAGCTTGTGATGATGGAGATACTTCTTCAATCATTGAAGCTGTAAGAAATGCTGCAGGTACGGGAAAGATTGGCGATGGAAAAATTTTTATAACTGAACTCACTGATGTTGTAAGAATTAGAACTGGTGAGACAGGCTCAAAAGCTATTTAATTTTAGGAGATTTTAATGGATGAAATAAAATTTGCGGTAGATACCTTTTACGCAATTATGGCTGGTGCCCTAGTTATGTGGATGGCTGCTGGTTTCACAATGTTGGAAGCTGGATTGGTTCAAAAGAAAGATGTATCAGAAATCGTAACAAAAAATTTAGGTTTATATTCAATTGCTTGCATCATGTATCTAGCATGCGGATTTATTTTAATGTATCCCGGATCCTCATTAATAGATGGAGTTATTCCAGGTATTGGATCTTCATGGGGTCTATCAACAGCTCTTCCTATTGAAGAAATTGGAATGGAATATGGAATGGACTATTCTCAACAAGCTGACTTCTTTTTCCAAGTAGTCTTTGTTGCGACAGCTATGTCAATTGTTTCAGGAGCCGTAGCTGGAAGAATGAAACTTTTACCATTCTTCTTGTTCGCAGTAATCCTCACTGGTTTCATTTACCCTATTCAAGGTTACTGGAATTGGGGCGGTGGTTTCTTGAGTTCTGGCGGTTATTCAGACTACGCTGGTTCAGGAACAGTTCACTTATGTGGAGCAGCTGCAGCTTTAGCTTTAGTCACGGTCCTCGGTCCCAGAAATGGAAAGTATGGTATGGATGGCTCAGTAAATGCTATGCCTGGTTCAAACATTCCCATCGCTGCATTAGGAGCATGGATACTTTGGTTGGGTTGGTTTGGATTCAACGGTGGATCTGAGTTAATTATCAGTGACGAAGCAAGCGCTATAGCAGTGAGTCAAGTATTCATGAACACAAATATGGCCGCAGCAGGTGGTGTAGTTGCTGCATTACTCACAAGTCTTTTTGCAACTGGCAAAATGGATGTCACCATGGCCATCAATGGAGCCATTGCTGGTTTGGTAGCTATCACTGCAGGTCCAAGCGCACCTACTGGTGGTGAGGCAGTCATCATCGGTGCTATCGGTGGTGTTATTGTCTATTTCTCAATTCTATTCTTTGAGAAACGCTTAAAAATAGATGATCCAGTTGGTGCTATTTCTGCTCACGGAATTGTAGGTATTTATGGAGTGATGGTTGTACCATTTACTTCAGACGCCTCATTCTTATGGCAGTTCTACGGTGTAGTTGCTATCGCAGGATTCACTTATATAGCTAGTTTAATAGTTATCTACGTCATCAATATGTTCTTATCAATAAGAGCTACTGATGAAGAACAGGCGGCAGGTCTTGATTCCACTGAAATTGGAGTAGAGGCTTACCCAGAGTTCGACTAAGTTTATTTTCCTCCCGCAAACAGGCGAGATTTTATCTCGCCTGTTTTTATTTGTTTTTTAAAAAAAATGGTATAATTAAATTACGTTCATTTAGTATTTTTCATTAAATTTACTAAACGGAAGTAGGGAGATAGGAAAACCTCTTTCTTTGATCTTAAAGAAAGGTAAGCAAGTACCAAGAAATTGGGAACGAGACCGAATATCTACCGAAGGAACGCGTTGATAAGGGTGTATACCGATTGGTATATGTACGTTTGAAACGAAAACTGGAGGAACGATATGACTACTTACTATAGAGGCGTTGAAGTTTCTGCTGATGTTAAGTCAAAGTCTAATAAGGCTTCTGAATTAAACTACAGAGGAACTAAGCACGACGCAAACGTTGTCAAAAAGTCGTCTAAAACACCTGGTATTTACCGTGGTGTTGAGACTGCTGCATAACATAAGGTTATGAATTAAAGGGAGGTTTTTTAACCTCCCTTTTTTTATTTGAACATTATCAGGTAGAATCTTTAATAATGGCAGAGTTAAGGCATTTATCATCGGATACGTCAGCGGATGACATAATTGAGGTTTTGCATGACGATGCAGGTGTTATTATCGATAACGTTCTTGATTCAGATTTTTTACAAACTTTAAATAACGAGCTGGATCCTTTTTTGTCTCATGATAATTTCGGTCGAGATGAATTTACCGGATTTAAGACAAAAAGAATCGGTGCTTTGATTGCAAGATCTGAAAAATGCAGGGAATTAGCTCTAGATCCTCTCATTAATGAATCAGCAAAGAATTTTCTTCAGCCTTATTGTGATGGACTACAATTGCACTTCACATCGGCTGTAAGCATTGGTCCGGGCGAGTCTCCCCAAATTCTCCACAGAGACAGAGGCATATGGGGAGGTTATCTTCCTAGAAAAGTTGAGCCTTTGTTTAGCACTATCTGGGCTGCTTCTAAATTCACCAAGGAGAATGGGGCCACCCAGATTGTACCCGGCTCTCATAGGTGGGATAAAGAAAGACTCCCTCAACCTGATGAAATAGCTTATGCTGAAATGGAAGCTGGTTCGGTGCTCATATACACAGGTACTGTCTTGCATGGCGGTGGCGAGAATACAACTTCAGATGAAATTAGAACTGGAGTTTTTCTTCATTACGCAGTGAACTGGATAAGACAAGAAGAAAATCAATACTTATCGTGTCCTCCAGAAATTGCCAAAGGACTTAGTCCAGAGCTTAGATCGCTTATAGGATATTCAAAAGGCGGTTATGTTCTGGGTTTTTATTCAGATCCTTATGACGATAGTGCAAGACATGAATCGGTTTCACCAGAAAATATGTTCAGCGATTCATTGGACAGATTTTCTGACATTCCTGATCCAAAAGATTTAGTTAATAAATCAATAAAATCAAACCAATAAATTAATTCATCCATACAAGTGAAATTCATATTTTTTGCTTCTCTATTCTTTTTGGCCTTTTTAAATGCTGAGGAGGAGATAGTTGTAACTGGTTCTTATATAAAAAATACCGATAGTGAATTAAGTCCAATGGAAGCTTTTTCTAAAGACGATTATCTTAAATTTAACACGATTTCTTTGTCTGAAATTTCTAGATACATTCCTTCAATTTCTGGATCGCATTTTCAGACTAATTCAATGGATGGAGAAGATCAAGGGATGTCAGCCATCACATTAAGAGGCCTAGATCACGCCTCAACATTGTTGATGATAAATACAAAAAGACAAACCTTCGCAGGAACACCATCTCATGAAGGAGAGGGATATATTGATGCAAACATAATTCCGGAGATCGCAATTAAATCCATTGAAATTCTCAAAGAAGGGGCTACATCGATTTACGGATCAGATGCCGTCGCGGGAGTTGTAAATGTTCTAACTCAAAAAGATTTTGAAGGATTTTTATTTAGATCAGATCATCAGATTACCGAGTCTCATAAACAAAATGATAATAAACTAGGTTTTTTATATGGATTCAAAAGCAATAAAAATAATCTTATTCTTGGCTTAGAAAGTCTTTATAGGTCTCCACTCTCTGCACGACAAATTGATGGAATTGCTGATTTATCTATAAGCACATTTGGGAAGACTTTTATTACAACTGAAAAAGAAGAGATTTTATCTGGACCATATCAAGGTACCTATGAAAAAGGTGAGAAGATCCCTGATCCCAATTGTGAGAGTAATGGTGGAATCTTGCTTGGTGGATTTTGTAAATTTGCATATGGAAAAAGGTTTAATGTCATTAATAAAGAAAGACATCATAAAGCTTATCTAAATTTAAATACTTCTGTTGAAGATTCTTTTCTAATTTCTAACGACTTCAATCTGATATACGCAAAAGTAAATGTTCAAGACAATCCTCAGTCTCCCTCCTATCCTGCACTTCCTTTTTTATCAAGGAATATTCTGCCTGGAGAAGGGAGCAGCCCATTTGAAAATGAAATTAAATGGCGAGGAAGGCCCCTTGGTTCAAATTATCCTTCACCTTTTTCCACAAAAGATATCTATCAGTACCATATAACTGATTCTATGAAATTTTCTTTTTTTGAAAATGATTTTTTTGATATTTCAATTACTCATAGTGCTCATAGCAATCTTGCTATAAGACCTGACATAATTAATTCAAGATTTCAGGAAGCTCTTGCCGGTAAAGGAGGAGAGAGAAAAAATCTTTCTTGGAATTTGTTCGCGGATATAAACCCAGACGAGTTAGTTCAATACGTCAGTGGCAACCTTATAGCGAGAAAGAAAGGATCCTTAAGCTCAATCGATGGAATTTATTTAACAAATTTTAATGAAATTTATTTTTCTGCTGGTTTCCAGATTGCAAGAGATACGCTTGATATCCAATATAACGATTTAGGCAGGATAGAAGTAAATAAAGAAGGGCAAATTACAAAGCAAGCAGATCTGTTTTTTTTAGGAGGAGGAACAGATGTTAATAAAGCCAGATCTAAAGCTGCTTTTTTTGGGGAACTAAATAAATCTATCTCAGAAACATTAGAAATAAGGGCAGCTTTAAGATATGAGGATTTTAAAAATGAAAATTCATTAGATCCAAAAATTTCATTAAGGTTTCAACCTAATGATATCTTTTCTTTAAGGTTTTCCACTGGTACTTCCTTCACCATGCCTTCGATGTCTCAGATGTTTGGATCGGATATAGTCTTGGGTAGTGTGAGAGACATAAATGGCAGTGTCTTCGTTAGGCAAGGTCAGACAGGAAATCCTTTACTAAAACCTGCAAAATCAATCAACACAAACCTTGGTGTAATCTTTTACCCTGAAGAAAATTATTCTTTAAAATTTGATTTTTTTGAAATCAATTACAAAGATAGAATTGAAGCCGAAAGTGCCCAAGCTATTGTTTTGAATAATCCGAATAGTTCAAAAATTACCAGAAACTCTTCAGGAGAAATTATTGGCGTTATTGCATCTTATGTTAATGAAGAAAAATCCATCATTACTGGAATGGACTTTGAATTTAATTCTTTGTTTGACTTGAATGATTTTGGTTCATTAAATTTGAAGATAGCATCAACGACGCTTTTTTCTTTTTTAACTCCTGAGCATCATGAACACAATGATGATGATGGAGTCCATGATCATAATAAAGATAACGAAAAATTAATAAATAGAGTTGGTAAATTCAACTACGATGCACATATTCACTCACTTCCTAAAAATAAAATTAACCTTTTTCTTGATTGGAGTTATAGAGAATTTATATTGAATTGGACTACTCGATATATTTCCGGATATACGAACGAAAGGGAGCTAAGTGATTACGCAAAATCTTTGAGCTATACAAATAAAGTCAGTTCATTTCTGATACATGACTTATCAATTACAAGGCCGATAAATCTAAAGGACGGCGATTTAGATTTAAAATTTGGAATTATAAATTTGGCAAATGAGCCTGCCCCAAAACTATATGATGCACCTGATTTTAGTTTTGATACTAGGCTTCACGATCCCACAGGAAGAACTTTTACTTTCTCTATTCAGTATCAGCTTTAGCCTCACCAGAAGAAGGTTTGCTGGTTGATGCACTTCTCATTAATAAGGCGGTACCTAAAATCCAAATGGATAATGCTACTTCAACAAACAATTGAGTTTGAACTTCACCCCCCAAATACATTACGTGATATATATTAAAACCAAGCGCAAAAAGATAAATTAATCCAGCGGCTAAAAGCCAAGAGGCTCTGAAAGTAAAAAAAGCAAAAAGACAAAAAAGAGATGTTGCAGCGAAAAAAGCTGTGAAATCTCTAAAAAGTGAATTTTGTCCATGATTCGACATAGCCTCGTAATCTATTCCAAAGCCTAATGCAGTGGTTATTGGATCAGTAAACCATTGGTATCCAACTAAGCCAAGAAGAATGCAAGGTATAAGAGACATCAAGCGGATTAAAAATTTATTTCTCATGCAAATATTTTATATCTTAATTTGTAAAAAATTCCACCCGCTAAGCCACCGGCTATAACATGGAGAAAAGTTCCAATGCTAGTTCTATTTCCGGCAATTACCTCGGTTTCATAGAGAAGTTCAACAGTTCCAATCAATACAAGCCACATAGTTAAAGCCGAGATAACAAAATATCGAGCAAAATCTGAAATAGCAGAAAACCTTGAGGTATATCTAGAAATGATAAGGCTAATACCAACAGGAATCATAAGAATTAAAAATAAAACTACTCCTAAGTTAATCAAATCTGAAATCAAGACTTCATAAACAATTTTTATTCCCACAGGCATATTCATGGAATTTAACCAAATGAGGTTTGAGAAGCTTGTTATCGGAACAATAAGCAAGGTTAATATTAAAGTTGTTAGCAAATATAAGGAAAAATTTTTAAATAAGATTTTCACTGTAAAGAACTTTTCTATGAGAGAATCGCATTTTATTATCAATCTGCTATATGCTCAAAAACTTTATTTTTTTAATCCTTCTTACATCAAGTTTTGAAACTTATTCTCAACAATTAGATTACACCTCAAAAACTCTATTAGATGGCTTGAATCAGCCATGGGGAATGGACTTTATTTCTGAGGATAAACTATTAATTACTGAAAAAGTCGGAAAGCTTAAGCTTTTGAATTTCTCTTCTGGAGAGGTAAAAGATATCAAAGGCCTGCCTAAGATTCACTTTAGAAGCCAAGGCGGACTGTCTGAAATTAAAGTTAGTCCAAACTTCAAAGAGGATAAAACAATTTTTTTCTCATACACAAGTTTGAATAGTTTTGATGGGACTAATACCTTGGCTGTATCTTCAGCTTCATTGAATGGAGAGAAGCTAGAAAACGTCAAAGAAATTTTTAGAGCAAAGGCAGATCGAAGAACTGGTGCTCATTATGGAGCAAAAATACTTTTTCTTTCTGATGGAACTTTGCTCATTTCAAGTGGAGATGGCTTTGACCATCGTGAGCAAGCTCAATTTTTGGATAACCATTTTGGAAAATTAATTAGAATCAATAAAGATGGATCTATTCCAGATGATAATCCTTTCATTAAAGATAATAGAGCCCTTGACGATATCTTTTCTTATGGCCATAGAAATCCACAAGGATTAATTCAACTGAATGATGGGCAAATCATTGAACATGAGCATGGACCTTTCGGTGGTGACGAAATAAATATTATTCAATCAGGTAAAAATTACGGTTGGCCTGCCATCACCTATGGTCGTGATTATTCTGGAGCAATTATATCTCCTTTCACAGAAATGGATGGTATGGAGCAGCCAATTAAATATTGGGTTCCATCAATTGCACCTTCTGGAATGATTTACTACACAGGAGATAATTTTCCTGAATGGAAAAATTCTTTGATGATTTCATCTTTAAAAGCAAAAAAAGTTTCTAAGATTTCATTTAATGAGACATTAAATTCGTCAGAAGATAATTTATTTCAAGAACTAAACCATAGATTTAGAAATATTCTGCAGCATCCCAACGGAAACATACTTTTATTGACCGATGGGCCTAGAGGTAAATTAATTGAAATAAGTCCCCTGAAGAATCTAGAAATTGTAACTCCAGATGGAATAACAGCGTTTTACTTAAGAAGCCCTGAATCTCTTCAAGTTCCCGCAAAACCATACGATACCTCTGCGGATGCAGACGCTTTATTAGCTAAATCTATCAATTCTCTTGAACCAAACAAAAAATTATTGTTAATTCTTGGTGGTAATTGGTGTCCAGATTGTAGAGTTCTTGCCGGTATGCTCAAAAGCAGCGAAGTGAAGGAAGTTATCAACAAAAATTACATAGTTCAACATATAGACGTGGGGAGATTTGATAAAAATTTACACATACCCAAAAAATTTGGAATTGAAAAATTATATGGGGTTCCAACTGTTTTAGTGATTGATCAAGATAAGCAAGTTCTAAATTCACCTTTTATTGATGATTGGACAACAGCTAGAACAAAAAAACCGGAAGATTTAACTGATTATCTTTCTAAATGGATAGAAGGATAAAAATTTGAATTCTATAGATAAAAGTGCAAATGAAGAGCTGGTAGATTCTCCATCCAGTCCAGAAACTCTGTCTGTGTGGGGCCTTGCTTGGCCATCAATCCTTAATAACATCTTATTTGCTTTCGTTAGTATAGTTGCTCTAAAAGCAGTTGGTTCTTTAGGAACAGAAGCCATGGCTGCTGTTGGAACGGGGCAAAGAATATTCTTTTTTTTACAGGCAGTACTCATGGCAACAGCTACAGGCACACACGCTTTAGTAGCAAGAGCAATTGGAGGAAATAAGCCAATTGAAGCAGCGGAAGTTACTTTGTTATCAACAATAGTCGCTATTATCTTTGGAGTTTCTTCAACTTTAATATTTTTTATTGCCGGCGATGAAATTATAGGAGCCTTTGGGCTAGATGAGCTAAGTCAGAAATTAGCAGTTGAATATTTACAAATATCACTATCTTTTGTCCCTGGTCTGGCAATCTTATTCATAGTTGGTGCAGCATTAAGAGCAGCCGGAGATGTAATTACTCCATTAATCATAAATCTTATTGTTAACGTAATTAATGTTTTTCTTCTCATAGCCTTAGTCAATGGTCAGTTTGGGTTTGAGGCAATGGGTGTAGTAGGGGCAGCGTATGCTTGGGGTATTTCATTTTCAATTGGAGCAGTTTTAGCTTTGTGTATATGGTTTAGCAATAGATTTATCATTCCAATGCCGACGCTAAAATTCTATTCTTTCTCAAGATTAAAAACACTCATAGAAATATCTGTACCTGCAGGAATAGAATCCGTTGTCTTTAATTTTGGACTCTTGGCCTACTTTTGGATCATTTCGGTGTATGGAAATGAGCCAATTGCAGCGTATAACGTCGCGATTAATATCCTCATGATTAGTTTCATGATTGGTCATGGTTTCTCTATTGCAGGTGCTACTTTAACCGGACAGTACCTAGGGGCTGAAAACCCTAAAGAAGCCAGAAGAAGCGGCTGGAAATCAGCCAGATTGACGGTATTTTCAATGACGATTGTCGGATTAGTGATAGCAATATTTTCCAGACCTGTTTCAGGATTTTTTATAGACGATTCTGAAGTAATAAGATTAACAGTCGTATTTTTATGGATTTTTGCTCTTTTACAACCGCTGATGGGTATAGAGTTTTCTCTTGGTGGGGCCCTAAGAGGGGCAGGAGACACGAAATCACCCCTAATAATTACCATGATAGGTTTGATTTTCTTCAGATTGGTGCTTGCATCGATATTTCTTTTGTTAAAAATGCCTGTCGAGATAGTATTTTCAGCCTTAATCGCCGATTATTTGGCCAAAGGTATCTTATTTACAATGCGTTTTAAATCTGGCAGGTGGGTAAAAGCATTAAACTAGCTTTTTAGGCATTATTTTGGCAGAATGCAAATTGTTATATTTTGTATATAAAATTTTTAACTTATTTAAATAGGTGAATTATGGGAGAAATATTAGCTGTTGACGATTA
>ENA-OSEY01002176-OSEY01002176.1-marine-metagenome-genome-assembly--contig:-NODE-2176-length-12841-cov-2.972187_pt1 | contig 12841 bp, 12 predicted proteins | sample MGYA00248465_ERZ534230 | MGnify/ENA primary metagenome ERZ534230 (study PRJEB26409, sample SAMN06344110) | marine metagenome | isolation source: Sea water from surface | place: Atlantic Ocean:Southern... | reverse complement strand
TTATAGCTTCATCAAGACGTATCCATAATTCTTTATTTTTTACATCTTTTTTACTGGCTGTTTTCCAGTTATTTTTTTTCCAATTCGATATCCAACTTGTTATTCCATCTTTTACATAATTGGAGTCCGTATATAAGGTGATTTCATAATCTTTATCTATTTCTTCTAGTGCCTTAATTGCAGCCATAAGCTCCATACGATTATTTGTAGTTTCCTTATCTCCACCTGATAGCTCTATATTTTCATTATCTATTTCGATAAGAACTCCCCAGCCACCAGGACCAGGGTTTCCTGAACATGCGCCGTCAGTATATATATCAACTTTTTTATTCATTAAATGCCATATTCTTCAGGATTATTTATATCTTTATGAAAATCAAGAATTTTAATAAATTCATATGGATTTTTAGGAGTTACCATTGCACTTTTATCGTTAACTCTCCAATCAACAAGTCGAGTTAATAGAAATCTCAGAGCAGAGCCCGAACATAATATGGGTAATTTTTCGATCTCCGCATTACTTAATTTTCTCTCTTTTTGATAACCCTTTAAAAGGTTTCGAGATAATGAAATATCAAACTCACCATCTTTAAAACACCAAGCATTAATGCATATACTTAAGTCATAAGATAAAAAATCATTACATGAAAAGCTAAAATCGATAACACCAGAAATTTGACCCTCATGAAAAAGGATATTGTCAGGAAAAAGATCTGCGTGAATAATTCCCTTTGGCAGACCCTCTGGCCAATTTGATTTTATTCTATTGTATTCTTCAAGCATATTTATATTAAGATCTTTTGAAAAAGTTTCCGCAGTAGATTTTGAATTTTTGATTAGCTTCGGAAAGCTATCTAGCCCCAATGGATTTTCTCTTTTAATTTCTAAGTTGATGCTAATATTGTGTATCTGACCTAAAATTAAACCAAGCTGATAAGCTTGTTCTTCAGTAACAGAGAGAGTAGATTTTCCATCTAAAAAAGTTAATACTGATGCTGGCTTACCCAAGATTTCTGCAAAAAGGTTATTATTATTCCTTAATGGAAGAGGACATTTAATACCATTTGAAGATAAATAAAACATATATTCCAGAAAAAACGGAATGTCTTTTTTTTCAACCCTATCTTCGTAAATTGTAAGAATAAATGAATTTTTTTCTGTTTTTAATTTGTAATTAGTGTTTTCAACACCTTCTGATATCCCTTCAAATTCTTTTAATTCACCTATTTCATAATCCTTAAGAAAAAGGCTTAAGTCTTCTGAAGATACATGCGTATAAACTGCCATTTATTACTCATTAAGTTCTTTGGGTATTTTAAAAGTTATATTTTCATTAGCAACTGAGATATTTTTTATTTCTACATCATATAGTTCATGCATCTTTCCGATAAACTCTTGAATTAGTATATCAGGGGCACTAGCGCCTGCAGTTAAACCTATATTTTTATATTTTTCAATTTCAAACCAATTAACTTCAGATATGTTCGAAATTAAATGGGTATCACTGCATCCTGATTTTTTACCAACTTCAACCAACCTAAGGGAGTTTGAAGAATTATTGGCACCAATTACATATATCAGATCACATTTATCTGCTATTGATTTTATAGCTAACTGTCTATTTGTAGTTGCATAACAAATATCTTCTTTTGGCGGCTGTATTATATCTGGAAAGATATTCTCTAATTCTTTAATAATTTCTTTAGTGTCATCTACTGATAAAGTTGTTTGAGTTATTAATGCTACTTTTTTAAAATCAGACGGTTTTATTTTTTTAACATCCTCTTTTTCTTGAATTAAAGTAATTGAATCAATAGGGATTTGTCCCATTGTTCCTATTACTTCAGGATGACCTTCATGACCTATAAGAAAAATGTGCGCCCCATCTTTAAATAGCCTTTTAGCTTCATTATGAACTTTTATAACTAACGGGCATGTTGCATCAATAAATGGCATTTCTCTATTCTCAGCATCTTTCAAAATACTTATTGGAATGCCATGAGCAGAGAATATCACTCTAGATCCTTCAGGAGCATCTTCAAGATTCTCAATAAATATAACGCCTTTAGATTCTAAGTCTTTTATTACCCATGGATTGTGAACGATTTCGTGCCTTACAAAAATTGGTGGTCCATATTTCTTTAAAGACAACTCAACAATATTTATTGCTCTATCTACTCCAGCACAAAACCCTCGTGGATTTGGTAAAAATAACATTTTTTTTAATTTTAAGTTCATTTTATGTCTGATTTAACTAATATATACTTATTATACAATTTTATTTTCAATTTAAGAGTTATATTTTTGGAAAACAAAATGTTCAAATATTTTTTTATTATCTATTTTTTAGTTTTTTTGGTTAGTTGTTCAGATTCTGCTTATTTTGATCCTGGTCCATGTCCAAGAGCAGCTATATTAAAAGGAAGCGAGACAAAACAGATAGACAGATCTGATTTACTTATTGAGCTAAATAGAACAATAATGATTTGTGAATATAACCTAAGAAGGAAGAACATTAATTTTGATGTTGGTATTTTTGGTGATGTAATTAATAGCGATACTGTGACGTTAGAAAATTTAAGGATTAACCTTTTTATAGCATTTGTTGGACCAGATGATACAGTTATAGACAAGTGGTCAAAAATTGTTTCTGTAAAACTTAATAATCAAAAAATAAGTTCCTTTTCAGTTCCTATAGAGGGACTCAGATCAAAAATTGAAGAGGGTAGAACAGGTTCATCATATAAAGTTCTTATTGGGCTTGAATAACCAAATTGACAAAATTTTATATATGTTTAATTATATAAAAAGAATCAATTGATTCTAGATATTTGCGGGAGAGACTTTTATAGCGCCGAAGGAGCAACCGCCCTCGGAAACTCTCAGGCAAAAGGACCGCAAATATCATAAAACTCTGGAAAGTAAGTTTAATACTTCTCCGACGGGGTAAGCAACTAAAGTTGTCAAATCTCTCAGGGTCCAATGACAGAGGAGGGCAGTTGGAAACAACTATGCTGTCATGGAGATTATATGTCTGAGGCTTATTGGGGTTTAGAACAAAATCTTAAAACTACTCCTTTATACAAAATTCACAATGATAATAGAGCAAAATTAGTACCTTTTGCTGGATATCATTTACCTATTCAATATGAAAACGGTATTATTGCTGAGCATAATCATACAAGAAATTCTGTAAGTATTTTTGATGTTTCACATATGGGACAGATTAAAATATCAGGACCAATGATTCATGAGGCAATGGAAAAGATACTTCCCATTTCTTTTTCTAAGATAGCTCCAGGTCAAATTAAATATACACAATTTCTTAATAACGAAGGTAAGATTATTGATGATCTAATGATCTGTAGAACTTTTGAGGAAGATCATGTTTGGCTTGTTGTTAATGCAGATTGTACCTCTAAAGACCTTGATCATTTATATAACTATCTAAATAAAGCCTATAAAATTGAATTGATTGAAGATAGAGCTCTAATAGCCTTACAAGGACCAAACTCATCAAATATTTTAAAGACTTTTTTTCAAGAAATTGATGATATGCCTTTCATGACAGCTGATTGGTTTAATTATAATAATGAGAAATTTTTTATTTCTAGATGTGGATATACTGGTGAAGATGGTTTTGAGATATCGATAAAAGATAGATATGCAGAAAAATTTATAAACGAACTTTTACAATGCGAAGGTGTTAAACTTGCTGGTTTAGGCGCTAGAAATTCTCTAAGAATGGAAGCAGGACTTTGTTTGTATGGAAATGACATATCATCCTCTGTATCACCAATCGAAGCTGGTTTAACATGGTCTATTCCAAAAGAAAGAATCGAAAATGGTGGTTTTATTGGCCATGAACCGATCAAAAAAGATTTAGAAAATGGGGTTGAAAGACAATTAGTTGGTATTAAGCCTATGGGTAAACTTCCAGCTAGAGAAGGAACACAAATTTTTGATAAAAATGAAAAAACAATAGGCGAAATCACTAGTGGGGGGTACTCCCCTTCGCTTCAAGGACCAATTGCTATGGGATACATTAATTCAGATATCCTAAAAAGTAATTGTGAAATTTTATTAAATGTTAGAGGTAATTTAATACCAGCAGAAATAACTTCACTTCCTTTTGTTGAGCATAAATATTTTAGAGGTAACAAATAAAATGGCTGAGATTTATTTTACTAAGGATCATGAATGGATAAAAGTAGAAGATAATATTGGTGTTGTAGGCATCACTGCATATGCAAGTGAGCAACTGGGGGATATTGTTTTTGTTGAATTACCAGAAGAAGGTATTACTGCAGAAATTGGAAAAGATATTGCTGTTGTTGAATCTGTAAAAGCAGCAAGTGAAGTATATTCTCCAGTTTCTGGTACAATAATAAAATCCAATGAAGATTTAAACTCAACTCCAGAAATAGTAAATGAAGATCCTATTGGTAAGGGTTGGTTTTACGAAATTAAAATTTCTAATAATGACGAGCTTTCAGGGCTTATGTCTGAAGAAGAATATCAGAAACATATAGGTGATTAAATGAGATATTTACCATTAACTAAAAATAATAGAGAAGAAATGTTAAGTACTATTGGAGCAAACAATATTGATGAACTTTTTTCCAATATTGCTGAGAAAGTAAGTATTAATCCAAAATTTGATTTACCTAATCATAAAACTGAAATGGAAGTAGAAAAACATTTATCTCTTTTGTCTGATAAAAATCTTCATGCAGATAATAGCCATTTTTTTCTAGGCGGTGGATCATATAAGCATCATATTCCTGCGAGTGTAGATCACATTATTCAGAGATCAGAATTTTTAACTTCATACACGCCTTACCAACCAGAAATATCACAGGGTACATTGCAATATCTATATGAATTCCAAACTCAGGTATCTCTCTTAACTGGCATGGATATTTCTAATGCATCTATGTATGACGGGTCAACGGCTGCTGCTGAAGCAGTATCAATGGCGAAAAGAATAACTAAAAGAAATCAAGTTATTTTATCAAATACAATCCACCCTCATTATGCAGATGTTATCAAAACTATATCAGGTATTAAAGATAGCGAGTTTTTTTATGGTAGAAATTTTTCTATTGATATTGATTATTTACTTAATGAAGTTGATGAAAATACTGCTTGTGTAGTCGTTCAAAATCCAGACTTTTTTGGCTCTTGTTATGATTTGTCATCTTTAGCAGAATTTGTTCAAAGTAAAGGAGCATTGCTTATTGTTGTTGTAACTGAAGTTTTATCATTAGGAATGATGAAATCCCCAGGCGCAATGGGCGCTGATATTGTGGCATGCGAAGGTCAATCCCTAGGCAATCCTATGAATTTTGGTGGACCATATGTGGGTCTGTTATCAACAAAGAATAAATATTTAAGACAAATTCCTGGAAGGATTGTTGGAGAGTCTGAAGATGTTGATGGAAAAAAAGGTTTTGTACTAACATTATCAGCAAGAGAGCAACATATTAGAAGAGAAAAAGCTACATCAAATATATGTACAAATTCAGGACTATGTAGCTTGGCATTTACAATTCACTTAACACTTCTTGGTGAGAAAGGCTTTAAGAACCTTTCAAGACTTAATCATGAGTCAGCATTAAATTTGAAAGAAAAAATATTAAAAATTCCAGAATTTAAATTGTTAAACAAAAGTTTTTTCAATGAATTTACTATCGAATTACCAATTAAGGGCGAAGTATTTGTTGATAGAATGGCAGAAAAAGGTGTTCTAGCAGGCATACCTGTATCAAGATTAATTAATAATAATAAGGAATTAGATAATTTTATCGTGGTTGCTAGTACGGAAACTAATACAGAAGATGATATGAATTCATATATTGAAGCAGCAAAAGAGGTTTTATGATGAAAAATTCGAATAAAGGTCTAAATCACGATGAACCAATATTGTTTGAAATTGGTGGTATGGATAAATCTGGAGTTGATCTTAATGAACCAACATTTAAAGAAAATTTTATTGGTGAATGTTTTGAGGATCGAGAAATTGGTTTACCTGGATTAAGTGAGCCTGAGTCAATTAGACATTATGTTAGATTATCAAGAAAAAACTATTCTATTGATGCAGGTCTTTACCCTTTAGGTTCATGTACAATGAAGCATAACCCAAGACTAAATGAGAAATTGGCAAGATTAAAAGGATTTTCTGAAATTCATCCGCTTCAACCTTTATCAACATGCCAGGGCGCTCTTGAACTTATAGATGAAATTTCGACTTGGTTAAAAGAATTAACAGGAATGCAAGCCGTTACTATGACTCCAAAAGCTGGCGCTCAAGGCGAACTTTGTGGAATGCTTGCAATTAAAAAAGCAATAGAAGCAAGGAATGAGTGTCATCGAACTAAGGTTTTGGTCCCTGATTCTGCTCATGGCACTAATCCTGCAACCGCTGCTTTTTTAGGTTTTGATGTTGTAACAATAAAATCTGATAAAAATGGTAGATTGAATTTTGATGATTTTAAAGAAAATGTAGATAAAAACTTTGCTGCAGCAATGATTACAAATCCAAATACATGCGGTCTTTTTGAGGACGATATTATTGAAATAGCAAATTACATTCATGATGCAGGTGGTTATTTGTATTGTGACGGAGCCAACTTTAATGCCTTAGTTGGTAAAGTAAGGCCTGGTGACTTAGGTATTGATGCTATGCATATAAATCTACATAAAACATTTTCTACACCACATGGCGGAGGCGGACCAGGATCTGGTCCAGTAGTTTTCTCTGATATTTTAAAGGATTTCAGTCCAGCTCCACTTTTAAAAAAAGATGAAGAAAATTATTATTTAGTGGAAAATCATAATGATAAAGATATTGATAAATCTTTTGGTCGGCTTTGTGTTTTTCATGGTCAAATGGGAATGTTTGTTAGAGCTCTATCTTATATGATGAGTCATGGTTCTAATGGTTTAAGGCAAGTTTCAGAAGATGCAGTTCTGAATGCAAACTATATTAAATCTTCATTAGAGGATATTTTGACACCCGCTTATGAGGGATACTGCATGCATGAAGTCTTATTCAATGATGATTTTTTAAGTGGAACAGGTGTTGAGACAATTGATTTTGCCAAGGCTTTAATAGATAAAGGTTACCATCCAATGACAATATATTTTCCTCTTGTTGTTCATGGAGCATTACTCGTTGAGCCAACTGAAACTGAGTCAAAGAATTCTATTGATCAATTTATTGAAACCATTAGAGAATTAGCCTCAAAAACTCAAGATGGAGAAGATTACTTTAAGAAGGCTCCAATTTATACTCCTATTAGAAGATTGGATGAAACTAAAGCCGCAAGAAACCCAGTTTTAAGATGGCAAAAGAATGATGTAATTGCAGCAGAGTAGTGCCTGATCTTTCTGTTGAGAATAAAAAGAGACAATTAGATTTTAATAATATTGCTGGTATTGATGAGGCGGGAAGAGGTCCTTGGGCTGGACCAGTTTATTCAGCAGTAGTTATTTTAAATAGGAATTTTATACCTGAAGGTATTAATGACTCAAAAAAAATTTCAGAAAAAAAACGTATAGCGTTATATGATGAAATTATTATAAATCATAGATACGGTATAGGTTGCGCTACTCCAGATGAAATAGATAAATTAAATATTGTCGAGGCTACATTTCTCTCAATGAGAAGAGCATTAGAAAACTTAAATATAAAACCTGATTATATACTTGTAGATGGTAACTTAAGTCCAAATTTTAATATTCCTCATGAAAGTATAATAAAAGGTGATAGTATCTCACTATCAATTGCAGCAGCATCAATAATCGCTAAAGTTGAAAGAGATAAATTTATGATTAATATTGATAAAAAATACCCAGAATATCAATGGAAAAAAAATAAAGGATATGGAACAAAAAATCATCAACATGCATTGAATACTTATGGTGTAACAAAACACCACAGAAAATCTTTTTCTCCCATTCGCAAGATATTGAGTCCTTAGGCTAACTAATGACTCAACATATAGATAATTGAACCAAACAATAATTCTTTAAATATATTTTGTTGACCAAATATAAAATTCCTATGAGGATATTATAGTTATGCAAGAAAAATCATATAAGAAATACTCAATTAAAAAAAATTTTATTTATCATGGAGACTCTCTTAGCATTCTTAGAACAATCCCAAGCAATTCTGTTGATCTTGTTTTTGCTGACCCTCCTTACAATTTGCAACTTAAAAATATGCTATTACGACCTGATTCTTCAAAGGTAGATGCTGTTGATGATAAATGGGATCAGTTTGAAAGTTTTAAAAATTATGATGATTTTACAGCAAATTGGCTTACGGAAGTGAAAAGAGTTACAAAACAAGATGGAACAATCTGGGTTATAGGCTCTTATCATAATATTTTTAGAATTGGTAAAATTATTCAAGATTTAGGGTTTTGGATTCTAAATGATATTATTTGGAGAAAATCCAATCCAATGCCAAATTTTAAAGGAACAAGATTTACAAATGCTCATGAAACATTGATTTGGGCTGCGCAAGGTCAGGATGCTAAGTATGATTTTAATTATCAAGCGATGAAATCATTGAATGATGGAATTCAAATGCGCTCAGATTGGGAAATACCTATTTGTTCTGGTAAAGAGAGACTTAAGGATAAGTCTGGTAAAAAAATACATTCAACACAAAAACCTGAAGCACTTTTACATAGAGTCCTATTGTCTTCCTCAAATCCAGGAGACTTAATTCTTGATCCCTTTTTTGGAACTGGAACTACTGGAGCAGTGGCAAAAAAATTAGGCAGAGATTATATTGGTATAGAACAAGATAAAAACTACATAAAAGAGGCTAAAAAAAGAATTAAGAAAGTAAAACTATTAGGTAAAAAGGAGTTAGAGATCACAGAGTCAAAGAAAAATCAAATTCGTGTTCCTTTTGGCAGTTTAGTTGAATGTGGAATAATAAAGCCTGGAAGTGTTTTAAAGGGTCCAAAGAGTTTGAAGGCTAAAAAATTTTCAGCAACTGTTAGAGCAGATGGTAGTGTTTACTCCAAGGGTGAAAAGGGCTCTATTCATCAAATTAGCGCTAGATTACAAGGCAAAGAGTCATGTAATGGATGGACTTTTTGGTATTTAGAAAATAATGGTGAGCTTCAATTAATTGACAATTTGAGAACAAATTTTATTAACTCTAATAAAGTTAATTAATTACTAGCTCCAATATAAGAAAAAAAGAAATCTGAAGTCCCAGTAAATTATTGCTTTTAAATATTTTTAAACATCTGTCACTGTTATCTATATCTAAATAAATAATTTGAAAAACTAGGTGAATTAATAAAGATAAAATAGCTAAATGAATAATTATACTATTACTTAGACTAAAAAGTATAACTGCAAATATTATAAAAAAAATTGCATAAAATATTAATAAAGCGTTTTTAGTATTTTCACCTAATTTAATCGCAGACGATTTTAGATTTAATACAATATCATCATCTTTATCTTGATGCGCATAAATTGTGTCATATCCAACAGTCCAAAATATACATGCTAGATAGAGTAAAATAGGGTAGATGGATGAAAAATCATTTGAAAGAGATAACCAACCAAGCAATGCGCCCCAATTAAATGTGATACCCAAAAAAATTTGAGGCCACCAAGTTACTCTCTTCATTAATGGATAAATAAAAACAGGTATCAAAGCAAGGCTACCAATAATTATTGTCAGTTTATTAAATTGAACAAGTATTAATAATCCAATTAAAAGCTGAACTAATAAGAAAACTAATGCGTTTATCGTTTTTATTTTATTGGAGGCAAGTGGTCTATCTTTTGTTCTTGATACATTTTTATCATATTCTTTATCCAAAAAGTCATTCCATGTACAACCAGCTCCTCGCATAATAATTGAACCTATAAAAAAAAGAACGAAAAAACTAATAGGAACCGGTTGCTCTGTATATAAGCTATATAAAAGTAATGACCACATGCATGGCCAGAACAAAAGCATAAAACCAACTGGCCTATCAAACCTTGCAAGCTTAATAAATGGTGTAATTTGATTTAAAAGATTATCATTCATTGTTTGTTTTTTAATTTTCTTAGAGTTACCTAACATTTATTTTTTACTTTATAATATTGAAATATGAAAAATATACGAGTTTATATAAATAAAAAAATAACAAATGGGTTTTTAGAGTTAGATCAATCCCAAACTCACTATATTAAAAATGTTATGCGTTCAAGTATTGGAGATAATTTTAATATTTTTAATGAAAATGACGGTGAGTGGATTGTTGAGCTTCTTGAATCAAATAAGAAAATATCAAAAGTTAAGACAATAAAAAAAATTGGCTTTAAAGATAAGCCAAGTGATATTTGGGTACTTTTTGCTCCAGTTAAAAAATTAAGAGTCGATTTTATTGCTCAAAAAATCACTGAGCTAGGTGCTAGGCTAATTTGGCCAGTAATTACTGACAGAACTCAATATCAATCAATTAAGACAAGTAAGATTTTATCTAATGCAATTGAGGCTGCAGAGCAATGTGGATTAACTTTTATACCAAAGGTAAATGAATTAGAAAAATTGGATTCTATATTAAATCATTGGGATAAAATTGCTCCAGGGAGGACTCTAATTTTTTGTGATGAGAAATCTGTAAATAACCCGAAAAAAATACTTGAACAACTTAAATTAGATAAAAAGGTCGACAAATGGGCACTTCTTATAGGCCCTGAAGGAGGTTTTAGTGATTTGGAAAGAGATAGAATTTATAAAATTACCAATTTGAAGAGCATCTCGCTTGGCCCTCGTATACTGAGGTCGGATACAGCTATTGTTAGTGCGTTAACTCTATTTCATTCAGTAATTGGGGATTGGGTATAGCATTAAAGGTAAAAATTAATTACAAAATATTATGCAAAGAATCGAATCAAAAGATGAGTTAATTGAGGCAATTTCTAAAGGAGAAAAAAGTCCATTAGATTTCAAAATTGGTACAGAACACGAGAAATTTGTTTTTAACATCAGTGATTTCAGTCCAGTAGAATATGATAGTAAGAATGGTATCAAAAGTCTTTTAAAGGCTTTTCAAAAATTTGGATGGCAACCAATTAATGAGAATGGAAAAATTATAGCTCTTTCAAGGGATGAAAAGTCTGGTGGAGGTTCTATAACTCTTGAGCCTGCCGGTCAATTTGAATTATCAGGTGCAATGTTAAGTAATGTTCATCAGACATATTTAGAATTATTAGAACATAAAAATCAGTTATCAAAATTAAGAACTGAAATGGGTTTAGATTTTTTAGCTATCGGATTTACCCCTGATTGGCTAAGAGATCAAATGCCTATTATGCCAAAGCAAAGATATGATATTATGAGAGACTATATGCCTAAAAAGGGTAAGCATGGCCTTGATATGATGCTTAGATCATGTACATCCCAGGTGAATTTAGATTTTTCATCTGAATTAGATATGATTAAAAAATTAAGGGTCTCATTTCTGTTACAACCAGTTGCTACGGCTTTATTCGCTAATTCACCATTTAGCGATGGTTCACTTAATGGTTTTAAGTCCTATCGAAGTGAGGTATGGAAAGATACTGACCCTGATAGAACTGGTATTTTATCTTTTATTTTTGAAGATGATATGGGTTATGAAAAATATGTTGATTATGCTCTTCAGGTTCCAATGTATTTTATAAATAGAGATGGGAGATATATAAATTTCACTGGATTAACTTTTAATGACTTTATGAATGGTGATGTTAGTAATGAGGGAAATTACTTCCCAACGATTGATGATTGGGAGCTTCATTTAACAACGATATTTCCTGAAGCAAGGTTAAAGCACTTTATAGAAATGAGAGGTGCGGATACTGGAAATATAAATCATATATGCGCATTATCTGCTTTTTGGGTTGGTTTAATGTATGATCAACAGTCTTTAAATGATGCATTAGATCTTACTAAAAATATTTCAATAGAAGAGCTCATAGAATTGAGAAATCTTGTACCTCACCAAGGTTTACTGTGTAAAGTTGGTGAGCATGAAATTTTTAATCTGGCGGCTGAGTCTGTGAATATTTCTCGGGATGGTCTCAAAAGAAGAGATTGCAAAAATAAAAAAAATGTTGATGAAAGTGTTTATCTTGAATATCTAGATGATATTATTATTGAAAAAGAGTCCCCTGCCGATAAACTTATTAGTAATTTTAGTAGAGATTGGAATAAAAATATTACTGAAATTTATCAGAATTGTATCTTCTAAGTTTTGCTATTTTAGTTATTTTTGTTTAAGTTAGTTATTTTGTGGAAGTAAACATGAATTTTGATTTTTCTGAAGACCAAAAACTTCTTAAAGAGCAAGTATCTAAATTTTTATCTGATAACTGTTCTTTAGATATTGCTCGAGAAATTCTTGAAAGCGAACAATGCTATTCTGATGCGGTATGGAAAGGCCTTGTTGAGCTTGGATTAACAGGTACAGCAATTCCTGAAGAATATGGTGGTTTGGGTTTGGGTGCTCTTGAATTATGTGTAATAGCAGAGGAATTAGGTAGGGTAGCAGCTCCAGTCCCTTTTTCATCTTCAGTTTATCTAGGTACTGAGTCAATTGTTCAGTATGGAACAAGCGATCAAAAAGAAAAATGGTTACCAAAACTTGCCTCAGGTGAGATAATTTCAACTTTTGCTTTACCAGAAACTAATTCTGAGCCAACAGAAAAAAATATTAAAACGATTTTTTCAAACGGAAAAATAAACGGTAAAAAAATCCCTGTTGCTGATGGTAGTTATGCAGATATCGCTATAGTAGTAGTTAAGAATGTTGATAATAATGAAATTACG
>ENA-OSEY01002175-OSEY01002175.1-marine-metagenome-genome-assembly--contig:-NODE-2175-length-12844-cov-3.090468_pt1 | contig 12844 bp, 11 predicted proteins | sample MGYA00248465_ERZ534230 | MGnify/ENA primary metagenome ERZ534230 (study PRJEB26409, sample SAMN06344110) | marine metagenome | isolation source: Sea water from surface | place: Atlantic Ocean:Southern... | reverse complement strand
TATTTCGGCAATTTGGTATCATTTAAGGTTTAAAAATTAAAAAAACAATAATTTATTTAAAACTAAGATTACGAATTTACAATTTTTTTAATTAAAATAATTAGCCCTAACCATTGCTCCGATTAAATTACAAATAAGTCTTTCAGCATGAATAATTGTTGTATTTCCTTTTTCAAAAGAAGGAGAGATTTCAACCAGGTCAAAACCAATTACCCTTCCCTTATTAACAATACCATGAATTAATTCTCTGACTTGTAGCCAGTTTAGCCCACCCGGAGTAGGAGCATTAACCGCTGGCATTATTGTAGGATCCATACCATCGGCATCAAATGTAATATAGTAATTTGCTCCGTCGGGAATTTTTTTAAGAACTTCTTTAACACCTATGTCATGAACTTCGTATGCACTTATCAAATTTGATCCATATGCTTTAGCCTCATCAAATTCTTGCTGTCTTCCGCTACCAACCCCACGTAAGCCAATTTGGTATATAGAATTAATAGATTTTAATTCAGAAGCTCTTTTTATAGGACTAGAATAACCTTCTTTTTCACCATTGACCTCGTCCCTCCAATCCATGTGTGCATCAACTTGAATTAAAATAATTGACTTATTTTGAGGTAAAGCTCTCATAATTGGAATGGGGATGCCATGATCGCCACCTATAGATATAAGTGTAGCATTTGTAGAAAATACCTTTCTTGCTACTTCTTCAGCTCTTCTATAATGTTCACGCGGATCTCTAAAATCTGCAGTTACATTTCCACAATCAATAATTTTTATATCTCTATTATCTAAAAGCGAACCACCAAGATCCCAGTCAAAATGGTTTAAAGTTCTTGGTTCATCCCATGCTGCGTCTTGGGCACTAGATCTTAAAATGTCAGGAGCAGTACTTTGATCATTTGATAATTCATTAGGATAGTATGGTAATCCATATGGAACCCCAAGAATTGCAATGTGAGCGTCTAAATTGTCTAAGTCTAGATTTAGTGGAAAACCAAGAAAACCTTTTGCATTTCCTTTTGGTAGTTCAGTTAAAATTTTCTTTTTTTTCCCCATGTTTATTAGATTCACTCCTGCATCATATTATTTTATTTAAGTTAATTAAATCAAAATTATTTTTTGCTAAATTTAAAATAAAAACTACCAATCATTAAAACGATCCCAGATTTCATAATTTTTGTTTTCTTCATTTATAACATGATATCTATTGTACGCAGACGCTGTTGCACATGCATGATTTGGTAGTATTCTTAACATATCTCCCTGCTTAATTTGGGGAAGTATAGCTTTGCTACCCTTTCTTATTTTTATAATACCATGCTCTTGTTGTACATTAACTACAATTAAATCTTCAATTATTTTTCCATTAATATCACACACCTGTCCATAGCCATAATCTACCTTGTGACATGGATTTCCAATATCTCTTGATAATGCCATCCAGCCTGCATCAATAATAATTGCATCTATATCTTTATTTATACTGATTACAGAAGTTAAAACAGAAATTGCTATATCTTCAGTTCTGCAAATACCAACACCAGATTGCACTAAATCAAAAAAAACAAACACCCCAGCTCTCAACTCATTAATTTTATCATTATGATAATCTGAAAATGTTGTTGGTGTTGATCCAATCGTAACAAGTTCACATTCAATAGAAAATTCTTTTAAAATTGAGACAGCTAATAAAGTTTGTTCAGCCTCATTCCTAGCGCATTCTCTTAAATCTTTGCTATTTGATAGATTATAGCTTTCTCCCGCATGTGACATCACACCTCTAAATAAACCCTCATTATCTAAACACTTTCCAATCTGATATAGTTGTTCACTTGAGTTAGATTTTACACCTGACCTGTGTCCATCCAGATCTAATTCAATCAATGCTGTTATTTTTAGACCTGTTTGTTTGTAAAAATCTACTAATTCTCTTGCAATAGAAATATCATCAACTAGAACGGAAATCTTACAATCTTCTGATAAACATCGAGCTATTCTGTCAAATTTATTTGGAACTATTGCTACAGAATATAAAAAATCATTAATTCCACAAATTTTTAATTTTTCGATTTCTTCAATTGTTGAAACCATTGCACGTTTACCAAATGTTTCAGAAAATCTTTTAGTTATTTCAATACATTTAGCAGTTTTTAGGTGAGGGCGAAAATTTATATTTTTCTGATCAACTATTGATTTTAGTCGTTCAATATTTTTTGAAAACTTATTTTCGTCTAAAATAAGGCATGGTGTAAATAACTCGTTTAAATTCTTCAATTTTATTAACCTTTTCGTATTTTTATATAATTATGATAAAATGAGTTATAATATTTGAGCAACTTTTTTCATTTATAATTTATTTTAATTCAAATTACTTGACTTAAAATACAAAATATTAGCTAATTTTAGTGTCTATAATTTCATTGATAGTTGCTTTTCAAAATTTATGTAAATCATTTTTTAAATAATGCTTAAAGATAATTAAATGAATTAGAAATTCTATCATTAAATAAATCTTTCATTAGAAAGGGGATACAAATGACTCAAGCTGGTAATATTCAAGTCCAAACAAGTTTTAAAGCTGATAGAAGAGACCCACACTTAAGGAACGGACCTAAAAGTACAGATTTTAGATTTAACCCATTTCAGGATGAAGCTTTTATAAAGAATAACGAAATTATGGCAGGATTGGCATTAGGAGAATTAGAAATGTGGATCCATCGATTCATAGGAATGCCTAGCCAAATTAAGGAATTTGAAGATATTGGTACTTGGTGTAACAAAAGTAATGCGCGTGTTTATTTTATGAATCTAATTTTTTATAACTATTTTAGTGGTCTAGTAACAACAAAAAGTATAGTGAGTAATCAAATCATGATTACAAGAAAAGCAGCAAGTGATATGGTGGAGAGTGCTATAAAATTGGGGATTGTTGAATATTATTCAGATAAAGAATTTCGAGCTACAGAAAGATATATAGAATATTATCTAAAGTACACAAAACTGGTAGCAAAAACTTACATCCCTAAGCTTACAAAATTACTAACGCAGTTGCATGCAATTAATAATGTTCCAAATGCCCAGGAAACATTCAAAATTCGTGGATAGTCAGTAAGCACTTGGATGTATACTCAGTATACAAATGAAAAAAAAAATAGTTTTTTTATCCAAATTACCATAGTATTTATTAATTATGAGTGACGTGAGAAGGAATAACAGAAAATAAAATTTATCTGTCAAATTCCACTCTAAGTAAGATGTATCTAGCCTGAAGTGGCATACTAGTTGAGATAGTTTTTAGAGATTTGTAAGATTTAATTTTTGTAAAAGATACTTTATTTTTTTACTTAACAAATAAATAAATCTAAAAACAATATTAAAAAATGAAATTAAATGGAGGTAAGAGAATGAAACAAATTTATAAAATATTGTCGTTGAAAAGTTTAATTTTATCTATTTTTATTTTATTTATGGGAACCAGTATTTATGCTGAAACAACATTTGAAAAGATAAAAAGAACTGGCAAAGTTACAGTTGGAACAGAAGCCGCATTTCCACCTTTTGAATTTGTTGAGGATGGTAAAATTGTAGGGTACGGTAAAGATATTCTTGATTATATTATAGCTGATTTAGGAGTTGAACTAAATCAGTTAGACCTTCCTTGGCAGGGAATTCTTCCTGGCGTATTAGCAGGAAAATTTGATTTTGTAGCTACTAGTGTCAGTATTCGTGCTGAAAGAGCAAAAAAATATGCTTTTACAGTTCCTATTGCTGAAGGAACAAACTGGGTTATGAAAAGAAATGGTGATACTTCTATAATGAGTCCTGATGATTTATCTGGAAAAGTGGTATGCACACAATTAGCATCAGGTAGTGAAAAGGCTACACAAGAATGGGAAAAAGATATGAAATCAAGAGGATTGGAGGGTTTTAAGGAATTAAAACTTTTTACTGCTCACCCAGAAGCAACCTTGGCATTAGCCAATGGGACTTGTGATGCTCAAACTCAAACTGTACCAAATTTGGCGGTAGTTGCTAAAAAACAAGAAGGAGTTTTTGAACTTGTTGGTCCAATAACTGATAAAACATATATGGCTTGGGTTACTCGCCCAGAGGATACAGATTTGCGAGATTATTTAAGTTCAAAGATACTTGAAATGCGCGATAAAGGTATAATTGATGAAATTCAAGATAAGTGGTTTGGCTTTAGAATGCCAATTCCAAGTGAAGGTCATTTACCTGAAGGTGCACTTTAATTTTAATAAATAACTAAATTTAAGATTGCCTTAAAATCATTTAAGGCAATCTATTACTTCGTTAGTAAAAGTCATGAAATTTGACATAAGTTATATTTTTGATGCTTTACCAAGGCTACTTGAAGGTGCATTAATCACTTTACAAGTTGCAATTTTAGGTTTTTGTTTCAGTATTATTTTAGCTACTTTTATAACTATTGTTAAAACCTCTTTTAATTCAAGAATTTTTAATGGATTTATAGCCTTTTATATCAGTTTTATAAGGGGAACACCTCTTTTGGTTCAAATCTTTTTGATTTATTATGTTTTACCTGTTTTTGGACTAAATTTAGCACCATTTCCCGCTGGAATTTTAGCTATTACTTTAAATAGTGCAGCATTTGTTATAGAAATTTTAAGAGGTGGTTTAGCTTCAGTACCAAAAGGACAGTTTGAAGCAGCAAAATCGTTAGGAATATCAGGATATGCGCTCTGGTGGAAAATAATTCTACCCCAAACATTCATCACTTCTATTCCACCATTAGTAAATGAATTTACTATGGTCCTTAAAGCTACAGCTTTATTATCAGTAATAACAGTAGTTGAGTTAATGCGTGTTTCACAACAAATTTATAGTGCAAATTATCATCCAGTTGAGGTGCTGAGTGCTACTTTTATAATTTATTTTTTAATGTGTTTTGTTGTTAGTCGAAGTTCAGTTTTTTTAGAACAGAGATTTAAAGTAAAAAGGGCTTAAAAGTTATAATGCTAGAATACCAAATATTTTTTGATTATTTCCCAATGATTTTATTAGGTTTTTGGTTAACCTTAAAAATTGTTGTATGTGCTATTGCGTTAGGTATCCCATTAGGACTAATTCTAGCTCTAGGCAGGCGATCAAATTTTATACTAATCAGTTTTTTTGCAACTAGTTTTATAGAATTATTTCGCAATACACCATTTATAATTCAAGTATTTTTATTTTATTATGTTTTACCTTTCTATGGTCTAAGACTTTCTGCTGAGTATGTGGGAATTTTGGCTCTTGCAGCTTTTGGAAGTGCCTATTTTGCTGAAATTATAAGAGCAGGTATCGATGCTATACCTAAAGGTCAGCTTGAAAGTGCTAGAGCAATTGGCATGACTGATTGGCAATCTATGAAAAATATTATTTTGCCTCAAACCGTATCTATAGTTTTACCGCCATTAACTAACCAGACACTAACTCTTATAAAAGAATCTGCAATATTATCTACAATTACTGTTCATGAACTTACAATGACAGGGCTAATGGTGCAGGGTGAAACTTTTAGGCCATTTGAAGTTTTTATAATGGTTGCTTTACTATATTGGGCCTTAAATGAAACTATAGCTTCGATCATGCGTAGAATTGAAAAGAGATATAGTCGAAATAGAAAACAAAACAAAATAGTTAGATCTAAAATTGATATTATAAAAAGTAGTGGATTTTCTCGATGAAACCAAACTTTTTACAAATTTTTGATATTAATAAGAAATTTGGAAATATCAATGCTTTGAAAAATGTTTCTCTTAATGTTTCTAAGGGTGAAGTGATTTGTATAATAGGACCTAGTGGTTGTGGTAAAAGTACACTTTTGAGAACTGTTAATTGGCTTACTCCTCCAGATAGTGGAAAGGTTATACTGAAAGGAGAAATAATTGGCTCTGACACAGGAAAAATGACCTTAGAACAAAATAGATCATTAAATGAGTTTCGAGCAAGAATTGGAATGGTTTTTCAGCAATTCAACGTTTGGCCACATCTCAATGCTCTTGAGAATGTGGTTAGAGCACAAATTGTAGTTAGAAAAAGAATGAGAGATGAAGCTGAAAAAAAAGCAATAAAGATATTAAATGAAGTGGGTTTAAAAGATAAAATTGATGAGTGGCCAGACAATCTTTCGGGAGGACAAAAACAAAGACTCGCCATTGCAAGGTCTTTAGCTATGGATCCAATCTTAATGTTATTAGATGAACCAACATCTGCATTAGATCCTGAACTTATAGGTGAAGTTTTATCAGTTTTAAGAAATTTAGTAAATGAAGGAATGACAATGTTAATTGTTACACATGAATTAGGATTTGCTTCTAAATTCGGTGATAAAATAGTTTTTATGGATGCAGGTGAAATTATTGAATCTGGTCCTCCAAATACCATTCTAAAGTCGCCAAAAACAGAAAGATTAAAACTTTTTTTAGAAAAATTGAGTCTCACGTCACTTTAGTAGCTAATAATTTAGATTTATGTAGTTTAAGATCTATAAGATGCAGTAATAAAATTGTTTTATTTTTTTTAAATACATAAAGGTGGTGGAATAAAGCCTCCCAATTCTCTTTCTACTGCTTCCGCAAAGGCCAATGCTGTGAAGTCACGACCATGGCTTGCAATTGCTTGATATCCTACAGGAAGCCCTCTAACAAGTCCAATTGGGCCTACAACGCTTGGTAATCCAATAACACCTGAATAACCCGACCAATAGAGTTGTGCCATCTCAGGATATTTTTTACCATTTATATTTAAAAACCTTTGGTAGCGAGGACCTTTTTGATCATGATTAAATGCAGGTGTTCCAGTAGCTGGAGCAAGAAGAATATCGATATCTTCAAAATATGCATCAAATGCTAATCTATGTTTATTTCTTTGTTTGTTTAAGTTAATCCAGTCTCTATGCAGAAGTGATAAACCCTCAAATCGTGTACCACAAATGCGGCTTACACTATCATTATTCAATTCCCTAACACCTTTGGTAAGAGCATTTATTTGCCCTTTTGTAAAGTGAGGTGAATCAGATGCACCCACTAACTTAAGGTAAATCATAAAATGTAATTCGTTATCAATATCAGGTAATTTGTTTCGAATTATTTTTGCACCTGCATTTTCCAAACTCATAACAAATTTCTCTAATTTATCTAGATAATCATTATCAACAGGGCTTTCTGGATCATTAAGTTTTAATCCAATCCTGAATTGGCTCAACTTAGTTCTGTCATCTGCTGGTAAATTATTTTTAAATGCTGTTGATTCTATTGCTCGTAAACCTCTAATAGCCTCAAAAGCAAGCTTTAGATCTTCGGCTGTTCTGGCCAATGGTCCAACCACTGAAATATCTGACTCAGAATGTGTTTCTTCAATACATTGACCTTGAGAAGAAACGACTTTAAATGTAGGTTTCATTCCAAAAATACCACAGTAATGAGCCGGATTTCTTATTGATGAGCCTGCATCACTGCCAATTTCGAGAGCACTCATGCCAGTTGAAAGTGCAGCCGCTGATCCTCCAGAAGAACCTCCAGGAGTACGGGTTTGATCCCAAGGGTTATTGGTTGTTCCATAGATTTTGTTAAAAGTCTGCCATTCAACAAGATCAAGTGGAACATTTGTTTTACCAAAAACTATAGCACCAGCACTACGCAGTCTTGCTACTGCATCGCTATCAGTTGTAGCAATATTATGAATATTTTTTGGATCTCCCCAGGTAGTAGGTGCTCCTGAAAGGTTAAAAGACTCTTTAACTGTCATCGGCACGCCATGTAATGGACCACGAAAATTACCTGTAGCTGTTTCTTTGTCTATTTGCCTAGCTATTTCTTTAGCAGCTTTTCTATCTTGCCAAATAACCGCATTTATTGCTGGATTGAATTTATCAATTTGTTCAAAATAAGCTTCTAGAAGGTCTATGGCTTTAATTGACCTTTTTTGTATGGCTATTGCATGTTGTTTTGCAGATTTGAAAACAATTGAAGACATATCTATACCTTCTATAAATCAACATTATCAATTTTTAGATAACAATTTTAGAAAAGCAAGTTTAGATTCCAATATATCTTATTAAAATAATTTATTTAAGTTTTCAGTTAAATATAATTTTCAATTACAATTAGTTAAAAATATTATAAATTTTAAATAAATTTTAATTTTGTAATAAATAGATCCTTACAACTGATGAATAGTCAGTAAACAAATAAATCTTACTCACTATACAACTTATTAAAAAATAGTTTTTTTACTCTTTATCCCGTGATAATTATAAATAACCAAATAAAATTATGTTATAAAAGGATATTTTTTGATGTTAAATTTTCCAAACTTTAAAAACATTTTTTTCATAATTTGAAGACTATATTTTCAGGAGACATAAATAACTTTTCACCGATCAAATATAAATCATTTTAAAACTTAATAAACATCAATTTAAATTTAAAATCATCAAAAAAGGAAAATTAATCAATGTCAAATTCTCTTACAAATCCACCCAAAAAAGAATTCCAAAGTTTTCATAATTTTCCAATTATTAATGATTTGGACAATTTTAAAGCTGATGTAGCTTTCTTGGGAATTCCTTTTGGAGACCCATATTCCATGGGAGAGGCAAGTAATGATCAATCTAATGCTCCAACACATATAAGAAGATACTGTGAAAGGGCTTTACGAGGACTTGATCGATATGATTTTGATATTGGAGGAACTCTTTTAAATGGAGAAGATATTACAGTTGTAGATTGTGGAGATGTAATTGGGGAGGCAAAAGATGTAATTGGAAATCATGATAGGTCTGAGGAAGCAGTTAGAAAAGTATTATCCTCTGGAGCAATGCCAATTATCTTAGGAGGTGATCACGCAATTCCTATTCCTGTTTTTCGTGCCTTAGAAAATCATGGTCCCATTACCTTGGTTCAGGTAGATGCACACATAGATTGGAGGGATGTATTTCATGGCGTAAGCTATGGATTATCAAGTGTGATTAGGAGAGCTTCTGAAATGGATCATATTGATGAAATTTTTCAGATTGGACTTCGCTCAGCTGGAAGTGCAAGACCGGAGGAAGCAGAAGCTGCTTTAGATTATGGTTCAAATTTAATTACTGATATAGAACTGCAAGAAGTTGGAATGAAAGCAATTCTTGATAGAATCCCTGATAATCAAAATTATTATTTAACAATAGACGCTGACGGAGTTGATCCTACTATAATGCCAGCAGTTGCTGGACCTGCTCCTGGTGGAGTAAATTATGCACAGATGAGGACATTAATACAGGGATTAGTAAAAAAAGGTAGAGTTTTAGGAATGGATATTGTTGAAATTACTCCGGCTAAAGATGTAAACGGAATTTCTGCTATTACAGCTGGTAGGTTCATATGTAATTTAATAGGAACGGCTGTAAGAGCGGGTTATTTTAAAAAGTAATTTCCATTGTAAATTAGTTACTTAAAAAGGTTTTAATTAAATGAGCTCTGATCAGCTAATTATTAGTAGACTTACAAGTGGGATTAAAAAATTAAATACTATAAATTTTCCAAAAGAAATAATTGATATAGCCAAAAATCTGATCATTGATATATCAGGAGTTACATTTGCAGGATCAAGAACAAAGTCTGCATCACTAATTTATAACTTAGCAAAAGAAACCTATTTAGAAGGTAATTGTGAAATTATTGGAATGAAGAAAAAATTAAATCCAGCAGGTGCTGCTTTTGTTAACGGTGCTTTGGGTCATTCACTTGATTTTGATGACAACTGCTATGCCGGAGTAGTACATGGATCATCTGTTGTTTTTCCAGCTGTATTGGCTTGTGCTCAGCAAAATAAACTTTCAGGTGCTGAGTTATTAAAAAGTTTTATAATAGGTTTAGAAATTCAATTTGCCGTTGCAAAAGCTTTTTCTAACGATATTTATCATAAAGGATGGTGGACTACCTCAGTTTTTGGTTCTGTTGGTAGCACAGCTGGTACTGCTTCTTTGTTAGGTTTGAAAACTAATAAAATTAAAAATGCACTATCTATTTCATTGTCTGGTGTTGGAGCAGTCCGTGCGATAAGAGGAACAAATGCTAAGCATTACTATTGTGGTAAATCTGCTGAAAATGGTATATTGTCTTCAAATATTGCAAAAAAAGGTGCAACAGGGCCTAATGATGTTTTTGAGGATAGGAATGGGATATTAAAAATCCTTAATGATAATGAATTTAATTATGAGTTAATCAAAAATATTGGTAATGATTTTAGTTTGCTCAATCCAGGAGTAGATATAAAAAAATATCCAGTATGTTATGCTAGCCATGCAGCAGCTGACGGAATAAACTCTATTCTAAAATCAAAAAAAATAAAAATAAGAGAAATCAGTCAAGTTATATGTACAGTCCCTCCAATAATTGCTTCTAATTTAACTTATAATAACCCTAAAACAGTAAAAGAAGCTCAATTTAGTATGCAATTTTCCATTGCAATGATTATTAAATTTGGTTCTATCAAGTTAAATTTTTTAGATGATCAATATATCTCGGATGAAGATACAAAAAAATTGATGGAAATAATAGATATGAGGGTAGGAGAACTTCCAAATAATATAAAAAAGTCTGAAATTATTTGTCCAGAGTGGTCAAATGTAAAACTGGTTGATAAATCTGGGAATTGCTATGAAAAATTTATGGGTGCTCCTATTGGTTCAGCTAAAAAGCCACTAGATCAAGCGATGCTTTTTAATAAGTTTAAATCTTGCATCGAATTTTCAGGAATAAGTAAATCACCTGACTATTTATACAATAAACTTATAAATATAGAAGAAATCAAAAACTGTAGAAAATTGTTTTAGGTTTGGTAATTAAGTTTATACAAAACTTTAAATTAAATTAAAATAATCTTTCTGAATAATTATTTGTTTATAAGTGTTTAACACAATTAGGATATTAAAAGATTTAGTTTCTGTAGTTATTTTAAAATTAAAATTTCTTTGCTTTTTTTGTTATTCTAGATAAAATTAAAGCCTACAGAGTCACTTCTAAGTAAAAAATTCATACTTTCAATATATTTTTGTAAAATGCATTGGAGTAATTTCAATTGTTATTTTCTTAATAAAAATGGAATATAGTTATGTCATTAATCGCAAATTGGTCATATCCAACTTCAATTCGCTTTGGGGCAGGTCGTATAGTTGAAATAGCTGATGCATGTAAAACAATAGGTATTACAAAACCCTTACTGGTTACTGACAGAAATTTGGCAAAACTTGATATTACTTTCAAAACATTGGATCTTTTATATAAAGCAGGTCTAGGACGTTCTATTTTCTCAGAAGTTGATTCAAATCCAACAGAAATCAATGCTTTTGCTGGTATAAAAATGTTTATGGAAGGTAACCATGATGGGGTTATCGCTTTTGGAGGAGGATCTGGTATTGATCTTGGGAAATTAGTTGCTTTTATGATTGGACAGAAACGACCAATTTGGGATTTTGAAGATATAGATAATTGGTGGACTAGGGCTGAGACAAACAAGATTATGCCAATTATTGCTGTACCAACAACAGCAGGAACTGGTTCAGAAGTTGGCAGGGCTTCAGTTATCACAAACAGTCAGACTAAAGAAAAAAAAATAATTTTTCACCCTAAGTTTCTTCCACAAATTGTAATTTGTGATCCAGAATTAACTGTTGGAATGCCATCATCAATCACCTCTGGTACCGGAATGGATGCTTTTGCACATTGCCTAGAAGCTTATTGTTCTCCTCATTATCATCCAATGTCTCAAGGTATGGCACTAGAGGGAATGAGACTAGTAAAAGATAACCTACCTATTGTTTACAAAGATAGAAATAATATCACAGGTCGATCTCATATGATGTCAGCTGCAATAATGGGGGCAACGGCCTTTCAAAAAGGCCTTGGAGCCATACATGCTGCCTCACATCCTATTGGTGCAGTTCATAACACACATCATGGTACAACAAATGCTGTAGTAATGCGAGAAGTACTATTAATGAATAGAATTGCTATAGAACCAAAAATTGAATTACTTTGTAATTATCTTGAGATTTCAGATGGATTTGATGGATTTATCTCATTTGTTAATAATCTAAATAAAGTGTTAAATATCCCGTCTTCATTGACAGAAATGGGAGTAAAAGAACCTAACATTAAAGCTTTGGTACAATCAGCTCTTAATGATCCAAGTTGCGGTGGTAATCCCATAAAATTGACGAAGGAAAATATGACCAGATTATTTGAAAGCTGCTTATAATTTAAAAAAAGGATAAGATGATAAATTAATGTTAATTCTTAACTAAAAAACTTCATATAAATGTTTGGTCTTGATTATATGGTATTTTATAATTCACACTACAAATTCCATTGAAAATTATTCATTCATTTTATATGAAAATTGTTGATTTAAACTCTGTAATAAAAAACAGTTTCAGTAAGTTAAGATTTATTCATTTTTGAACTAACCATAAATCATTTATGTATCTTTATTGCATGCATAGATTAAAAAAAGTTAGTAAGTTATTTTCTACTCTTTAATAATTTTATTAATAGTCTATAAAAATTTTGTTCCCTGTGATTCATATTAGTTTCTGTACAATAAGTTGATTTGAATCCTCGAGCAGTACAGGGGATTTAAAATTATAAAACAAACAAGAATGAAGAATGAACAACTGGAAATCAGAGTTTCAGATTAACTATCACGTCAATTTTCTTATGGAAGATGCAACTATGATTACGAAACATGAAGGTATAGTTATTGAAGCAGACAATGAGAAACAAGTTCAAGATTTAGTGCAGAGTTATTTTAAAACTAATCCAGAAAGTTT
>ENA-OSEY01002174-OSEY01002174.1-marine-metagenome-genome-assembly--contig:-NODE-2174-length-12853-cov-4.175172_pt1 | contig 12853 bp, 10 predicted proteins | sample MGYA00248465_ERZ534230 | MGnify/ENA primary metagenome ERZ534230 (study PRJEB26409, sample SAMN06344110) | marine metagenome | isolation source: Sea water from surface | place: Atlantic Ocean:Southern... | reverse complement strand
TGTGTAGTGTTTCCTCTTCTAAATTGTAGTGTTGTTGGCATTATTTGTTCCTATTTCTTATATTTATTGCGTTATTCATTTATTATGCTACACTTCCTAAGTCTACAGACGTTGTTGACCCTCTTGGTTCCATATGATCATACAAATCCGCGGTTGGAACACTAAAAGCGTCTGTGATCGAGGTTGTTAGATCTGATCCTAAGTCGGCATTTCCTGATGCCGCTGGGTGTGTTGGTGTTGTTGATTCTGGAAAACTAGTGTCTTCTGTGGTTGCTAAAGTTCCTGATTTATTTGGTAAACTAATTGTTCTATCTGCTGTCGGATCCACAACTGTAAGAGTTGTTTCATTAGTGTTATCACTTGCACCTTCAAAAACCATAACAGCATCTTCACCTAGTATAACATTGCCAGTTGTGTTCACTATGTTGGCCCTTATGTTTGCATAAGAGTCGATCGTTACGTTTCCTTGTGTTGTTCCATCTTCGCCAGATGTTACTGCAAAAGCAAATTCGTCTGCTGATTCATCCCATAAAAATGAAACGTTTGAATCCGAACCTCTGTTAAAAAATAATCCTTGGTCCATTGTGTTAGCAATACCGCTTGAATTATTTTTTGCTAATTCTAACAACGGATCTTCAACAACTAAAGTTGTTGTTTCTAATGTTGTTTGTGTTCCTGATACTGTTAAATTTCCTGTGATTGTTGTGTTGGCATTTAGTGCTATCTCACCTGATCCGCTTGGATCTAACGTAATATCTGCATTTGATGGTGAAATTATTGTTGAACCTGTAAATGTAAAATCACCAACTGATACCGTGCCGAATGTTACTGCACCCGAGCCGTCAGTTTGTAATACTTGTCCTGCACTTCCATCAGATGATGGTAGAGTATACGCACCATTTATATTAACTTTTAAGGCCTTAACTGTCCCATGACCATTATCAAGATCAACTGTGCAAGTACTCCCGTTAACCTCTTTAACAACCCCGTTAAGAGTATTATTTTCACCGATAAATTGTGCTACAAAACTGTTTTCCGGTTCTTCATACAACTGGTCTGGAGTAGCTAACTGCTGAATACGGCCATCGTTAAACACTGCTACTCGGTCTGACATCGTTAAGGCCTCTGTCTGATCATGAGTGACGTAAACGACTGTTATTCCCAAACGATGTGCAAGTGCCGTTATTTCGAACTGCATTTTTTCACGAAGTTGTTTATCCAAAGCACCAAGCGGCTCATCCATCAAAACTAATTCAGGTTCGAACACGAGCGCGCGTGCTAGGGCAATGCGCTGTTGTTGACCCCCAGACAACTGTGCTGGACGTCGCCCCTTAAACCCGCCCATTTCAACCATATCAAGTGCTCTCGCAACCTTTTCTTCACGAACCGACTTCTCAAGCTTTCTAACTTCCAAGGGGAAGGATAAGTTTTCTGCCACTGTCATATGTGGAAAAAGCGCGTAATTTTGAAATACCATCCCGATTCCGCGTTTGTGCGGCGGTATGTTATTGATTGAAACACCATTTAACATAATGTCGCCATGTGTTGCTGTTTCAAATCCAGCTAACATCATCAAACAAGTTGTTTTGCCTGAACCAGACGGGCCAAGCATAGTTAAAAATTCACCTTTTGGGATTTCAAGGTTTAGATCTTTTACAACCAGCGTTTCGCCATCATAGCTTTTTTGCACACGATTGAACCGTACAAAAGCTTCTGCTTGTGAGTCTTTGGCCAATATTAACTTCCTGGTTTCGCTTTAGCTTCTCTATAGAATCGTCCGATTAAAACATATGACTCAATACCAGATCAACAGGATATGCAAAAATAATCTAATAGATTGTTTATATTGCTATTTTTGAACTAAAAAAATTAAATCGGAGCGGATTCCCATAATCCTTTTTCTTTCACTTTACTCATACCTTCGTCTAACGATTTCCAAGCGCGCTCAATCAAAATATCAATTTGTTCTTTATCAATAATCAAAGGTGGTGAAATAATCATTCGATCCCCAACATGACGCATTATAAGATTGTTGGCAAAACAGCATTCACGACAAATATACCCGACCGTACCAGAAGGGGATAAAAATTTGGCTCGGTTTGCTTTATCTGGTGTCAAAGCTAGCGAGCCCATCATTCCAACAATTTTTGCCTCACCAACCATTGGGTGATCACTCAGCGTAGCCCACTTTTTAGCCAAGTATGGCCCTGTTTCATTTTGAACACGCTCAACAATTCCTTCAGATTCAATAATGTTTAAATTTGCCAATGCAACGGCTGCGGCTACTGGATGACTTGAATATGTGTAACCGTGGTTAAACTCATCTTTTCCTATTACTTCAGCTATTTTTTTTGAAACAATGGATCCACCGATTGGCTGATAGCCGGAACTTAAACCCTTGGCAATGGTCATAATATCAGGCCTAATTTTCATGGTTTGCGAGCCGAACCAATTACCAGTTCTTCCAAAACCACAAATAACCTCATCAGCAATTAAAATTATCTCATACTTGTCACAAATCCTTTGAATTTCTGGCCAATATGTATCTGGAGCTACAATAACTCCACCAGCACCCTGAACAGGCTCAGCTATAAACGCTGCAACTCTTTCTTCACCAAACTCTACTATTGCCTCTTCGAGTTCCCTCGCTCTAGCTAACCCAAACTCCTCTGGACTTAACTCACCACCTTCCGCCCACCAATCGGGTTGATTAATGTGTTGGACGTTGGGAATTGGCAAACCGCCCTGTTGATGCATTGCATTCATACCGCCTAGCGACGCTCCACCCAACGTAGATCCGTGATATGCATTTTTCCTGCTGATTATTATATTTTTCTCTGCATGACCCAGTAATGCCCAGTATTGCCTCACAATACGGATGTTAGTGTCATTTGCTTCAGACCCTGAACCCGCATAAAACACATGGTTCAAATCTCTCGGCGCTAATTTCGCAAGTTTTTCTGACAGATCAATCGCCGGAATATGTGTAGTCTGAAAAAAGGTGTTATAATAAGGTAGTTCTCTCATTTGCCGCTCAGCAGCCTGAGCCAGCTCTTCTCGACCATAACCGATATTAACACACCATAATCCAGCCATTGCGTCCAAAAGTTGTTCACCATTACTATCGTAGACATAAACCCCTTGCGCAGATGTGATGATTCTTGACCCTTTATTTGCCAAATCATGTTGAGCGGTAAATGGATGCAAATGATGCGCCGCATCACGCTTTTGCAATTCCTCAGTAGGAAAATGGTTTCGTATATTCATTTACCGTGACCTCTCAAAAAAACACTCTGTCTTAGAGCTTAAAAAAGAATAGTTTGTAATGCTTTTATCGTCAACGATTTGAGTTTTTAAGATACGAAAGATTTACAAAAGCATAATCAAAATGGACTCAAGATTTCGATAATTTCCAATTATCTCTTGGGAAATGGCAGGTATAGCCTCTGGGATACCTTTGCAGATAGTTCTGATGCTCTGGCTCTGCTTCCCAAAAATCAGTAGCTTTTGAAACCTTGGTAACCACTCTTCCTGGCCAACGCCCACTTTCGTTAATCTCCGCAATTATTTGATGGGCGTCAACTTCTTGCTCAGTGCTGAGAGCAAATATTTCTGACCTATAAGAATCACCAATATCATTCCCCTGACGATCTAAAGTAGTAGGATCATGTATCTGGAAAAAGAACTCTAACAGATCTCGATATGAAGTAACTTCGGTGTCGTACTCTACTTCTATCGCTTCCGCATGCCCTGTTGTTTTTGTACAAACCATTTTGTACGTCGGGTTACTGACATGTCCCCCTGTGTATCCAACGCGGGTGCTTAGAACGCCAGGGCGCATTCGAATTAATTCTTCCATTCCCCAGAAACATCCCCCAGCAAAAATTGCTCTAGCCATACTACTCTCCTATTTGGCTAATGAAGTCACCATAGCCTTCTGCTTCCATCTCATCTAATGGAATAAATCGCAGACTGGCGGAGTTTATACAATAACGTAAACCACCTCTTTCTGGCGGCCCATCAGGAAAAACATGCCCAAGGTGACTATCTGCAAATTTTGATCGCACCTCAGTACGCAACATTCCGTGGCTACTGTCTTGTAACTCTGCAACATGAGACGAAACTAGTGGTTTGGTAAAGCTTGGCCAACCACACCCAGATTCATACTTATCATCGGATGAAAATAAAGGCTCTCCCGAAACAATATCTACATAAATACCAATTTTTTTATTATTAAGGTATTTTCCTGTACCCGGTCGCTCTGTACCGTTTTCTTGGGTAACCCAATGCTCAATCTCATTTAATTGGTCAATACGCATCGGATCTTTAAAGTATTTTGACAAGACAACTTCTCCTATTTTGCAATTAAATAAAAATATAGATCTTAAAAATCTTATTCAAACATTCGAGATTTAAATAGTAGTCAATAATCCATTTAAGTGCTTACAAAATCTTCTTTTTTATATCCTTGGAGATAAAGCAAGGAACTTAAATCACAGTGATTAATCACTATATCACATTTCTCTGCTACAATTGGTTTTGCGTGCATTGCAACACCAATTCCTGCAATCGCTAGCATTCCAAGATCATTCGCTCCATCCCCAACAGCCAGAACATCGCTGTGCATGAGACCTCGCTCTTTCACCAAACGATTTAATTGATTTACTTTTTCATTTTTTCCCAAGATTGGCTCAGCAACCTTACCCGTAAAAACCCCATTTTCTTCAACGAGTATATTTGCGTGTTGCTCATCAAAACCTAAGTTTGTTCCGATAGGAATTGAGAACGCTGTAAAGCCGCCCGATACTAAGGCCGTATATGCACCGTTTGCCTTCATCGTGCTGACTAAGGTTTTACCGCCCGGGCGAAAGGTAATTCTTTTTTCTAAAACTTGTTCAACTATAGAACTCGGGCATTGAGCTAATAAACTTACTCGTTCGTTCAAAGCATCATGAAAACCTAACTCACCATTCATTGCACGCGTTGTTATTTTTTTTACTTCACTTCCCACTCCACACATATCGGCAAGCTCATCAATACACTCTTGCTCTATCATGGTACTATCCATGTCAGCTAAAAGTAGCGATTTAAAATGATTTTCTTTTTTCTGGAACACCATATCTATTTTAATTCGCTGTAACTGCGACCATATTTCATAATGCGCTGTGCTCTTTTTTTCTACATGGAAACAAACAGCTTCATCGTCACAGAGCCATGAAAGATTCTGACCATCCATGGAAGAATAAACTGAATTAACCAGTTTCTGGCTGAGGGTCTGACTTCCACTAGTGCATAAAAGTATAACATTATACATTGAATAACTTCCGCTCACGCCTTTTTCGAACTTGAACGCGCTATAGCGTTAAAATCGGACTTGTTAAAGTCTTTCGAAATCTATATCCGTTTTTGTGGGACACCCCTCCCCAACGAGGGGCATATATCTGTAAGGGTAAAATAAATGAATATAGAAAAACCGGTTGCGCGGCCGGATAACGCGTATTTTTCTTCTGGACCATGCGCCAAATATCCCACATTTTCCGCTGACAAATTACTCTCTGCCGCAGTAGGCCGATCACATCGAGCTAGCGTGGGAAAAAAGAAACTCAAACAGTTAATAGATGGTGTGAGAGAAATCTTAGAAGTTCCATCTGATTATAAAGTAGGGATTGTACCAGCATCAGATACTGGAGCCGTGGAAATGGCAATGTGGTCTCTACTTGGCGCTCGAAACACTACGATGGTAGCTTGGGAAAGCTTTGGAAAAGACTGGATTAATGATGTTGTAAATGAATTAAAAATTAATCCTAAAATTATTACTGCCGACTATGGCCATATCGTCGACATGTCTTCAATCGATTATGACAACGACGTTGTATTTACATGGAATGGCACCACATCTGGTGTTTGTATGAAGAACGGAGACCATATTCCACTCGTAAGAAAAGGCCTTACAATTTGCGATGCAACCTCAGCCGCGTTTGCCATTAGACTGCCATTCGAAAAATTGGATGTTACGACATTCAGCTGGCAAAAAGTGATGGGTGGAGAGGCTGCACATGGTATAATAATATTATCACCAAAGGCAATTGAACGCCTAAAAAATCATAAACCTAATTGGCCAATTCCAAAAATATTTAGAATGACCAAAAATAATAAACTGATCCAAGGTATATTTGAAGGAGCCACAATTAATACGCCCTCAATGTTGGCCGTTGAAGATTTTTTATATGCATTGGAATGGGCCAGAGAAATTGGTGGCTTAGATGAATTAATTTCAAGAGCTGAAACTAATGCAAAAACAGTTTGGTCTTTCTGCGATCAAAGAGATTGGATAGATAATCTTGCCATCGATCGTGAAACTCGCTCTGTCACATCCGTTTGTTTGAAATTTACTGATCCAAAAATTAAAGACGGAGTAACGTTTTCAAAAGCCATTGTTAAGCGCTTGGAAGATGAAGAGGTAGCCTATGATATTGCCTCTTACAGAGATGCACCCCCTGGATTACGAATTTGGTGTGGTGGAACTGTCAATAAAATTGATTTGGAGCAAATGCTTCCATGGCTTGAATGGGCATATCACGAGGAAATAGCAGGGCAGATGTAGCATAAAGATCCTACCCGCCAGTGTTAAACGGACTTTTAATTAATAATCAAGGAGCTCAATATGGTACCCAAGGTACTCGTTTCCGATAAGTTATCTGAGACTGCTATTAAAATATTTAAAGAAAAAGGTATCGAAGTCGACTTCATGCCTGAAGTAGGCAAAGATAAAGAAAAACTTGCCGAAATTATAGGTGATTACGATGGTTTGGCCATAAGGTCAGCAACTCGAGTTACCCCCACAGTTCTTAGAAATGCAAAAAAACTAAAAGTCATCGGACGAGCTGGAATCGGTACGGACAATATCGACAAGGATGAAGCATCAAAAAAGGGTATTATTGTTATGAATACACCCTTTGGGAATATGATAACCACAGCTGAACATGCAATCGCCATGATGTTCGCAGTAGCACGTCAAATACCTGAGGCATCAATTTCTACGCATGAAGGGAAATGGGAAAAATCAAGGTTTATGGGTGTTGAGCTTACTCGAAAAACTCTTGGTGTGATAGGAGCAGGAAATATTGGTGGAATTGTCTGTGAGAGAGCTCGTGCATTACAAATGAAAGTTCTGGCTTACGATCCTTTCCTTGGTGAGGAAAAAGCAGACAGCATGGGCGTCGAAAAAGTTGAGCTGAATGAGCTCTTACAAAAGGCAGACTTCATAACACTTCATGTGCCATATACCGAGGCAACAAAAAATATTTTAAGTCGAGAGAATTTAAGTAAAACAAAAAAAGGCGTTCGAATAATAAACTGCGCAAGAGGTGGTTTGGTTGATGAGAGTGCTCTAGCAGATCTCATTCGATCAGGACATATTGCAGGAGCTGGTTTCGATGTCTTCTCAGATGAACCGGCTACTGACAATCCATTATTTCAAATTCCAAATGTGGTTTGCACTCCTCATCTAGGCGCGGCAACGAGTGAAGCACAAGAAAATGTTGCAATCCAAGTAGCCGAGCAAATGGCCAACTATCTAAATGACGGAGCTGTAGAAAACGCATTAAATATGCCTTCCATGACTGCCGAAGAAGCTAAAATAATGCGACCTTGGGTAAATTTAGCCGGGCATCTTGGGAGTTTCATAGGGCAGATGACCGATGAGCCATTGGAGGCCATAAATATTTTATATGATGGTACTGTTTCAAAAATGAATTTGGAAGCCTTAAATTGTTCCGTGATCGCTGGTATAATGAAAAAGGTAAACCCAGATGTGAATATGGTTTCCGCTCCAGTAATTGCAAAGGAGCGTGGTGTACAAATTTCTACAACAAACCAAGATAAATCTGGAGCGTTTGATGGCTATATAAAAGTGACTGCTGTAACTAAAACGAAAGAACGCTCGATTGGGGGAACCGTATTCAGTGATGGCAAACCCCGGTTTATACAAATAAAAGGCATAAATTTGGATGCTGAAGTTGGTAAAAATATGCTGTATACCACTAATGAAGATGTGCCGGGAATAATTGGACAGCTTGGGCAAATTCTGGGCTTAAACAAGATAAATATTGCTAACTTTACTTTAGGACGTGCAGAAATTGGTGGTGAAGCCATAGCCTTACTTTATCTTGATGGACCAATAACTCCAGATGCAGTAAAGCAATTAAAGGACACTGGCATGTTCAAACAAGTTAAGCCTTTGGCTTTTGATTTAGCAAAGTAATTCAATCAATGAGTTTTAACGTTTTCCAGTAATCACAAAATATGAAACTAGTTGCAGATATCAAGGTTTAAATAATGTTTATAGTTGCAGCATTATATCATTTTACCAGGTTCAAAGATCACCGAAAATTATGTGACCCCTTGCAAAATAAATGTAATTCATCTGGGGTTACAGGATCGCTTTTAGTGGCACCAGAAGGAATAAATGGTACAATCTCCGGCTCTCGCCAAGGCATTGATAACGTGATTGAATACATAAAAACCCTGCCAGGCTGTAGCAATATTGAGCATAAAGAAAGTGTCGCTTCTTTGCCGCCATTCCCAAGGATGAAAGTAAAGATAAAAAAAGAAATTGTAACAATGGGTCAACCTGACGTGAACCCAGCAGAAAAAGTTGGGAAATATGTTGAACCCAAAGATTGGGATTTATTTATAAATGCATCAGATGTGGTGCTTATTGATACGCGGAATGATTATGAGGTAGGCATTGGAACCTTTAAAGGCGCGATAAATCCTAAAACAAAGAGTTTTAGCGAATTTCCAGAATGGTGGGAAGAAAATAAAGATAAATTTCAGAATAAAAAAATTGCTATGTTCTGTACCGGTGGAATTAGATGTGAGAAGTCAACTAACTACCTCCTGGGCAAAGGCGTAAAAGAAGTACATCATCTGAAGGGTGGGATTCTCAAATATTTAGAAGAAATCCCTGAAGAGCGAAGTAGCTGGGAGGGTGACTGCTTTGTCTTTGACGCCAGAGTTTCGGTGAGGCATGCGTTAACGGAGGGGCCACACCAGTTATGTTATGCGTGTCGACACCCAATACTCCCAAAAGATCAAAACCACAGCAAGTATGAGCATGGTGTTTCCTGCCACCAATGTTTTGATAAAACCTCTGATTACGATAAAAGCCGATTTAGAGAGAGACAAAAACAAATAAAACTTGCACGTGATCGAGGAGAAAAACATATGGTTGGCTATGATGGAAACTAAATCTAATGTGATATTCTAGGACGACCAGATGCTTCTACAGTCAAAATTGCTTCCACGAACATCTCGCGAGCCTCAGTTTTTGCTTTTTTAATATCCCGTGATACTTTCGTAACAATATCAGCTGCACCTGAGTCACGCGCTTGGTCAATTGCTTTTTCGACTAAGAAACTTTCTAAACAATCTAAAGCTTGGGCCTCATTTAAAAAATCTTTTGGTCCATCCGGAAAATGGGCCCTGAATTGCCCTTCACTCGGAGCAGTAATAGAGCCTTGCACTCGCCGAGTGATACGCCCGACTACCGCTCCAATAGCATTGGCTACATCACTATGCTGGGGGAGTATCATATCACACTTCAGAAGGTCACCAACTGCTGGATAGTATGAAGAAGCAGAGGCACCTAGACCTACGACGGGTAGATTTAGACCGGTATCAATTTTCACAATATTTTTATGGGTACTCAAACCTTGAACCATAATTATATTATTTGCTAACTCTTCAGCAGGATAATCAAATTTCTCCTCTTCATGAAATGCACTTTCCAATAAGAATGACGCTGTTTGTCTCTGTAATTGATTTATTATCATTTTAGACAAACCTTCCGCGGTTTCTCCCAATAAATCACCGGAGCCCTTGCGTCTTCTGCCAAACAACAAAATAGCTTTTTCTGCAGCAGCGGCATCCCAAGCAGTCATTTTTTTCAATACATGGCTAGCATCAGACGGTGTGACACCGGCAACCTGTATGAGTCCACGCGACACAAGTCGCTCGATGGATTTTATTTCAATCCGTGTCTGAATGACCGACCTGAGTGATTTTGCGGTTTTTTCAATTCGTGAGAGTACTTTTAAATCTCTAGACTGCAAACCATGATCATCTGGACTTGAAATAAGCCTTATAAATTTTCCATCATACTCGCCAGGAGTTGCCGTTCTTAATTGTTCATCCAGAATATCATGAATATGCGGTTCTTGATAAGCAAGTAATGATACGGGAACTAATCTTTTTGGGCCTAAATGCACACCGCCCTTCAGCCCCTCGGACAGAAAATGGACTTGGCTGTCACCGCCCAGCCCTGTTGTGCGCATTGCGACCGCTTCGACCATTGTGCGAAAATTCCCAACGCGAGCACCAGCTGCGTCAAGTGTAGGGCGCCCATCCTTAAGTAGTGCAACATCGGTAGTTGTCCCACCGATATCAGATACGAAACCTAGATTTAAATTTGTCATCCATTTCGCACCAACAATTGACGCTGCAGGCCCACTTAGAATTGTCTCTATAGGTTTTTTGCGAGCCTCACTTGCAGAAATAAGCGCGCCGTCACCACGCACGACCATCAAAGGGGCATCAATTTTTAGATTGGACAGTGTAGCTCCACAACGACCTATCAATTCATCAATTATCCCAATTAATCTTGCATTAAGAACGGCAGTAAGAGCCCGTCTTGGTCCATTGAGTTTTGAAGACAACTGATGAGACGCAGTTACGGGTTTATCGGTCAAATTCCTTATTAATTCCATAATCTGAAGCTCATGGGCAGCATTGCGGGTTGCAAATTGGCTGGCGACAGCAAAAGCTGAGACCCCATCGCGCTTTAAGATCCATTCTTTGATTTCTTCTAAATTAATTCGACACGTTTCGTCACCAGCATGATTATGCCCACCTTTTGTTTGTAAAACTGGATCACCTCTCAACGCATCATTAATACTATGCTTGGCTAGGTCACCATCGCGAAACCCAACAAATATTAAGGCAACTCTGCCACCCTGGTCTTCAACAAGCGCGTTTGTCGCCAAAGTGGTTGAAAGCGATACAAGAGAGATATCCTTTGGTTTTATTGAAGATTTATCAATGACATTTCGTATGGCCTCAGATATGCCAAAAGATAAATCGTGACGGGTAGTGAGTGCCTTTGCACTAGCTATGACCTCTGTTTCATCACGTAAAATAACGGCATCCGTATATGTGCCGCCAGTATCCACTCCTAAGAAAAAAGCCACGTTGCTCTCCCAGACCTTATTGCAGAGTTTCAAATAAAAAATAACAGCACATTAATTACCGCCTATTCAAGCTAATTGTGTAAGAGCCCACGTTGCAGCGTCTCGTATTGCGAAATCTGGATCTTTAGTAAGAGGTGTTACAACTTTTTTAAATTTCTGCTCCCGTGAATTGCCAATCGCATAGAGAACATTTCTTACAAATCTATCGCGACCAATACGCTTTATTGGACTTCCAGAAAACTTATCTCTGAAAGCTCTATCGTCTAACGAAACAAGCTCTTTCAGATCTGGCATTTTTAGTTCTTCTCGAGCGTAAAGCCTTGTTTCACTGCCAGCTTTTGCAAACTTATTCCAAGGACAAACAGCCAAACAGTCATCACAACCATATATTCGGTTGCCAATTTTTGACCTTAAATCAATTTCCACTGGACCGCGATGTTCTATGGTAAGGTAAGAGATACAGCGTCTCGCATCAATTTGATAGGGCTTGGGAAAAGCGTCCGTTGGACAGATGTCAATACATGACTGACATGAACCACAATGATCCACTTCCGGATCATCGGGTTCAATTTCTACTGTCGTGAAAATAGATCCAATAAAAAACCAATTCCCTAGGTCACGGCTTACCAGGTTTGTATGCTTTCCCTGCCAACCCAGCCCCGCCATCTGCCCTAACGGTTTTTCTGGCACGGGTGCGGTATCTACAAATACCTTTACTTCGCCACTGGCCTCTTCGATTAACCAACGTGCAAGCGACTTCAATTTTTTCTTTATGACAACGTGGTAGTCTTTATTTTGCGCATAAACAGAAATTGCAGCTTTCTCAGGATATTTCAGAACATCCATAGGGTTATGTACCGGTGCATAACTCTGAGCCAGCATTATCACTGATTTCGCCTCAGGCCAAAGAATTTTAGGGTTTTCACGCCATTCAATTCTATCTGAAAGCCAAGTCATTTGACCATGATAATTCAAACTTAAGAATTCTCGAAAAGGCTCTGAGATAGATGGTAATTCGGACGGATTACAAACTTTTGTTAAATCGAAGCTGAGATCCTTCGCCCGATCTATCAATTTCGATTTTAAATCAGTCACAGTTTTTCCAATGAATTAAAAATCCAAATCATTATAATGAACAGGCGGCGGGAAACCTGAAACTTGATCTGCTAGTAAATTACGAAAGGCAGGTCTTGATTTAATTTTAGCATACCAATCCTTCACAGCATTAGACCTACTCCAATCAATGTCACTTAAATAGTCTAGTGTGGAAAAATGCGCGGCAGCGGCAAAATCAGCAAGGGTCATAACTTCTCCTGCCAGCCAACGTCTGTGCTCAAGCAGCCAAGCCATGTAATCAATATGATACTTTATATTTTTTGAACCCTCTTTTATATTTTTACTATCCGGAAAACCTTGTCCCATTATTTTCTTATTTATCCGCTCATAAAGAAGCTTTGATGTGACTTCATTATGAAATTTGTCATCAAACCATGAGACCAATCGTCGAGCCTCAAACCTTTCTTTAGGAGTTACTGGGAGCAAAGCATTATCAGGATATTCTTCTTCCAAGTATTCGCAGATTGCAGTACTTTCGGAAAATATTT
>ENA-OSEY01002169-OSEY01002169.1-marine-metagenome-genome-assembly--contig:-NODE-2169-length-12875-cov-7.337553_pt1 | contig 12875 bp, 14 predicted proteins | sample MGYA00248465_ERZ534230 | MGnify/ENA primary metagenome ERZ534230 (study PRJEB26409, sample SAMN06344110) | marine metagenome | isolation source: Sea water from surface | place: Atlantic Ocean:Southern... | reverse complement strand
ATCAATTGCATCCTCATATCTAATATGCCTTTCATCTGGTCTTGGATGAATTGTAATGCCTTGAGCACCAAATTTTATAATATCAATTGCCATATTTAATAAATTTGGATAATCTTCACCTCGGGCATTTCTTAAAGTGGCAATTTTATTAATGTTTACACTCAGTATTGTCATATTTTACATAAAAACTTAATTGTAAATATAATACTTAATAAAGTTTTAAAAATTGTATTTTTGCGATATGAAAATTGCGTTATATATTGCTTTTCAAAATAAATCCTCTATCGATTGTAGTAAGGAAATAATTGATCTTATTTCAGATGACAATCAACTAATTGTTGATTCAAAACTTAAGAATGAAATTGACAAAAATAGAAGTGATAATCTTATTTTTTTTGATTCAAATGAAAGTATAGATTCTGATATTGACTTTGTTTTTGCTGTTGGTGGTGATGGAACAATACTAAGATCTATAACCTATGTAAAAGATTCAGATATTCCAATTTTAGGAGTTAATACTGGTAGGCTAGGTTTCTTAACTAGTGTTCAAAAAGAAAGCATAAGTGATGCTATTTCCAATATTAAAAACAATAAGTTTTCAGTTATTAATAGAACTGTTTTAAAAGTTAATTTAAGCTCCTTAAATAATACTTTTTCAAATTATCCATATGCTTTAAATGAAGTTACTATTCAGAGAAAGGATTCAACCTCACTTTTAAATATTTCATGCCAAATCAATGATAAATATTTAACAAATTATTGGTCTGATGGATTGATAATATCTACTCCAACTGGATCTACAGGGTATTCACTTAGTAATGGAGGTTCAATTGTGTCCCCTGAATCAAATGTGATATTATTGAATCCCATTGCACCACATAATATAAGTATGAGATCATTAGTTATTCCAGATAATTCAAATATTAAATTGAACATTGAAGGAGATAATGAAATTAACCTTTCTGTTGATTCAAGAATGTATTCTATAAGTTCTTCAAATCAAATTGAAATTTTAAAATCTAGTTTTACCATTAAAACAATTAAATTTGATGATGATAATTTCTACAAACGGTTAAGAGAAAAACTTTTTTGGGGGCAAGATATGAGAAATAAAAACATTAATAATCAAAATGGTTCCTAGACATACAGCAATAATTATGGATGGAAATGGAAGGTGGGCCGAGCAAAAAGGTATGCCAAGAATATTTGGACATCAGAGTGGAGTTTCAACAGTTAGAAAAATTGTTGAAGCTGCTAATAAGTTTAATATAAAATATTTAACGCTATTTACATTTTCCCTAGAAAATTGGAATAGACCACAAAGCGAAGTAGATACATTAATGAGCCTTTTGGTTCAAACTCTTAAAGATGAATTCGAAGATATATTTAAAAACAACATAAAGCTTAATGCTATTGGTGAGTTATATACACTACCAGAAGAAGTTAAAGATGAATTAGACTCAATAATACAAGGCACAAAAGACAACACAGGAATGATATTAACTCTTGCACTGAGTTATGGTGGAAAACAAGAAATATTTAAAGCAGTTAAAGAAATTTCTGATAAAGTTAAAAATGATATAATATGTCTTGATAATTTTGATGATTCATTGATTAGTGACCATCTTTATACAAGAAATTTACCTGACGTTGATCTTTTAATAAGAACAAGTGGAGAGCAAAGAATTAGCAATTTTTTACTATGGCAAATTGCATATGCTGAATTATATTTTACAGATGTTTATTGGCCTGACTTTACTGAAGAAGATCTAGAAAAAGCCATTGTTGAATATCAAAATAGAGAAAGAAGATTTGGAAAAACAAGTAAACAACTATAAATCCAAAATAATTAAGGCATTTGGTGTTTTTATTTTAGGAACTTGTTTTCTATTATCCCAAGATAGCTACAGGAAAGGGAATACATACACTATAGATACAGTTACTGTTGTAGGACTTCAGAATTTCAGTGATAGAACTGTTGTGACCTATAGTGGGCTGAGACAGGGTCAGCAGATTCAAGTTCCTGGAGAAGAGGTTAGTGCTATCTTAAAAAAGCTTTGGAACCTAGAGTTATTTAGTGATGTAAATTTATATGTTACTGATGTTAATAATGATAAAATTAAACTAGAAATAAACGTTGAAGAGCTCCCTACTTTACAAAACTTCAAGATTAATGGAGTTAAAAAGAGCAAGGCTGAAACTTTTGAGAAAGAAACAGAATTATCAGAAGGTAAAAGACTTTCTGAAAGTTTTCTTACAAATACAAAAAATTACATCGAAAATGACTTAAAAAAAGACGGTTATTTAAACTCTAGAGTAAATATTGTCTCAACCCCAGACTCAATAGGATCTAACAGACTTAATCTTAACATTAATGTAGATAAAGGGGAAAGAATTAAGATTAAGAATATAACATTCTCAGGAAATGAAATATTTGGTGATTTTAAGTTAAAATCAAAACTAAAAAAAACAAAGAAAAAGTTCCCTCTTAGATTTTGGAAAAAATCAAAATTAATTGAGTCTGACTATGAAGCAGATAAAGAGAATTTGATTTCTTTCTATAAGGAGAAAGGATATAGGGATGCAAGAGTTGAATTTGACACAATTATAATTAACGATGAAAAAACAATTGATATTGCCTTAAATATTGATGAGGGTAATAAATATTATTTTGGAGATATAAATTACCTTGGGAACAGCTCATATACTAACTTTCAACTAGATCAAATTTTAGGTATTAAAAAAGGTGACTCATACAACGGAGTATTACTTAAAGAGAGAATCCAGGATGATAATCCTGATGCTAATGATCTTTCAAATTTATATCAAAATAATGGATACCTTTTCTCCTCTGTTAATGCTGTTGAAGTAAGTGCTGAAAATGATACTATTGACTTTGAAATAAGAATTAATGAGGGTAAACTTGCTAGTTTTAATAAAATATCAGTTGTTGGGAATACCAAGACAAATGATAATGTAATTTACAGAGAATTAAGAATAAAACCAGGCGAACTGTATAGTAAAGATAAAGTTGTACGAACAATTCGTGAAGTTGGTCAACTTGGTTTTTTTGATGCCGAGCAGATAAGTCCTGACTTTAAAAATGTAGATCCAAACCAAGGAACAGTTGATATAGAACTTGGTTTAGTTGAATCTGGGGCAAGTCAAATAGAGCTTCAAGGTGGATATGGAGGTGGAGGATTTATTGGAACTGTCGGACTTGCTTTTAATAACTTTTCGACGAAAAATATAAAAAACCGAAAGGCCTGGAGGCCACTTCCAATGGGTGATGGTCAAACATTTGCAATAAGACTTCAAACCAGTACTTTTTACAGTACCAGAAGCTTTAGTTTTGTTGAACCATGGTTTGGTGGAAGACAACCAGTTCAATTTTCTCTTTCTTTATCTTCAACAAAACAATATAGATATGATTATTTCACTAGAAGAGCAGACAAAAGCCAATCTTTTGAAATTGCAGGATTTAATGTTGGATTAGCAAAAAGACTTAGAGTTCCAGATGATTATTTTGTATTATCTCAGTCAATATCTTACCAATATTATAATTTACAAAATTACTTCACCGGGCTATTTACTTTTGGAAATGGAGAATCGCATAATATTGCTTATAATATTGCTTTATCTAGGAATAACACTTTTACAAATCCTATTTTTCCAGTTGGAGGATCTAATTTTACATTAAGCGCTAGATTATCTCCTCCTTATTCATTAATTAGGGGAGATGACTATGCAGATATTGCTGAAAGACCTGAATATCAAGATAATAGTGGAAACCCAATTCAAGCTGAGATAGACCAGGCCAAGTATAGATGGCTTGAATTTTATAAAATAAAGTTTGATGGTAGTTGGTATACAAGATTATTTGGAAAATTTGTACTCAAAGCTCAGACAGATTTTGGATTTTTAGGTACTTACAACAGTAACGTAGGTAATATACCTTTTGAAAGATTTTATCTTGGTGGAGATGGGATGCAACAATATGCAATGGATGGAAGAGAAACAATAGCTCTAAGAGGTTATGAGAATGGATCACTTTCAAGTAGGGATGGATCTATAATATATAATAAGTTCTCACTTGAGTTAAGATATCCTATAAGTCTTAAACCAAGTGCTTCTGTTTTTGCTTTAAGCTTTCTTGAAGCAGGAAATGGATTTGATGATTTCAAAGACTATAGCCCTTTTGATGTTAAAAGATCTCTTGGAATTGGGGTAAGAGTATTTATGCCTGCATTTGGTTTGCTTGGTATTGATTTTGGTTACGGTTTTGATTCAACAGATTTTTCAAACACAGGACAAGCATCTGGATGGCAAACACACTTTGTAATAGGTCAACAATTTTAATCGTTTTTTAAAGAAAATTTACGATATTGCAATCGAAAAATATTTATAGATTATGAAATCGATATTTAAATTATTATTCGCTGCTTTTTTAACAGTAGCTCCACTAACTGCAAATGCTCAGTCAAATGTAGCTCATATTAATGTTCAACAACTAATAAGCGAAATGCCAGAAGTAATAGCTGCTCAAAATGAGCTAGCAAAACTTGAAAAGGATTATACTACTCAAATTGACAATGCATTTAAAGAATTTCAAACAAAAGCTCAGAGCTATTCTTCGGATGCTGCCAATCAGACAGATGTCACTAATCAAGCAAGACAAAAAGAGCTTGAAAGTATGCAGACTAATTTGCAAGAATTTAGAGATTCAGCTGCTCAAGAACTTCAAAAGAAACAAATGGATTTAATGACTCCACTTCTTGAGAAGGCTAGAAATGCTATTACCAAAGTAGGAGAAGAACAGGGCTTTAATTACGTTATAGATTCTAGTCCAAATGGAGGTATTATACTTGCAAACGGTAAAGATCTTTTAGCTGACGTGAAAAAAGAACTTGGATTCTAAATAATACTTTAGTTCACATATGGCTTTTTAACATACATCGGCTCAATATATGCTATATCCTCGAACTTTTTCTCTTCCAGTGATTTATGTGATAGGCTAATCATATCAATTGAACTGATAGTTCTTTTAAAAACCTGTATTTCCTCATTTACTAAATCAGATATAAATTTATTTGATTCATCTGTATTGACAACTATAACAGAATTATCATCTAGAATATTAAAAATATAATCTCTATCAATAAGTTTGATTTTAGGTTCAACTACCTCTTTTAAATCATTACTATATTTAGATATATAGTAATGCTCTCCTTTATCTTTTATCAAAGAAATTATATTTTTATTTTCCTTTATAACTGAGTTAGCAATAATTTTAAGAGACGATATACCAATCAAATCAATATTATGTGGATAACATAATCCTTTAGCGACTGAAAGGCCGATTCTAAGACCTGTAAATGAACCTGGACCTATACCAACTGAAACTGCTGACAAACCACTTACATCTATATTGTTTTGACTTAGGATATTTTGAATAGATGAAGTTAAAAGTTCACTATGTCTATAGGCTTCATCTTCTAGATCAAAACTTGTAACTAAATTACCTTTTGATGATAAACAAACTGAACAATTTTTACTTGATGTCTCAATATTTAAAATTACAGACATTAAAATTAGTTAGCCATAGGTATTGTCAAAGGTAGACCAAAATAAAATTCTAAGACTTTTAGTCTAAAAATATAATCAAACTTTGCCCTAATATTTTCTGAAACAGCAGCTTCATATAACTGTTTTGATTGTATAAAATCAAATGAATTAAGTGAGCCTAATAAAAATCGATCAGATGCATCTTCAAATGCACTTTGAAGAGACTTAACAGTCTTATTAGAAGCTTCGTAAAACTTAATAGCACCAACAAGATCATTATAAGCAACATTAACTGTGTTTTCTAGATTAAGTTTTTCTTGTTCATACTGAAATTTTAGTCTCTCTAAATTAATTTTAGATCTTTCAATATTATTTGAAATTGCTCTACCTTGGAATATAGGTATATTAAGCCCTAATCCAAATGTTTGTCCTTTATTTAAATCAAATTGGTCTTCAAAGCTTGGTAAATTATCAAGATATGATATTCTTGTATTCCATGAATAAAATGATGTAACAGAAGGTAGTCTAAATGACTTCGCAATTTTGATATCCTTTTCTGCTATGGAAATGTTTGTCTCTGCAAGCTTAATATCATTTCTAAAAGTTTTAGCTTTTTCAAAAATTTCTTTAGGAGAATTTTCAAGTATTTCAGAGAAAGGTATACTGAAATCTTCATCTGCAATATCAAAGCTTTCATAGTCTTCAATTAAAAGCACTTGAGCAAGATTTAGTTTGACATCTCTTAGATTATTTTCTGCTAAAACAACACTTTGTTCCTGTGAAGCCAGGTTTGCTTCAATTTCAAATATTTGCCTTGGTGAAAATATTCCTGATTCAATTAAATCTTTAGTCCTTTTATATTCTTCTCTTGTTATTTCAAGTTGAGATTGTTGAACCTTAAGTATCTCCTTATTAAACATTATCTGCAAATAAGAATTAGCAACAAAAAGCTTTACATCATCTTTTATATCTTCTAGCTGATATTTTGAAGCTAGTATTTCAAGGTTTGCCCTATGTAATTGATAAACATTCCTTGATCCACTGTATACTGGAAGCCCAACTGATGCAGTTGCGGAGGAAAATTGAGTTGTTATTTCCTCAATAATATTAGTCGTAACGTTGACTCCTCTACCTACATTCCACTGATGGTTTGCAGAGGCACCAATATTTGGTAAAAAGTTTCCAATTGCATCGGACCTACTTAATTCAGAATTTTTAAGATTTAATTCTGATTGCTTAATATTTATATTTTTTTCTAATGCAATATCCACAGCGTCTTGCAGTGATATAATTCTTATATCTGTTTGAGAAAATAATAAGGTATTAAATAAAAAGGCTGAAAGTAAAAATTTATATTTCATCGTAAAATAGATTTATCTGTCCTCAAATTCATCAAATGCTGACTCCTCAGGTTCAATTTTAATAGGTTCAGTTTTATTCCAGATCTTAATTTTGTCGCTCATTTCAATCCCAGATAATACCTCGACCTTTACACCGTCTGACAAACCAATTGTTATATCTTTTCTCTCAAATTTTTGATCTGAGATTTCAATCTCAACATAAGGCTGTTGAGTTCTTCGATCAAACTGAAGAACAGATTCAGGAATTACCATTATATCATTTCTTTGATTAATTACTAGTGAACCATTTGCACTATATCCGGCTCTGACAAATGTGTCTTCATTTAATGTTATATCAGCCTCTATTTTAAACTGAACAGCTCCACCTTCTTCTGTACCTTTTGGTGCAACAAATTTTAATTTTGCGTCAAAGTCTTCACCAGGAATTGCAGCCATATTTACAATTATTGACATCCCATTTTCAAGATTACCAACTTCAGCTTCATCAACTTGTCCCTCAAAAATCATCTTTGTTAAATCAGCAATAATTGCAACAGATGTTCCTTCGTTAAAATTATTAGCTGCAATAACTTGATCACCTAATTTTACTGGAATCTCTAAAATAGTACCTGATACAGTTGCTCTTATATTTGTATTTGCTGTTGATGATCCAGATACAGATCCTTTTCTTAAAATTTCAAGATCATTTTTAGAAGCAGTTAGATTCTCTTTAGCGGTATCAAAACTTAATTTTGCATCTTCATAATCCTGCGTGGAAATTATATCCTTCGCAAATAGCTCCTCTGCTCTTTTAATTTGTCTCTCAGCATTTTCAACGTTTAACTCTGCAGCAATTACTTGGGCTTGTGCAGCATAAACTGACCTTTCATCTGGGACAACTTTTATTAGCGCAATAAGCTGACCATTTTGAACAGTATCCCCTTCTTCAACAAATATTCTGTCAATTATACCATTTAGTTGAGGCTTAATCTCTACCTCATCTTCTGGAATTACCTTACCTGTTACAACTGTCATTTTCTCAATTGAAGAGACGTATGCACTTGTTGTATCGTACTCAATAGACGATTCACTATTTGTCCTAACAAAGTATGCTACAGCAAATAAAAACCCTAATATTAATACTATAATTCCTATATTTTTTAGTTTCATTTTTGTTTGTTTTAATTAATTATTCTTCTCTTAATGCTTCAATAGGCTTAATACTTACAGCTCTTTCAGCTGGAATAAGCCCAATAAGTGTACCAAGTGTTATCATAGTTATAAATGCTCCAAATACAATAGCTAAAGGAACAGTTGGATTTGTAAAAGGAAAGTCTTCTAAATTTGCAGTTCCTATATTTATTAAAAATAATAAAAGTGCTCCAACAATTATTCCTATTATACCTGCTATTATAGTTAAAAAAACTGCCTCTAAAACAATTTGAATTTTTACCTCTAATGGTTTTGCTCCAAGTGCTCTTCTAATACCAAGTTCATTTGTTCTTTCTTTAACGGCGATTAACATAATATTTCCAATACCAATAACACCTGCGAATATTGTTGCAATACCGACAACAAGGGAAAGGAAAATCATACCTGAAGAAAACTTTACAATACTTTCAAAAAGTGATCCGATATTAAATGTTCCAAAAGCTCTGTCATCCTCAGGGGCTACTGTTTTTAAAACTTTTAAATTATCCACTACTGTTTCCTCTAGATACTTTGGATTGACGTAATCATATCCTGATATGAACATCCAGCCAAACTTATCTCCTCTGTTGTACATTTTTGCAAATGTTGTATATGGGATTGTTATATCTGAATCAGAGCCAAAGCCCCCAAAGCCCTCTGCAAATTTTTCTACTCCCACAACCTTAAAATTTACATCATTAATTATTATATATTTACCAATAGGGTCTTCTCCTTGATTAAAAAGTCTTTCCTGGGTGCCTTCACCAATTACAGCTACTTTTCTTTCATACTTTATATCTTCATCATTTATAAATCTTCCTCCATCATAAATTTTAATAACTGATATTTTTGCTTGAGTAGGGAAGTTTCCAAAAAGATTAAAATTATCAGATTTTGTTCCCCTTACAACTAATGGCGGAGATCCTGAAAACGCTCCTGCTTGAAGTCCAGGTGATATATATTCAATTTCTGGAACTCTATCTCTTAGGTAATCTACATCAGACAATCTAAATGGAAAACGTCTACCCTCTTCAAATCCTTTATAGGGAACTGAAGTACTCTGAACCCAAACTCCCATGGAGTTCTTACTTAATCCACTAAAAGCCTCATCAAATCCATTCTCCAGACCAGTAGCTGAGCCAGCAAGTGCTATATAGATAAATATTCCCCAAAAAACACCAATAGTCGTTATTATAGTCCTAGTTCTATTCTTTGATATTGACTCAAAGATTTCATCCCAGGTATCTTTTTCAAATATTTTTTTAAAACTATTCATCATTTAATGCTACAATTGGCTTTATTTCAGCTGCTCTTTTTGCTGGTATATATCCTGCAATTACTCCAAAAATAATTAAAACAAGTGTTGCAAATAGGGCAGTTCCTAGTCCAACTTCAGGTCTTGTAATAAAATATTCTTGTAAACCTTTATCAATTGTGTTTAAAAATATTATACCTACAAACATTCCCACAAAGCCAGATAGTGATGTAATAAAAATAGACTCAGTCAAAATCATTTTAATTATTTCTGATGGTTTTGCACCAAGTGCTTTTCTTACACCAAGCTCCTTAGTTCTCTCTTTAACAATAAAAACCATTATATTAGAAATCCCAATTATTCCGGCGATAAGAGTCCCGATTCCAACAAATGCTACAATAACTTGAAGAGCTCCTGCAAATTGCATGGATCTATCAAGTTCATCTGCGACGTTTCTTGTTCTAATGGCACTTGGATCTGTTGGGTCAATTGATTTTTTCTTTTTTAAAAAAGTTTTTATTTCATTTTCGAGTTTAATTGCTCCTGATCCACCTAACTTATCATTGAAAGTAATTGCAATATTACCAACCTTATCACTTCCCATGAGAATTTGTTGTCTTGTTGTGTAAGGTAAGTAAAGATAGCTTTCTTGATTATCGCCATCTAGGTCTTGAAATACACCAACAACTTTATATGTTCTACTTCCAATGTTAATAAACTTACCAATAGGATCTTCTGTTTTAAAAATATCTCTAGCAACAAGTCTTCCAATTACAACAACCTTGGACTTTGTATCAATATCTTTCTGATTTATATATCTTCCTTTCATTAGAACATTGCCTTCTATGTACTGATTAGAAGGAGAAACCGCCTGGATAGAAAAATCATATGATTCTAATTTATATTTAATAACATCTCCATATCTAATTGTTGGGTTAATTAGCTCTACTCTATCTGAAAAATTATTTTTAATATCTGAGATATCAGAATTATCAAATTCAATACGTCTATTAGTCTTAAATCCCCCAAATGGTTTTGTAGTTTTACCTGGGTATAGAAATACAACATTATTTGCTTGTCTTAAAAATAAATCAGAATATGAATTTTTCAGACCTTCACCTAGGCCAAATAAAACAATAAAAATTAAAATACCTAAAGAGACTGTAGTGCCAGATAGAACTGTCCTAAGTTTATTCTTTTTAATTGATTGAAAGATTTCTTTCCAACGTTCTATATTAAACATTTTTTAAAATATTTTGTTTAATTTTTTTATCCTCTACAATTACACCATCCTTAAGATGGACAATTCTCTTACACATTTTTGCAATGTCATGCTCATGTGTTACAACTAAAATTGTTTTTCCTTCATTGTTTATTTTTTGAATAAGTGCCATAACTTCAATTGATGTGGTAGAGTCAAGAGCTCCAGTTGGTTCATCGGCAAGAAGAACTTTTGGATTTGAAGCCAATGCCCTAGCAATAGCAACTCTTTGTTTTTGTCCACCAGACAATTCACTAGGAAGATGAGTAGCCCAGTCTTTAAGACCTACTTTTTCTAGAAAACTTAATGCAGTTTTTTGTCTTTCTTTTCTCGGAATCCCCTGATAGTATAAAGGAAGAGCTACATTCTCTAAAGCATTCTTATATGTTATAAGATTAAAGGATTGAAATACAAAGCCTAAAAATTTGTTCCTGTATTCAGCAGCTGTTTTCTCATCTAAATTTTCAATTCTAATTTTATCAAGATCATACGTTCCATCATCAGCATTATCAAGCATTCCTAATATATTTAAAAGAGTAGATTTTCCTGATCCAGATGAACCCATAATGGCTACTAATTCTCCATCCTCGACATTAAAATCAATGCCCTTCAATACATGTAGTGACGATGAGCCCATATTATATGACTTATGAAGCTTGTTTATTTCAATCATAATACTGCAAAATTAGTTTTTCTTATAATAATATCAATTTTTAGCTCATTAATTATTTATTAATTTACTGGCTTCATCACTATTTTTTTGTCCTCATAAATTTCAAACAACATTTTTTCAAACTTAGGTGGACCAAGAATTGGTTTTACATCATTTGAACTGCCAAATTTTTCTTTTGGTATTCCAATTAAATTAAAATCCATTTTTTGATTTTCATTCTCATCATGAAAAAATTGAATTGCGTATTTTCCAGGAAAAATTGAGTCAAAAGAAATTTCAGCAGAGTAATTAATAACTGGTGATGTTCCAACTATCACTGGATTTTCATTTTCATCAAGAATACGAATATATATAGGTCCTTTGTTAGATTCAAGATTATTTATTTCCATTTCTAAAGATATATCACCTCTAAGTTCAGTGATATAAAATTTAGTAGTTTCCTCTTGAGAAAAAATTAAATTTGAAAAAAGAAAGTTTAAAATAATCAATATATGTAAGTATAGTTTCATAGTGGTAATTTAAATAAATCTTCAACTTTACATTTTAAAGTTTTAGCAATCTTTAATGCTAGAACAGTTGATGGAACATAAATTCCATTTTCAATAGCATTGATACTTTTTCTTGAAACTTCTGCTTTTTGAGAAAGATCTTGTTGTGTCAAGCCAGCAGCTCTTCTAAATTCTTCAAGATTATTTTTAAGTTTATGATGATTTCTTCCCAAACTTTATTTTTATTTTTTCTCAAACTCCTCTACTACTTTATTAATTTCTTCCGATTGATTTGGATAAATATATCCTGCAACCATCTGGCCTATTCCAATTAAAGCAACTAATGCTCCTACGCCTTTTAAAATTTCACCTAACGCTATCCAGCCAAGCATAAATAAACCAGCTCCAATGAAGATGGTTATTACCCCACTTCTTCTTAGATCAATAGGTGATTTTTTTTTATCCAGCAGACTCTCAATAAGATTTCTAACTTCTTCTGGATCACTAATGTTTTTTGATACTTCAATAATAGTGTCATATTTCTTTTTCTTATTTCTTGACTCATATACAAATACTATCCAGATAATAATTGCAGGGAGGGATACTGCTATAATTGGAATAAGTATTCCTAATCCTCCTATAAAATGCTCCATAATTATTAATTTTTTAAATGTAACGTAAACTTATCATTTTTTTAAATGAGAAGCAAACGTTACACTAATTATTTTTAAAAATTACGTAGATGACTTATTGGTCCTGTAAATTTTCCAAATTATTAACCCAACTAATATATATGGAATAGACATTAAGTAAACTATACCTCTATTTAAACCCTTAGCTGCTTCATATTCTTGGTCACTCTCCATAATCGCGCTTAGCATTGAACACTGCGAATGGATATCTGTTGTAGATAATATTAAAACTATAATTACAAATAATAACTTTTTCATTAATAAGTATAATATGGCGAAATCATCAAATAAACTATTACTCCAGTAACAGCTATATAAAGCCAGATTGGAAAGGTAATTCTTGCAATTTTCTTATGCTTATCGAACATTTTGGATATAGCTCTTACATATGTAACCAAAACCATAGGTAC
>ENA-OSEY01002166-OSEY01002166.1-marine-metagenome-genome-assembly--contig:-NODE-2166-length-12886-cov-11.101569_pt1 | contig 12886 bp, 12 predicted proteins | sample MGYA00248465_ERZ534230 | MGnify/ENA primary metagenome ERZ534230 (study PRJEB26409, sample SAMN06344110) | marine metagenome | isolation source: Sea water from surface | place: Atlantic Ocean:Southern... | reverse complement strand
GAACCTTGAGGCATCTGTCCACCTAAATATTTTCCAGTTAATGTTCCTTGTGCTAAAGGCGAGTAAGCAAGCAAGCCTACTTGTTCATGCATTGCAACTTCAGACAAACCAATTTCAAAACCTCTATTAACAAGGTTATAAGCATTCTGAATTGAAGCAACACGTGGCAGTGATCTCGTTTCTGCAAGCTCTAAATATTTCATTGTTCCCCACGGCGTTTCATTAGATAAACCAATTTGCCTGACTTTGCCTTGCTTAACTAATTCACCAAGAGCCTCAAGAGTTTCCTCCAAAGGAATGGAGTCTGATGTATCCATATGTTTGTACTCAAGCCTTCCTGAAAACGCACCAAAAGGTCTATCAGGCCAATGAACTTGGTAGAGATCAATGTAATCTGTTTGTAGTCTTTTAAGACTTTGCTCAACTGCATAGAAAACATGTTCTTTAGATAATCTTGGTATTTCTTCATTTTCTCTAAGCCATGACATTCCAGAACGACCAGCCACTTTAGTTGCAAGTACCACTTTGTCTCTGTTGCCTCTCGCTTTGAACCAAGTACCAATATATTTTTCTGTTAAACCCTGAGTTTCAGCTTTTGTAGGAACAGCATATATTTCAGCAGTATCGATAAAATTAACTTCGTGGTCTAAGGAGTAATCTAATTGATCATGAGCATCCGCTTCAGTATTTTGCTCTCCCCAAGTCATTGTTCCTAAACAAATTAAACTTACATCAATATCAGATCTTCCGAGCTTTCTGTATTCCATTATTTTTTAATCAATCCCAGTCTTTCTAATTGTTGAGCTGTTTGAATTATTCCTTCATCAGCACTTTCGAAATTAAATTTTAGAATATTTTTAGCATTTTCTGAATTAGTAAATTTTGTTTTACCAACAAATCCAGAAATTGCCCCAACTTCTTTACTGAACATACCGAGAAGTTTCATCAGGAAGTTTGGCGCTTTTAGTGATGGCGCTTTTGTATATCCATTTTCTCTTAGAAGCTTATTCATATCTGACATCCACATGCATTTTTCAGCCAGAATAAATCTTTTACCATTTGCGTTTGGATTAGTCATTGCTTCAACATGAGCCCGAGCAGTATCTTTTACAGTTACCCAACCAAAATGCATTTGAGGAATTATTGGATAAGAACCATCAAGCATTCTTTGGATAAAGATATTTGAGGTACCAATATCATCTGATAATGATGGCCCAACAACCAAAGTAGGGTTTATTGAAACTGCTTCTATTTTTTTACTCTCGCCTAGGCTTTCAAGATGTGACCACATTGCTTTTTCCGCTATGGCCTTACTTTTGTTATAGGCACCAATATTCTTCGTATGATCAGTCCAATGTGTCTCGTCAAAAACTTCTTTATCATGACCGTAACCAATAGCTGAAAATGACGAAGTCATTATAAACCGCTTGACATCATTTTTAATCGAGCTTTTTAAAGCCCTAAGCAGACCTTGTTTTGCCGGTTCGATTATTTCATTTTCGTCATCAGGAGCAGTATCAATCAAGGGAGAGGCAACATGCATAACGTAAGTGCATCCAGAAACAGCTGAGTCCCAACCTTCATCTTCCATCAGATCAAGCTTACAAAATTCTAAATTATTTTTTGCATCAACCTCATTAGCTATTGCTTGTCTTACTTCTGCTTCACGATTTTCAGATCTTAATGATGTTTTTACGGAATAGCCTTTTTTAAGTAATTCAGCTATGCAATGTTGAGCTATGTATCCTGAGCCTCCGGTAACTAGAACTTTCTCCATAATTAGGCTTTATCCTTAATTGCCTCAATGGATTTTGCATGTTCAATAAAGGCTTGCTCCCATGGCATAGGTTCCCAATTAAGTATCTTAACAGTTTGAGAGTTATCGCACGGTACATACTTATCCAGCATTGGAACTAAGCTTTTTGTCTTGTTATCAAACAAGCCAATCAATTTGAGCATGAATGAAGGTGCCTTCTTCAGTTTGATTTTTTCATATCCAGCTGCACTTAAGACTTCTGCAACTTCATACATCCAAGTAGGCTTAGAATGTGCAGCAATAAATCTTTTTCCATCAGCATCGGGTGTGGTCATAGCTTTTAAATGAAGAATGGCTACATCTCTCACATCAATGAATGGGAATGACAAAGCGGGTATCATTGGAAACTTTCCAGAAATAAGTTGTGAAACTATTTGAGTTGAAGCGCCGCCTAAGTCATTTCCAAGTTGAGGACCCATTACGCCACCAGGATTAATAACTGCCAACTCCATTTTATTGCTGTTGTCTTGATTATTATAAAAATCCCAAGCAGCTTTTTCTGCAATTGTTTTACTTTTTTGATAAGGAGTAACATACTTACTATTAATATCCGTCCAAGTTGTATGATCGCTTGTTCCAGACATCATATGTGAGTTAACAGCAGCAACAGAAGAAGTGAGAACAACTCTTTTTATACCAGCTTTTTTTGCTGCATTGAGTGCTCTAAGAGTTCCTTCCTTTGCAGGCTTGATCAGTTCATTTTCATCTTTTGGATCTTCTATTACAAATGGAGAAGCAACATGCATTAAATAATCACAATCCCACATTGCATCTTCCCAACCGTCATCTTCAAGTAGATCAAGTTTGCAAAATTCTAATTTAGTGTCATCTGTTTCAGTCTTTACTGCGTCTCTTACTTCTTGTTCTCTATTCATTGACCGTAGCGATCCCTTTACTGAATAGCCATTTTTAAGAAGTTCAATTATGCAGTGTTCAGCTATAAATCCTGAAGCGCCTGTGACTAAAACCTTTTCCATTTATTTCTCCTATCTTATTGAAATTACTTAATAAAATCTTAACAATTAATAACTTGTATTGATCCTATTTATAATTATGTATTAAAATACAGTTAATAAATAATACAAGAGGTTTTTCTATATGGAATATCAAACTAGAGCTCAATCATCACCTGCAATAGATGCCGGCTTAAGACAATACATGCTGAGTGTTTACAATTACATGGCATCAGGTTTAGCTTTAACAGGATTAGTTGCATATATGCTATTTCAGGCAACAGCTGTAATGGGTCCAACAGGAGAAATTGTTGGTCTGACTAACTTAGGTGTTACACTTTATACTGGTCCAATGATGTGGGTAGTTGCATTAGCACCTCTTGGCATTGTTATGTATATGAGTTTTGGAATTCAAGGAATGTCTGCGTCGCGAGCACAGACAATGTTTTGGGTATTTGCATTTTTAATGGGTTTGTCCCTCTCTACAATTTTTCTAACTTATACAGGCGCAAGTATCGCGCGAGTATTCTTTATAACTGCAAGTACATTTGGCGCAATGAGCATATATGGTTATACAACAAAAAGAGATCTAACTAATTTTGGATCGTTTTTATTCATGGGACTGATTGGAATTATAATCGCATCAATTGTAAATATATTCATGCAATCACCCGCATTATATTATGGTATATCTATTCTAGGTGTTTTAATTTTTGTCGGTTTGACAGCTTACGATACGCAAAAGATTAAAAATATGTACATGGCATATGATAGTGGAGAAGTTGCCGCTAAAAAAGCCATCATGGGCGCATTAACACTTTATCTTGATTTTATAAATCTATTTATAATGTTACTGAGACTTTTTGGTCAAAGAAGATAAAATCAGGCTATACGTTTTACAGAAACTTTAAGATATTTTGTAATATCTGATAGATATTCACTTTCCTTGATTTTTTTATTATTAAAATCGATTAATGTGAATGTTACATGCTTTCCTTTATTTTTATTTTTAATTATTCTTAAAAAAGCATTCTCGAAAGTGCTGCGATAAATTGAAAAAACTGCATTGTATTCTCCATGATCTATTGCATAGTCTTTCCAATGTCCTTGACTGACTTTTTGAGCGTAAACAGAAAGTATGAGATTAAGTTCAGTTTTATGAAAGCTAGTAAACTTTTTTTTTGATCGATTAGAGCCCTTAAAGGATAAATCAGGACTAATGTAGTGTATTGTCATTGTTATCTCATGTTACCTTGAAAAATGTTAAAAAAACAACGAAAATAGGGAAAAATTTCGCGATAACATCATCTAAATCGCCTTGAATTTCGATGAATAATTCCAATATAGTTTCTGAGAATAAAAATTATGCCTAAATCAGAAAAATTAGAGTTTCAAACAGAGGTCAGTCAATTACTCAAATTGATGATAAATTCTGTTTATTCAGAAAAAGAAGTATTTGTAAGGGAGCTTGTATCAAATGCTTCTGATGCATGTGATAAGTTAAGATACCTATCAAATACAAAAGAAAAACTCATAAAGGATGATCCTAATTTCAAAATTCAGATCACTATTAATAAAAAAAATAATCTAATCACAATTTCCGATAACGGAATTGGAATGAATAAAAAGGATCTTGTTTCTAACCTAGGAACAATTGCACGCTCTGGCACTGCACATTTTTTAAAAGAACTGTCTGAGTCTAAAACAAAAGACCTTTCACTCATTGGTCAATTTGGTGTCGGTTTTTACTCTGCTTTTATGGTTGCTTCACAAACCAAAGTTACTACACGCAAAGCTGGAGAAAATAAACTTTGGATCTGGACGTCTGATGGAGAAAGCAGCTTTACCATTGAGGAGAGTGAAGACTCAAATCTTCTAGAATCGAATAGAGGAACCTCAATAGAACTTACCTTAACGAAGGAGTCTAAAGAGTATTTAGACAAAGATAGAATTGAAAATATAATTAAAAGATATTCAGATCATATAAGTATTCCAATTTATGTGAGCGATGGCTCTGAAAAAAAAGATGAAAAAATTGATTCTGTTAATTCTGCATCAGCTATTTGGACGCGACCTAAAAATAAAATTACTGAGGAACAATATAAAGAATTTTATAATCATGCAGGACAGATGTTTGATGATCCTTGGATGACATCTCATTATAAGGCTGAAGGAAAAATTGAATATACAGTATTAAATTTTATTCCATCAACCAAACCTTTTGATCTTTATGATCCTGCAAGAGAAAACAGGCTAAAACTTTATGTTAAAAGAGTGTTTATCACAGACAATTGTCCAGAACTTATTCCTCCTTATCTTCGTTTTCTAAGAGGTATCATTGACTCGGAAGACCTTCCATTAAACATAAGTCGCGAAATGCTTCAAAATAATCCAGTCGTTACGAAAATAAGATCATCTCTAGTTAAAAGAACAATTTCTGATCTCAAAAAAAAGATTGATAAAGACAGGGAGTCATATGAAAAATTCTGGGAAAATTTTGGTCCAGTTCTAAAAGAGGGAATTTATGAGGACTTTGAGAGAAAAGACTCAATTCTAGAAATATCATTATTTAAGAATTCAAAATCAAAAAAACTCATCACATTAAATGAATACATAGAGTCAATGGGTAAAAAACAAAAGGATATTTACTTTATGACCGGTGATAGTTATGAAAACATAATCAATAATCCGAGTTTAGAGGGCTATAAGTCAAGAGATATTAATGTGCTTATATTGGATGACCCTGTAGACAGCTTTTGGACTTCATCAACCCCATCATATCAAGAGAAGAGTTTTAAATCTGTTACAAGGGGAATGGATGACCTGAATAAAATTGATGGAGAAAAGAAAGATGATAAAAATGAAAAATCTGTTGAACCGCTTATTAATCTACTTAAAGAAAAATTAAAAGAAAAAGTTAAGGACGTTAGAGTCTCCTCAAGACTTACGGATAGTCCTGTATGTCTTGTAAGCGACGAAGGGGCAATGGACCCTCAGCTAGAAAAAATACTTCAGCAGCACAATCAGCTCAATCAGGGTCTTTCTCTGAAAGTTATGGAAATTAATCCTCAACATAAACTTATCAAAAAATTAGCTAAAATGAGTAAAGATAAAGCATCAATTAGTGAGGTAGAAAATATTTCAATTTTACTATACGAACAATCTAAGATCCTTGATGGTGAAAAACCATCTGATCCTGTTGAATTTTCAAAAAAACTCATCGAAACTATTACTACATCGATAAATTAATTCTAAAATTAAGACTCCAATACTATAAAATACTGGTTATAATCCTAACAAAATTTTGTGAGGTATATAATGAAAACACTTATTAAGACTATTGCAACTGGACTGCTTGCTACTTTTATTACTTTTAGCGCAAGTTCCGCTGAATTAAATGAAGTTGAAATTTATGAAGGTACAATCAAGGGCGCATACAGTGTTACAAATTTACCTCTTCTTCCGGGAAACTGGAAAGTTGATGATTTAGAAAAGTCTGGAAGCATAAATTCTGGAAATTTTTATGTTTATGTAACTATGATTCCAGCAGGAGCTGACGACGCAACGCGAAGATATAATGATATAATTTTTTACGCGATACTAGGGTCTAAGTCTGAAGAAACCAGTTATAGAAAAACTTTCTATGGCTGTGAGGGTGGTTTTTACTCTTTAGAAGGTTCAATTATTAAAATTGATTCTCGCGGTTCAGGAAATTTCGAAGAATATTGCAATGCACATCAAACTGAATTTCAATCATTTAATTATTTCTTCACAGATTGTTCTGATGTTTGTGTCGAGGTTGGTATTAATTTAGATACTAATAATTATAAAAATGATCGTAAAAGCTTTGAGGAAATCACTGAATTACTCTCAGAAAATGTAAGAAAAATCGTAAGGTCTGGTAATGGATCTCTTGATTTTCTTAATGATTACAGAATAAATTAATATTAGCTATTAGCTATATTTTTTAAAACATACTGAAGAATACCGCCATTTAAAAGGTATTCAACTTCTGTTGCGGTATTAACTAATAGCTTCAAATCTATTGTAATGTTCTTACCATTTGCGTAAAAAATTTGAGCTTTGTACTTTCCTTGTGGTTTCAGTTTGTTAGCTATACCCGTGATACTTACTTTCTCTGAACCCAGAAGTTTTAATGATTTACGATTGTCATTTCCTAAAAATTGAAATGGTAATACACCCATACCAACAAGATTAGACCTGTGAATACGCTCATAAGATTCTGCTATGACAGCCTTTACACCCAAAAGATTAGTGCCTTTTGCCGCCCAATCTCTTGAAGACCCCATTCCATAATCTTTTCCAGCAAAAATAATTAATGGTGTTTTTGATTTTTGGTACTTAACAGAGGCATCATAAATTGACATTTGTTTCTGTGAAGGATAATGAATCGTATATCCACCTTCGATATTATCTAGCATTTCATTTTTAATCCTAATATTAGCAAATGTCCCTCTCATCATTACTTCATGATTTCCACGCCTTGCTCCAAATGAATTAAAATCAACTTTTTTAATCTTTTTTGAGATTAGATAATCTCCTGCAGGACTGTCTTCTTTTATTGCCCCCGCAGGGCTGATATGATCCGTCGTAACAGAGTCACCAAATATTCCAAGTATATTTGCTTTATTAATATCACTTACGCTATTGGTTTCTGAATTTTTAAAAAATGGTGGATGTTGTACATAGGTTGATTTTTTATTCCATTTATATGTAAGACCACTTGATGATTTCACTGAATTCCATTTTTTGTCACCTTTAAAAACATTTTTATACCGTTGCTTATACAAATTTGAGTTTATTATTTTATTTATCACAACTTTTATTTCTTTAGTCTTAGGCCAGATGTCTTTTAGATAAATTTTCTTATTATTGTGTCCAATACCAATCGGTTCATTTGATAAATTTATCTTTGTCGAGCCCGCTAAAGCATAAGCTACAACAAGAGGTGGCGAGGCAAGGTAATTTGCTTTAACAAATGGATTTATTCTACCTTCAAAATTTCTGTTTCCTGATAGAACACCGCTAACAATTAAGTCATGTTTAGAAATTGCATCGGAAATATTTTTATCAAGAGGCCCGGAGTTTCCTATACAAGTCGTACAACCAAAACCCACAAGATTAAAACCGAGTTTGTCTAATTGCTCTTGGAGTCCAGATTTTTCCAAGTAGTCCGTAACAACTTTAGATCCTGGAGCTAAAGAGGTTTTAACCCAGGGCTTAGTTTTTAGACCTAGCTTATTTGCCTTTTGAGCAAGCAATCCCGCTCCAATCATTACGCTAGGATTTGAGGTGTTGGTACAGCTCGTAATTGCCGCAATGGCAACATGCCCGTGATCAATTTCAAATTCATTATTTACAGAAATAGGATTTGATGTTTTCTTTTGGCCAAATTCGTCTTCAAATGAGGTCATAAATTGATCAGCAACATTTGACAGTAGTATTTTGTCTTGAGGTCTTTTTGGTCCAGCCAAGCTAGGCTCAATGCTTGATAAATCTAATTCCATCGTATCAGTGTAAACTCTTTTATTTTTTTTATAATCTTCCCATAACCCTTGTGCTTTTGAATATCTCTCTACAAGTTTAATTTCATCAGCCGCTCTTCCGCTAACTTTTAAAAATTTTACAGTCTCCTCGTCTATTGGAAAAAATCCACAAGTTGCACCATACTCTGGAGCCATATTTGAAATTGTTGCTCGATCAGGAACGGATAACTCTTTCAGTCCTTTTCCATAGAATTCTACAAATTTTCCAACTACACCCTTTTTTCTTAATTGTTCGGTAATTGTTAAAACCAAATCAGTAGCAGTTATTCCTTCTTTGATTTTTCCTTTAATTTCAAAGCCAATAACTTCAGGAACCACCATAGAAATTGGCTGACCTAACATTGCTGCTTCTGCTTCTATTCCTCCAACGCCCCAGCCAAGAACAGAAAGTCCATTGATCATTGTTGTGTGACTATCAGTTCCTACTACCGTATCTGGATAAGCTAAATTGACTTTTTTATTTTTAATTTTTTTCTTTTCTGACCAAACTGTTTTAGCGAGATATTCTAAATTAACTTGGTGACATATACCTGTTCCTGGAGGCACTACCCTAAAGTTATTAAACGATTTTTGTCCCCATCTTAGAAATTCATATCTTTCAATATTTCTTTTGTATTCTAAATCAACATTTGCTTTATGGGCAGTTGCAGTTCCAAATTTGTCTACCATAACAGAGTGATCAATTACTAAATCAACTGGCGATAATGGATTGACTTTTTTAGGATCACCTTTTTCATTTTTTATCGCAGATCTCATTGACGCAAGATCAACCACAGCTGGAACGCCTGTGAAATCCTGCATTAGAACTCGTGCAGGCCTAAAATTAATTTCTTTGTTAACTTTTTTATCAGACTTCCATTTCTCAAATTCTTTAATGTCATTTAATTCAACTGTAGCCCCATCTTCATTTCTTATGAGGTTTTCTAAAAGAACTTTTATCGAAAATGGTAATGCGGATATATTTTTAAGGCCATTTTTTTCAGCCGCTTTGAAACTGTAATAGGTATAGGTTTTTTTTCCTATTTTTAGTGTTTTTTTTGTCTTAAAGCTGTCGTACATAGAGGTTTACTGCTGCTATATTTAGACTAATTTAACAAGCTATCAACATAAAGTTTATAATGAACGAACTAAAAACTGAGAATTTGAGTTGTAAAAGAGGAGAAAACATAGTTCTCAATAATATTAATTTTTCAATTAAGTCAGGTGAAACATTGGTTGTAAAAGGGCGAAATGGCTCTGGAAAAACTACGCTTTTAAGAATCCTATCCAATTTTATTACATCTTATGAGGGCAAGGTATTGTTTAATGATGTCGGTATAAGCGATGATAATTTATACAATAGTAAATTCAACCTAATTGGCCAAAAGAATTCTTTAAAAGAAAATCTTTCTATAAAAAAAAATTTAGAGTTATGGGATATTCTTTTTAATGAAGCTCTTAATCATGCAAAGCTATTAGAACATAACAATTTGTATCATTTGATTAATAAGGATGTTAGCTCCTTAAGTGATGGACAAAAAAAATGTATTTCCCTCCACAGACTGAATTACAATAAATGTGATATGTGGTTTTTAGATGAACCATTTGTTTTTCTTGATGAGGTCAACACAAACTTACTCATAGAAAAAATTAATCAATTTAATGAAAATATGGGAACAGTTATACTTACTTCTAATATAAATTTACCAAAAAAATTTCATAAGGAAATTAATATTTAATATGTCTAACCTAATTAAAAGAGATCTATTATTATCTTTTTATTCGAGTGCTAATTTCTTTTTCACGGTATCTTTTTTTATCCTTATTCTAATGTTAATTCCATTTGCATTTGGTACTCAAACTGAGCAGCTTAAAGTTTTATTTAGAGGTGTAGTTTGGATTGCGCTAGCTTTATCAATCATTATTACAGTTGATAGAATTTATAATGCTGATTATGAGGATGGTAATTTAGATATTATTATGCAGAAAAATAAGACGATTGAGTATTTAATAATCAGTAAATATATAACACATTGGTTTATTTATTGCCTTCCGCTTTTAGTAATTCTGCCAGTGTTGAGTTTTCTATTTTATTTGGATTATCTAGAGACCGTGCAAATATTTATAAACCTATTTATAGGCTCATTTGGTATGGTTTTCATTGCAAATTTCGTGAGCGCGCTAACGCTTGGCGCCAGAAGAACAATTTTCTTGAAAGCAATTATAATGATACCACTATTTGTACCTTTTATTATTTTTGGCTCTGATGCTGGTTCTTGGCCAATTTTGTTAGCATTATCAATGCTCTCTTTTGTTATCTCTATATATGTAACTGCATATGGTCTGCGTCTTTATGGAGAGTAGGCAATACTTCAAGTCAATATATATATATTAGAAGATGTATATTAAAATTAAAAATAATCATATTGAATTTATCAAGTCTGCTAATCCATACCTGATTTTTGCAACAATTTTTGCATTTGTTATAGGCTTATATTATTCACTTTTTCAATCTCCTCCAGATTATATTCAAGGAGATTCGATGAGGATTATGTATATACATGTTCCCTCAGCATGGTTTGCACTCATGACTTATTCAATTTTAGCTGGTTCATGTGTTCTTTGGTTCATAACCCGAAACCCCCTTTTTAATGTTGTTGCAAGATCAATTGCTCAAGTAGGAATGGTATTTACTTTAATGTCATTGATAACTGGAAGTATATGGGGCAAGCCTACATGGGGTGTATGGTGGGTATGGGATGCAAGATTAACTTCTATGTTAATATTATTTTTTCTTTACATCGCTTATATCTTTCTTTGGCAGGCAATATCAAACAAGGAACTTGCTTCAAAAATATCAGCAGCACTAGCAATAATAGGTTTTATCAATATACCAATAATTAAATTTTCAGTTGATTGGTGGAATACTTTGCATCAACCTGCTTCAATTTCAAAACTTTCCACACCAAGTATTGATACAAGTATGCTTATTCCATTATTTATAATGACAATTGCTTGTTTTTTATTTCTAGTAACAGTATCACTGATTAGATTCAGACTCGTCTTGATTGAAAATAAAATGTTAAGGACAAGCAATTAATGAATGAATTATTAGATATGGGTGGATACGCGATCTTTGTTTGGTCTTCATATGGTATTTTTTTCTTTTCCTTAGTTACATTTTTTTTAATCAATATATTAAATTTAAGGAAATACGAAAAAATTTTTAATAAAACAAAAAAGAAAATTGACTAGTTTAGTAAAAAGCAGATTAATTAAATTCCTCTTAAGTTTAATTATTGTTTTAATTGCAGTATTGATAATTATTTTTAATTTAAGGGATAATATAATTTATTTTTACGGCCCAACTGAACTTTTGAAAAATCCAGATAAACAAGGTCAAATAATGAGGTTGGGTGGCCTTGTATCTGTAGACTCCGTTCAAAACGAAACTGACAGTATCTTTTATTTCAGTATTACTGATGGTGATAACGAAATTGAAGTAAAATATGAGGGTATTCTGCCAAATTTATTTGCTGAGGATAAGGGAGTAGTTGTTGAGGGGGTTTACATGAATGATGGTAGATTTATTGCAAATAAAGTCTTAGCTAAGCATGACGAAAACTATATGCCTCCTGAAGTCATAGAAACACTTAAAAAATCTGGCAAATGGCAAGGCGAATGAGTTTATATATTTTTTATATTTCAAATTTTTTGCTACTTCTTTGTCTCACTGCATCACTAATGCAGTCTAGTAAAATTATAAATAATAAAATTTTCACTAGACCTGGTATTATAGTGTTGGCCTCCGTGCAGTTAATTTCAATACTGCTATCATTTTTAATACTAATTTATCTTTTTCTCATTTCAGATTTTAATTTTGATTTAGTTTATTTCAATTCTCATTCAGAAAAGCCACTTATATATAAATTCTCCGGTGTTTGGGGAAATCATGAGGGAAGTATGCTTTTATGGATATTAATTTTAGTGTTATTTAATTTTTTATTTGCTCTCTCGAAAAGAATTTCTGAAAGATTCAAAGATATCACAGTTGCTGTACAGAGTATTATGATCTTTGGATTTGTCGCATTTTTATTTTTTTTATCAAATCCATTTGCATTAAATCAAAACAATTTTTTTGATGGTATTGGTCTGAACCCTATTTTACAGGATCCACTCTTAGCAATACATCCACCTGTTTTGTATGTAGGTTATGTTGGCTTTTCTCTGGTATTTAGCTTAGCAATTGCAGGGTTAATTACAAAAGAAGTTGACCAACAATGGGCTTCAATTGTTAAACCATGGGTCTTTTCTGCCTGGGCATTTCTTACGGCAGGAATAGCCTTAGGTTCATTTTGGGCATATTATGAACTTGGCTGGGGTGGCTATTGGTTTTGGGATCCAGTTGAGAATGCATCGCTAATGCCGTGGATAGCCGCAACTGCATTAATTCACTGCGTGTTGATACTTCAGAAAAGAAATGTAATGCAATCCTGGACTATTATTTTAGCCATACTTACATTTTCATTGAGTTTAGTTGGAACATTTCTTGTCCGGTCTGGAATTCTAAA
>ENA-OSEY01002164-OSEY01002164.1-marine-metagenome-genome-assembly--contig:-NODE-2164-length-12893-cov-3.767010_pt1 | contig 12893 bp, 14 predicted proteins | sample MGYA00248465_ERZ534230 | MGnify/ENA primary metagenome ERZ534230 (study PRJEB26409, sample SAMN06344110) | marine metagenome | isolation source: Sea water from surface | place: Atlantic Ocean:Southern... | reverse complement strand
AAATAAAGCATTATATTGATCGTGAATTACAACATTAAAATCTTCACCTTCAACATTCTGAGTATTACCGTTCCTATCAGCTGCGATAAAATCATTAATATAATTATAATATGCTTCAATTTTTAATTTATTTAGATTTTCATCATAATTATATCCAAGTGATACATTGTAAGAACTCTCTTTATCTAAATTTAAATTACCTGTCTCGACATTTTCAAGTGCATGATGAGGGCCGTCTGCGAATAATTCGACAGCATTCGGTGCTCTTTGCGTAAAGTCAAAACCTAAAAATACACTATTGTTTGGCATGATTTCCCTTTTGGCAGTAGAAGAAAATGCAGCAGGGAAAAAACCTCTCTCATGTTGTGTTGTTTTTAAATTTACAGATTCAATTCGACCACCAAGATCTAAATCAAACAAATCGAATTTTAACTTTTCGAGAGCAAAGAAAGCAAAACTATTAGTCTTCGTTGGAGTTAAATGACCTTCCTCTGCACCTGTTGCACCTTGATTTTTATTCATAAAATGAAAACCTAATAATCCTTCTTCATTTTGATTGAATAGAGATTTGTGATTAAGTGATGTTTTTATTTCATATATATCATTGAAAAATGTTATATTATGATTGTTCCCATCGCCTGTTCTTTCAGCATGATTATATTCAGAGACAGTGCCTTCTAAGTTAAACTTTTCAAAGATTAAATAATCTAATGCCAGTGAAGAATCAAAATTTATTGTGTTTCTTGTAGGGTTAAGCGATGTCATATTTTCTTCACCTTCAGGACCAGGATTTTGATATACAGCTTCAAGTTTGTCCAAAGAAACTCCAATATGATTTTGACCATCATTGTATGTTATTCCAACTCCACCAGATGTCATGAACTTTGATGAATTTGCTTGCTTAGTTGAAACATTTGCTAAATCGTAAGGTCCCGCACTTACAAAACTTCCAGAACCTCTAACAGTAAAATTGTCCACAGATTTGCCAAGTTTTAATGCTGTTCCCAACTCTCCACCTGAGGTCTTGTATCCAAAACCTAATTGGACGTTTTCGTCAGAAAGAGGCTCATCTACTGCAATTAAAGGGTTTATAATGTTTACAACTCCAGCAAACCCATTGTTTCCATAAAGTAACGTACCGGGCCCTTTAATGATTTCTATTTTATCAATTAATAATGGATCATATCCAACAATATGATCCTCCCCAAATTCGGAAACATCACCTAGTGAAGAATTGTTTTGTAAAATTTTAACTCGCGAATTACCAAGACCCCTGATTATTGGACGTGAAGCATTACCCAGACCTTGTGAAGCAATTCCTGGTAAATCTTTTAGCATCTGACCAATAGAGTATTGCCTGCTTTTTTCTAGTTCATGAGAATCATATAAAATATTACCCCTATCACTTTCATATTCAGTACTCGGCTTAATTTTAGATGTTATAAATACACCGGGTGCAACAAATATAGATTCTAACTTTTCAGCATATACATTAGCAGAAAGTAATACAGTCAAGATGAAGGTAACTATTTTATACATTGATTTCCTATTGAGTTAGTTGTTAAAATTATATGTTATAATATAACACTTTGTTATATGTCAACCCTTACCATTTAAAATCATTGATTTTTTTAAAATTTTTAATAGTTTATATTTATGAGATGTGTAAAATTTTTTATTTTAAGTGTTTTAATACTTAGTCTCTCAAGTTTGACGATCTCAGCTAAAGTTATTTCGTATTGTTTAGATAAAAAACATTCTCAACTAAATGAAACAAATCATGTTCACTCAAACAAATCATGTCATTCTCAATCAAATGATGTTGAAGACGTATGCTTTAATTGTGAGTGTTATTATACTCAAATAAATACATTTCAAGTTGACGATATTTTAGGTGCTCAAATCGATAAATCTTTTTTTAATAACTTAACGTTTACATTTGATTCCCTAAACCCTTTACTAAGACCACCCCCGCCAAAACTTTTTTCTTAATTTTATTTTAAAATTTTGAGACAAAGTTTGTCTTGAATTTGTTTCTAATTATTAGGAGAAAAGATGAAGATATTTTTATACAAAATAGTTCTAGTGTGCACTTTTATATTCATAAAAGATATAAATGCTAGACCAATTTCATATCCCGGAGGCTGGACATTAATGCAGGCAAATGATTTTAGTAAACATAGTTTTCATTTGCATAATAGTCCATCAATTGATTATTCAATAGGTTATAGAGCAGAATATTGGAGAGAAAAAGAATGGCAATTTCATGGACTTCAATTAAATTATCTCATAAAAAGACTAAATAAACCTAAGTCGCAAACAAATTTTTATTTAAAGAACGGAATAGGTTTAGCAACTAGTAATTATGAAGCTTTTGAAAATAAATTTGAACCATCCCTTTTCACAGGCATTTTATTTGATTGGGAAGATAGAAGGTTTTTTACAAGTTATCAAAATCAAGCTAATTATGCATCTTCGATAGATAAATTTTTTTCACAACAATTTAGAATTGGAGTGGCTCCTTATTTGGCTGAATATGGATATTTACATACTTGGATAATGCTTCAAGCCAATCATATGCCGGGAAGTCGTAAAAACTTGACATTTACTCCAATGTTAAGAGTTTTTAAAGGGGATTATTTAGCAGAGTTTGGTCTTAATAACTACAAAGACTTTATGTTTAACTTCATTAAAAGATTTTAGAGGAGAAGAAATGAAAAAAATTATTATCTATTTGTTTATTTTACAATTTGTATTTTTTAACAGCAGTAAAATTCTTTCGGATGAACAATACAATGGTGATATTTTGTACGTATATGTTAATGGACTTGTATGTGATTTTTGTGCTCGTTCAATTGAAAAAATATTTTCAAAACAAAAATCAGTTGCAGGTATAAAAGTAAATTTACAAAATATGTTGATTACAATTAATTTTAAAGAAAATCAAAAATTAAGTTATGAAAAAATCACTGAAATGATAAAGGATTCGGGTTATGACGTCAGAGAAATAAAAAATGTTAAGTAATTTCTATAAAGAATTGTTTGCACCAATATTAAGTTTATTTACAAGTTTAAGTACGCTAGTTTGTTGTGCATTACCAGCTCTGCTTGTGACTGTTGGATTAGGTACAACTTTAGTTAGCATTGTATCAATATTCCCATGGATTGTTGTTCTATCAAAATATAAATTATACATCTTTATATTAGCAGGTTTTATGTTGGCTTTATCATGTTATATGGCATGGAGAAGAAATAATTCTTCATGTCCAACAAACCCAGCAGTAGCTAAAATATGTTTGAAATTAAGGTCAACAAATTCCGTTATATTAACTTTTTCGTTTGTAGTTTATATCACAGGTTTTTTCTTTGCTTTTTTAGCTGACTTAATTTTTTACTAAATAGTCTTCTTTTAAAACATAAAAGAAAGTTAATTTAGGCTAAAAAGTTTTAATATAAAAAGGTATCTAGTTATGCTTGATTACTTATTGACAGTAAAACAATTTCATTAGTACTTCCAAGCCTCATTCTTGGCCCCCAACAACCGGCGCCACACGAAACATAAAGTTTAGACTGAAATTTTTCGTATAATCCATAAATATTTTTAAATCTCAGTTTTACTAAAAAGTTAAACGGAACTATTTGTCCATTATGTGTATGTCCTGATAAAGTCAAATCTATCTGTTTATTTATAAATTCCCATAAGGTAGGTTTATGCACAACTACCAAATTAAATAAGTTTGGCTTATAAAATTTATTAACAGTTTCAGTTTGATTTAATGTACTTTGATTATCACTAACCCCAATAATATTTATATTTTTATATTTTATTGATTTATTATCTAAAAAATTCAAGTTGTATTCATTTAACTTACTTAGTTTTTCTTGATAGTTTTTGATGTAATACTCATGATTACCACTTATAAAATAAATTGGTTTATTTAAGTTTTTTAAAACCTTTAAGTCTTTTAATTCAAATGAACTCGAATCAATTAAATCTCCTCCCACCAATATAAAATCAAATTCAAGCTTAATTATTTTTTTATAAATTTTTTCTAAGTGCTTGATAGTATTTGTTCCTAAATGAATATCACTGAGAAAAATTAATTTTAAAGGTTTTTTTAATTTTGAGGAGTAAACATTTAATTTTTTAATGTTAATTTTACTACCATTATAAAAACTTAATAATGTCAGAATCAATATAAGTAGAATGCAGACAATACCTAAGTTGTAAGATTCTATGAAATTAAAAATATTAATAAATAATCCCAAATTGACTATCCAAAAACTTATGAACCCAATTCCTAATCCTTCATAAATTAACAATTTAGAAAATAAAAAAGTATTTTTTGATTTTGAATTATAAATTATTAACGCTGAAAAAAATAAACTTACAACAAACGAATTGAAATTTAAGATTTTGTCATCGGTAATCATAGAATTAAGAGTTCTAAAGGGATAAACGTAGAATAGATAGGTAATAATAATAAATAATGGATAAAATAAAAATCTTCGCAATTTTGCTCTCAAAATTAAGGTTTTAATATTTACTATTTAAAAAACTAAAAAGTTAATTTTAATATCACTTTTCAATTATGAATACCAATATTGGACTAATTTATTGCAGCTTTTATTAAAAACTAGACTATCAATTACAAAAGTAATATAGCTTAATTTTAAAGAGTATATTTGATATTTAAATATGTCTAATGATAATATTATTAAAATTTTGCTAAATAATAATGGCAAAGTCCCACTTAAATCGTTCCATGAATATTATGCTAATTTGGCTAGAAAACATCAAAATAAACTTACAAAACCAATTGGGAGTTTAGGTCGATTAGAAGATTTTGCTATTTGGATGGCTGGTTGGCAAAAAAGAAAAAAACCTAAAATGGATAGTTTTCAATGCGTCATTTATGCTGCTAATCATGGTGTAGCAAATAAAAAAGTATCTGCTTATCCTGCAGAAGTAACAAAGCAAATGGTTGCTAACTTTAAAAATGGAGGAGCTGCAATTAACCAACTATGTAATTTAGCTAAAGTAAAATTATCAGTTATTCCAATAAAGCTTGAAACACCTACTAAGGATTTTTCAAAAGAAAAAGCAATGGAACAAAGCGAGATAATTGAAGCAATGCAATTAGGATTTGATTCTGTTTCAAAAGACTGTGATTTGTTAATATTGGGAGAAATGGGTATATCTAATACCTCAGCAGCAACTGCTATTTCATGCGCACTTTTTAATGAATCTGTTGAAAAATGGACAGGTTTAGGTACGGGCATTTCTAAACAAAAACTTAAACATAAAATTTCTATTATTAAGAGTGGATTGAAGTTACATGGAAAGAATTTTAAAACTGTTGGTAAAATTTTTGAGGCATTTGGTGGAAGAGAAATGGCAGCAATTGCAGGGTCAGTAATTGCAGCAAGGGTCAAAGGGATACCTGTTTTATTGGATGGTTTTATTACAACTGTATCTGCTGCTACTCTAACTCTTTTTAATAAGAATATATTAGATCATTGTTTAATTTCTCACCAATCTTCTGAACCAGGTCATTCAGGAGTAATTTCTCATCTTAAAAAAAAACCTATACTTGACTTAAACATGAGACTTGGTGAGGGAAGCGGAGCAGTAGTAGCAAGTTTGATAATAAGAGCAGCTTTGACCACTCATAACAAAATGTCGACGTTTTCAGAAGCAGGGATAAGTAAAAAAATTTAATTATGCATTTACTTCTTAAAAATAAATATGTAATGGATTTTTTTGCAGCACTTATGTTCTTTACTAGAATACCGGTAAAATGGTCCTATTTCTCAAAAAAAGCACCAGATTTAACAAGAGCTAGTTGGTCTTTTCCATCAGTTGGTTTTTTAGTAGGAATATTATGTGGTGGTGCTGGGGATATACTGATTCAAGTGGGACTTCCTGTTTTTTTGTCTTGTGTTATAGCTATCACACTCAGTGTTCTTCTTACAGGTGCTTTTCATGAAGATGGATTAGCAGATACTGCAGACGGTCTCGGGGCAGGGGGCTCTCCTAGAAATATTGATAAAATTATTCATGATAGTCGCCTTGGAACCTATGGAGTAATGTCATTAGTATTAGGTATTTTGGTTAAACTAGGAATAATATTAGCTTTATTTGAGTCAGGATATCCATTAGTTGCTATTTTTTCCATTGGATTTGCTACAGGCAAACTCTCTATTATGATAGCAAGAAACTTATTCAATAATTCAGAGTTTGCAAAAACAGCAAGTATAGTTGGAAAAATTTCAAATAAGTGTTTATTTATAGCCACTTTAACTTGGATATTACCTACATTGTTTGTGTTAGATATCTATGGAATATTATTCGGCATAATCTTAATGACCTTAACAATACTTTTAATTGGAAAAAAATCGAAAAAAGCCATAGGAGGTATTAACGGAGACATATTAGGAGCAATCGCTTTCTTAACAGATATAATGTTTTTATTTGGAAATATTATAGTAATTCTTGTTGTAAATTGATTAAACCATCGAAATTATTTTTAATTCGGCATGCACCTGTTAAACAAATTACAGGTTTTTTTTCACAACATAATCCAGATGCAATTATAAAAAATAATAAAATTAAAAAATTGGCAACTTGTTTACCAGATAATTGTGATTGGTATGTGAGTCCTTTAAAACGAACAATTCAAACAGCAGAAGCTTTATCAAGATATAAACAGTATTCAAAAATCATTATAGAAAACAATCTGGTTGAACAAAGCTTCGGAGATTGGTCAGGAAAAAAAATTTCTGAGATTTGGAAACTTATAAATAAAAATGAAGACAAACATAATTTTTCATTTATTTCTCCTGAATTTTCACCGCCAAATGGAGAAAGTTTTCTAGAACAGAGTAAAAGAGTAGAGATTTGGCTCAAAAAATTAAAACTAAAAGCTGGGCAGAGTATTTTGATCATAACACACGCAGGTACAATAAGGGCAATATTATCTCATGCTTTACAAATTAAACCTGATTTTGCAATTGGATTGGAAGTTACATATCAAAGCTATAGTGTTCTTGAAATGCTTTCAAAAAAGGATAATAAACACAAAGGTGGACAATTTCGATTATTAAGTTTCAATAATGTTATTTGAGGATCTAATTACCAGACTCATATCAATGTAATATTAATATGTCTTAAAAAGACAACCTATATTTTATAGGATAGAAATTAAAAATAATAATTGAATCATGCAAATTTTTCTAAAAAATAAATTTATTTTTTTATTTCTTTATTTTTTTTCGTTTTCCTGTTGTTACGGAAAATGGCAAGTATTCCGTGAGCATAAAACTTTTACAGAATATTTTGAAATGGAATCAATCAAAAAAATCGATGATATTATTTACATCTGGAGTATGTTTGATTACAAAATCGCACAAAAAAAAGAAAAACTAAGTACAAAGTTTTATACTAAGTATGATTGTAAAAATAAAAGATTTAAAGTTATTACTATAATTGATTACAAGACAAATATGGGTAGAGGAAGAACATTTGAATATAAAAAAAATTTAAACACTGAATCAGATAATTCAGAATGGATTCATCCGAAATTAATGAGTGAAAACTTCGAGAAAATTAAATTCATTTGCAATTTTTAAAAGACAAAAAAAAACCTGACTGCTTAGCCAGGCTTTTTAAAGAAATTAATCTATAGTTTGAAACTACTTCTCAGCGCAAGCGTAAGAATTGATTTCAAGACCTACAGAGATTTCAGAAATCATAGGTTTTGTCCAAGCCATTATTTATCCTTTAAAAAGTTAATATTAAAATACAATATATTAAATCTAAATTAACGTTTGCTGATTCTAATATTCATATATTGTTAATGTATTTAAAATGAATAGTTATTATTAAACTATGTAAACTATTAGTAATAATTATTTTGTTAATAGATTATCTTCAGTTATTTTTTATTCTCATTGAATACAAAATGAAACGTGAATTACGTAGAAAAATAATTTATATTTATAAACATCTAGCTAATATTAATTTATACATTAAATACATATTATGATTTTCCTAATTGTTCTTTTTTCAATATCAATTCTTCCGGTTGTTTGGATCAATTATGTTTTTAAAAAGAATGACGAAATCTTACCAAATATGCCCTTTAATGGGATTGAATTTGGGAATCAGCTAATTAAAGAATTGGAATTAAAAGACGTTTGTTTGGAGAAAACCTTAATAGGCGATCACTATGATCTAGATCAGAGAAAAGTCAAAGTAGGGGAAGATAGACTTAGAAAAAAAAGTTTAACATCTATATCAATTATCTGTCATGAAATAGGTCATGCAATTCAACACGCTGAGAACTACACTCCACTGATTACAAGAACAAAACTTGTTAAAAATACTCTATGGATTAATAAAATCGCATTTGCTGTTATTTATATTGGACTACCAATAATATTTGCTACAGGTTACCTTCCACTTATTAAAGTATGCATTTTACTTATTTTACTAAGCTTATTTATTGGGGTAGTTATTCATCTTGTTACACTTGAAGTGGAATTAGATGCAAGTTTTAATAAAGCTATGCCAATTATTAAAAAAAAAATTCCAGCAGTTTATCATGATTCATGTCGTTCTATTCTTCGAGCTGCAGCTTTTACCTATGTAGTTGGTGTATTCAAAAATTTAATATCTTTGAGAATGATATGGACTGTCCTTTCCAGAATTAGGTAATTAAATTAATCCAGTTATTAATTCCTTTGAAAACATTTACATTGTAATAAAATTAATGAAAAAGCTATTAATAATGTTTATTTATTCATTTCTGTCTTTTGAAGTAATGTCATTTGATAATTTGGTTGGAAAGAATCTTATTTGTGAGGGAAAATACCAAGTAATTGGATATGAGTTTTTAAATAATAATGAAGTTATTAGACACGCATCGTCAAACTCAGAAAGCGATTATTATAAAAATAGTGGTCTTTATGAAATCACTAAAAAATTTATAAAGCTTGATGTAGAAGGTGATATATTTACTAGAGAAATTTTACGAAAAACTTTAGAACTCTTTATAGGCGTTCATTTAAATAATTCAAAAGTAGGAGACTGCATTTTTTATTCTGGTGACATAAATGAATATTTTAACACACATAGTTTTGATTAGTTACGATAGAGTTGGTTCATTTAAATTATTTATAGAATAAAAAAGAGCACAAAGTTTTTCGTAATTGCGTTAACTATAACAAGCTATAAGATTAAGAGGTAATGACAATTTTTTCTAAACGACAGGTTTATCATTCCTTATCCTTGTTATTTTTTATCATTTTAGTAACGGCTTGTTCAAGTACTCGACTAATCTATTCATTTACGGATAAATTCATCAAAGATGAGATTAATTACTTTCTATATTTGGATGAAGAAGAAAAATTACTGATGAATCAGCAAGTTTCAGAAATGATAAATTGGCACAGAACATCAATGATGCCAAGTTATGCTTCCTACCTAGATAATATTGCAGATACATTAGAAGTGGGAGAATATGATGCAAACAAAATAACTATAGTTATTGATGAAGGACGTATTCTAATTGAAGATACTGTTATTGGTTTAACACCATATGCATCAAGGTTTCTTATTCGCATCAATAATGATGGAGCTATCGAATTTATGAAAAAGCAAATGTTGATGCGTCAACAAGAGCGCATAATCAAACTTTCGGAACCAAGAGAAATAAGATATAAAGATCGTTTTGATAAGTTAAGTAAAAATTTTAAAAGATTTTTTGGAGATCTAACAAATGCTCAAATTGAAATGCTAGAAACCCATTCGCATGAAACGCTTAATGACTCAAGGGTTCGTTTGCATAACAGGACACTACGTCAAAAAGTATTCGTAAGATTTATGAAATCTCAGCCAAATGAAGCAGAGCTTAATGCTTATTTAAACAAACTTTTGATAAGAGGCCATGAAATTATAAATCCCAATTATGAAGATTTTTCTCAAGCTTCACTATCTCGTTTCAAGATACTTTTAATAAAAATGTTAGCAATTTCGTCGGAAAAACAACGAAATGTGATGATTGATAAACTTCGCAGTTATGCAAGGGAATTTAATACTATTTCCAAATGAAATATTAAAGATTTATTAGACTAAATTAGAATTAATGGTGAAATATTTTTGAAGAAAAATATCTAAGTTATGTAACTAGGATTATTAGGTAAACAATTGAATTTATTTATTTTTTTTTATAATTAGATAAATAATCAATCCAAGGAAGAAGATTATTAATAGAACGCCTCTACCGTAAGCTAGATTTTCAAGCACTTCCATAATATTTAAAAATAGTTAAAATTTGAAGAAGTTCTATGTTTTATGCTATTTTTAGTTTAAATTCATAATGTTTTAAGTCTGAAATTAAAAATTCAGCAAGCAAGTTTTAAGAATTTTAAATAAAGGTAATTCAAAAGAAACAATATATAAATTAATAAAACTATTTAATGCAATTTAGTTATAGTTATTATTTAAAATTTTATACAAATAAGATTTCTTTTCATTACATATTGAAATATGACTGAAAACGTAAATTTAAAGAAAGAAACTGATTTTAAATCCAGCGAATCAAGCACCGGTGAGAATAAGCAATGGGATAAGGATAATCAGGCTTGGTGGGATTGGTATGTTTCTCTAGCTGATAACTCAAATTCTAAAACCAAGGAGGTTCTGTTAGAACTGCCTGAACCACCAAATATAAAAGATGCATCAAAAATTGATTTAAAACAGCAACTCTCAGAACCTTACGACCTAACAACACAAGATATATCAAATTTTCAAAAAAACGGTTTTATAAAGTTAAAGAACGTTTTAACACCAGCTGCAATTCAACTTTTAAGACATGAAATCCTATCGCTTTTAAAAAAGACATTTGAAAATTATAACGAAAATAAAAAAGATCGTTTTTTAAGTCTTGAAATGATGTGGTTAAAAAATACTGTAATCAAAGAATTTGTTTTAAGTTCACGTATTGCAAAGATTTGTGCTGAATTACTCTCAGTAAAAAAAATTCGTCTTTATCATGATAACGCCTTAGTTAAAGAATCAGGCTGTGGTCGTACACCCTGGCATTATGATGATCATCATTTTCCATTAGAAACAAATGATGTGGTAACTGCCTGGATTCCTGCTCAAGCAATCCCGATTGAGATGGGTCCTCTAACTTTTGCAAAGCCATTAGAGATTTATAAACTTGTAGAAAATATTGAATTTAACGAATTTGATACTAGTTACGATAAAAAAATAATTGATATTTTTAAAAAGGAAAAAGTTTCAATTGTTGAAGAACCTTTTGAATTAGGTGAGGTAAGTTTTCATCATAATCTTAGTTTCCACACTGCCTCTGAAAATAAAACAACCCAAAGTCGAATTGTTTTAGCCAATACCTATTTTGCAGACGGTGCGCGTGTTGTAAATAATCCTACTATGATCTCAGGAGATTGGAAAAAATTTATTCCTGCAACTAAGCCAGGTGAAATTGTCTCAAGTAATTTAAACCCAATTTGTTGGCCTGCAAATAATCAAGTTTAGTCTAAAAATTTAATGCTCTTCAAAAATAATTATAAAAACTTTAACTCTTCATGGATGAATAAAATCGATTCAGGTGAAAACCCAAATAGTCAAGATTTATTAGATCATCTTCATACTATCCACAATCGACATGCAGGTTTTACTGAAAAGATTGCAACCAGTTGTTGTGATTCAAATGGAAAGAATAGTTATGAATTACTAATTGATACTATCGATCCAAATTCTCATATCGATATTCTTGATTTGGCATGCGGAAGTGGGGTTCTTTTAGAGTATTGTAATAAACGTTTTCCTTTTAATCTAAAACTTTCTGGTGTGGATATGAACGACAATGAACTTAAACTTGCACGCATCAGACTTTTAAATGAAGATATAGATTTTTTTAATGCAAAGGCACAAAAACTAAACTTTATAAAAGACTCTTCAAAGGATGTTATTTTTTGTCATTGGGCATTAACATTAATGGATCCTATTATCCCTGTATTAAAAACCATTAAAAGGATACTAAAAAATCATGGTATTTTCTCTGCGATTGTCGATGGCGATTCAAATTCTGCAAAAGGATATTCAGAAATTAATGATATTATATACAAATATGTTCAAAAAATATTCCCTAATTATGGATTATTAGAATTAGGTGATCCAAGAGTTAGATCTTTAAAAACACTCAATGAACTTGTTAAAATGGTATTCGATGACTGTGCAATAAAAATTACCCCTCATGTACTTACTTTTAAGGAGACACCGAAAGTTTTAGCTAAAGATGTTTCAAGATTCTTTTATGCTTCATTAGTTTTATCATCTAAACATTATCAGATTTTGGTATCAGAACTTGAAAATTATTTTAATAAATCTTCAGTAAATGGTTTAAGTGAATTTAATCTTCCTGTAAATCGTTTAATTGTTGAGAAGAGCTCAAAATTATATTTTCTAAATAAATGATTTCTCAATGATATTTTTGAGTTTTTGTTTATTTCTTTTCTTATTCACCCTAATAGGTTTTTTATCAGTTCTTAAGAAAAAAAATACAACTCAAGACTATTTGCTTGCAAACCAAGAGATTAAACCCTGGTTAGGAGCTATATCAGCCATTGCAACGTCAAATAGTGGATACATGTTTATTGGTCAGATTGGATTTACATATGTTTATGGTCTGCAATCTGTTTGGCTTATGTTTGGATTAATTTTTGGCGATTTTATATCATCTCTTTTTGTACACAAAAGTTTAAGGAAGAAATCAGAAGAATTAAAAGTTTTTAGTTTCGCAAATCTAGTAAGTAAATGGCATGGAAAAAATTATAAGTATGTTCAATTATTTGGTGGATTT
>ENA-OSEY01002163-OSEY01002163.1-marine-metagenome-genome-assembly--contig:-NODE-2163-length-12898-cov-4.124171_pt1 | contig 12898 bp, 12 predicted proteins | sample MGYA00248465_ERZ534230 | MGnify/ENA primary metagenome ERZ534230 (study PRJEB26409, sample SAMN06344110) | marine metagenome | isolation source: Sea water from surface | place: Atlantic Ocean:Southern... | reverse complement strand
ATATCTGGCAAAAAAATATCTTGATGAAAATCAGCAGCATTCATTAGGAAAAATTATTGGTGTTTTGGTCCTAATCGGATATTTAAGCTGGGTAATTTTAGAAATACTAGCAGGCTCATTTAATTTAAAACTCCACCTCCCTTTTCATCTCTGCAGAACAGCGAATGTTCTTATTTTTATCGTTTTGTTTTTTAGAAGCTTTTTGGCTTACGAGATTGTATTTTTTTGGGGATTAACAGTTATACATGCCGTTATCACTCCTGATATTACTCAAGGATTTCCCCATTATCATTTTGTTCGCTACTGGTTAACCCACCAAATGATGATCATAGGAATAATATACGCGACATTTGTTTATGATATTAGGCCTCATAAAACAAGTATCTATAAATCATTTGTAGCCCTATTGCTATTCTTCCTTATTACCATTCCAGTTAACCTGCTCTTGGATGCAAATTATTTCTGGATATGCGGAAAACCTCCAGTTGGAACCGTGTTGGATTATTTTGGACCATGGCCTTGGTATCTAGTTGTAGCTACATTATTAGCCTTGATCCACTTTTACTTTTTTTACTATTTAATAAATTTTATTTCTTCAAAAATATCTAAATGAGGTAACATAGTGAAATCGTATCATAAGGAGCTATGGCTCAATATTGAAAAAAGAATGGATTTTATCAATATTACGCCTGAGGTTGAACAAGCAGTAATTGAAAGCGGTATTAAGGAAGGTCTTTGCCTAGTTAATGCAATGCACATTACCGCATCAGTGTTTATTAATGATGACGAGCAAGGCTTGCATAGAGATTATAAGTCATGGCTTGAAGAACTTGCACCGCATGAGCCCCTATCTCGTTACGATCATAACCTTACGGGAGAAGATAATGGAGATGCTCATCATAAACGACAAATAATGGGCCGAGAAGTTGTTGTTGCGATCACAAAAGGTAGTCTTCATCTCGGTACCTGGGAACAGATATTTTATGGAGAATTTGATGGTATGAGAGATAAACGAGTTCTAGTGAAGATCATAGGTTCTTAACAACAGATGATCGATCAATACAAATATACTTGGAAAATGGTAAAGCCATTAATTCCAATAATTTTCTTAGCTATTTGGGTAGTTCTTTTTGAAGATAAAATTTGGCCAGATTGGGAAAATGAGATACCAGTTAAAAACTTTGAAAGAGGCGAAATCCAATGGGAATATGATATGAATTCAGAGCAAGCAAAAGAGAACTATCGTTTTGAATTTATTCAACTAACTGGCGTAGCTGATACCTCCAGACATGATACATTGATCGTAGATAAAACTGTTTTTTGTAAAATGGAAAATCTGGAAATGATTAATCTAAAAGACTTTTATGGGAAACAAATAAAGCTCAAAGGTCGCGTACTTGGCTATCATGAATCAACTAAGAAACTTAGACTAGATAAATGCTTTATCCTTAGCTCACCAGGAATTTGAATCTTTGCCTTTTAAAGAAAAAGCTCTTGATATATTAAAACCCAGATATAATCTGCTATCTGATATATCTCCATTAGCATTTTCAATAAATGTTAACTCGTAGGGCCCTTGGGCGTTGGAGATCATTACTTGAAAAACGTGGCCCCCAGTTTCATAATCAAAACCAATGGCAAAACTATTTTTAAAATTTTCTTCTCTCGAACCAATTGGAATAAAATAATCACCATTAATTGAAAATCTACTTGTGATTTTATACCTGCCAGCAAATCCCAAAGAAAACAATTGGTGCTTTTCTTCTTCTCTAAAAACAAGATTTTTATGAATGAAAGTTGGAAGTAACTCAAGAGAGAGGTTTCTGTTAAACTTTCGACCAATGATCAACTGGTTTATGTACAATAGTCTGTTTGAAAAATTATCCTTTAGTGCTGGAGCCTCTTCTGATTTACGGCCAGTTTTTATTCCTAAATCGCTGTAAAGTAGTACTGAGACCGGCATGTTTCTAGCTCCTTTAGATTGTCTTAAAAGTTTTGTTTTAAGAAAAATATCATATATTTTGTCAAAACTACTTCTTCCCAATCCAAGGGCAAATACATCATTAAATCCATAACTAAAATCATACCTTATGATCGCATAATCGGTACCAAAAAGATCATAAAACCCATTTTCAATTGAACCAAAACGATGTTGAATCATAAACTGTAAAACTTTAGGCTTTGGAATTTCTAGAGATTGTGCATTAGCTACTCGAGTGCCTTTGAAAGCGTACTCAACATAATCTACCTCTTTGGGTTCATCATTAATTAAGTCAAATAGGTCATCTTGCGCAAAGACAAATGAAAATGAAAATACTATTAGAAAAAGCATCTTCATCTTGGATTTAATTGGACAGATACGTCCACATTAATTACCTCTGCAATGTTAGACCTAACTACTTTAGGAACTTTAATGTTGTAATCAACTAATTTGACATTAAAGTTGCTCTCGCCAATAATAGATTTTGAACTAAGCCATATTTTACCTGGCTCTTTAATTTTTTGCTTAATCCCATGAATAGTTAACTCTCCCTCAATGATCACTTCAGTAGGATTTTCTGATAATTGGATTGTATTCCAATCAAGAATTTTACCTTTAAAAACGCTTTTTGGATAAATATCTGATTCAAGATAGCTTTCATTAAAATGCTCCTGCATTAATGCATTTTTAAAGGTGAATCCTTTTATAGGAAGTTGAAATGCAAATTCGCCAGTGCCTTTATCTAAAACGCAAGATACTTGTTTATTAATTGCTTTTATATCTTCTAGTGGAGTTGAAGAAAAAAAGCTAATAACCCCCTCACGAGTAATATACCTTTCTTTAGCAAAAGAAAAAGATAACAGGGTAAACAAAATGATTAATATGTTTTTATGATTACTCATCATTGACAAAATAACTCCGAAAAATTTTGAATAATATCTAATTCTTGTTGCGATAATTTTGCAGAACCTTTTGGCATAAATCGTGGATTCGTAATATTAAGATTAATTCTTTCAATCGTTTTGCCCTCCATAATTGTTGCAACTGAACCTTCAAAACTGTTATATCCGGGGTGACAACCTACACAATTATTAACTAAAATTGGAGCAACTGATTGTGCATAATAATTCTCTAACTCAATACAATCATAATTAAGGTAACTGGACTCTACATTTTTTTGACAGCTACTTAGCACCAATAATAATAGAAAAAAAAGTTTCATTTTTTATACATATTTATATTTAATTCCATTAAAATTTTCAATATGTATACTATAATTGTCAATAATGTTTCAAAATAATAAAATTCAACTTATCAAAAAATATTTACCATTAGTATTCATTGTTCTGTTAATTATAGTTTATGCTGTATGGAATAAACCCCACAAAAATTATTCTAATACTAAACCTAACATCACTATCGATTCATCAAATTTTATTAACGAATTCAAAACTAATTCAACTTTAGCTACAGAAAAATATCTTAATCAAGTCATCTTAGTTAATGGAAATGTAACAGATAGATTGACCAAATCTGTTGTATTAAATAATGGAATTGTGTGCACCCTTGATTCATCATCTTTAAAAGCTCTTGGACTGATTCAAATAAATAATGAGGTTTCCATAAAAGGCCGGTTCGTAGGGTTTGATGATCTTTTTGAAGAGATAAGATTAGATCATTGTTTCATTATGTAAAACTAATAGCTTTAGTTTTTCCTACCCACTCCCTTAAGCTAGCAATCTTGTTAATATTAATGTTATACACACCAAAAGCTTGCTCTACTTTACCATGAATGATAAATAATGTCTCCCAATGTATGATATCACCAAATTCAGAAAACACCTTAGGAAATAAAATACATTCATATACATCTGTCTCATCTTCTAGTGTCAAAAACTGCATGGGCTCATTAGCACTTGTTTGTGTCTCTTTTCTAGTGATATACATACCTAAAAGATAAATGTGCTTACCTAATTTATTTGGTATATCTCTTGCAAAAGAAATACGTTTACTAACAATTGGGCGGTAAGGCTGTAGTGGATGAAGGCTAATCGGATATCCAAAGGTTTCAATCTCTAAACGATATATTTCATCAACAGTGAGATCATTTTTAATCGGTCCAAAACGCAGTGGTTCATTGTCATCCTTATCATTAAGATAAAATTCAGCAACTATGTAAGCAATTTCCCTGTGACTTAGCCCACAACAAATATTTTTAAAACACTGTGCATTTGTCAACACCATTGCATCAGACAAATCTAGCTTAACCCGAAATAGAAAATCATCTAACGATTGAAATGGGCTAGACTTCCGCTCAGCTAAAATTGTTTTGATTGTACTTTTCTTCAATTTCTGAATGCTCATAAATCCCATTCTAATTTGATTTTTTGCGCCAATCCATTCATACTTACTCTCGTTGATGTCTGGTAGTTTTATCATAATACCAAATCGTTTTGCTTCACTCATGTAAGCATATGAAGAATAATATCCTCCCTGATTTGATATTACTGAAGCAATAAATTCTGCTGTGAAATGACTTTTTAGGTAAGCACAAGTGAATGCAAGCATAGCATAAGAAGCGGAATGAGGTTTGCAAAAAGAAAAACCTTTAAAGGATGATATCATCTCCCAAGCCTGCTTAATGATATCATTACTATAACCTCTTTTCATTGCCTTGATAAAAAACGTTTCTCTCCAATATTCTATTTTAATTTTATCAGAATTTCGTGAAATCACTTTCCGCAATGTGTTTGCATCTAGATAGCCTAAACCGGTCATTATCATAACAACCATTGAAACTTGTTCTTCATAAACCATAATGCCATATGTCTCTTTCAGGCATTCTAGATCTTGATGGAGGATATCCCATTTATTACCATGTATACGTTCTAACATTACATTTATAAAACGATTAGCTGCCGGACGAATTATAGACGAAAAAATAACAATATGCTCAAAATCCACGACTTTTGCCCTTGCCATCAGCTGTCTGACGGATGGACTTTCGATATAAAAAACACCTATCGTTCTGCCTGCTTTCATCATACTTTTTGTCTTGATATCTTCAACAGGTTGTATTTTATGATAGTTAATATATGGATCATCATTTGTGATCGATTGAAGATTGATCTGTTTTATGGTGTCTCTTACGACAGCTAGACTTCGGTTACCTAATAAGTCAATTTTAAGCAGTCCAGAATCTTCAACTTGATCCTTTTCCCATTCTACTATTTGCACTCCTTTTGGAGCTTTTAAAACAGGAACGTATTTGTATATCTCATCAGGTACAATCACAACGCCTCCTGGATGTACTGAAGAATGTCTAAATACGCCCAATACCTTGTCACTACTTTTCAATACATTTTGTAATCTTTCATCAATATCGACCTCAGAGAACCTGCTATCTTTTTGAACTTGATCTTTTAAATTCCTGCTAAAAGTAAATGACCTCACACGCTTTGTTATGCTATTAATCTGTTCATTTGAGAACCCATACACTTTGCTAACTTCCCGAATTGTTGAACGTGGTTTTAAAAATACTTGATTTGAAACCATTGCAGTACGGTGATTACCATATTTTTTAAAAACATAGTCAATTATATTATCACGCTCATCCCAAGGAAAATCTATATCAATATCAGGCATACACACTCTTTCAGGGTGAATAAAACGATCAAATGATAGATTATATCTAATTGGGTCAACCTGAGTAATAAAAAGACAATAACTAACCACAGATGCGGCAGCAGATCCTCTGCCGATTGTTGATTTAGTTTGAGAGACAATATCTTTTACAATCAAAAAATATGGAGCAAAACCTTTCTGCATAATGAGGTTTAATTCATGTTCAATGCGAATACTTATTGCACTTGATATCTCTCCATAACGTATTGCAGCACCCTCATAGGTGTACTTGTTTAATTTTTTGTTCGCTTGAAACGTATCTTTCAATGATAACCCAGGGAAAATAGTATTAATAAATGCCCAGTTATCTTTGCAACGTTTTGCTAAATAGTGGCTATTATTAATCGCATCCAAGCTATTTGGAAACAAGTCTATCATATCAGATTCGTTTCTAAACCAATGCTCCTCATTCTTGTACTCATCTATAGCCAAATCATCTAATGTGCTATTGAGATCAATTGCTCGAAGTGTTTTATGATATATGTGATCTAATCCATTCTTAAAATAGACGTCTGCTGTCGCAATCATTTCTAGTTTGTATTTTTTTGATAATTTCCTTGCTGTAGGCTCCTGCATTCCCGGACGCAATTCAACAAAAAGCCTGTCATTAGGGATAATGTCTTTTAAAGATTTGAGTGAAGATGATTTATGTGCGAGAACAAATAAACCACTTGAATATTTTTTTAATATATCTCCAGCAGAACGATTTGGATCTGAGTAACAATCAGTAATTAAGCGGCACATGTTCTCATAACCAATGTCATTCTCTACTAGAATCACAACCTCATCAACATTTGTTATAAGATTAACTCCCGCAATTGGCCTGACATTTTTTGACTGAGAAGCTTGAACGAAATTTATAAATCCTCTAACCGTGTTCACATCCGTCAACGCCACATGTTGGGACTCATTTAACGTAATTATCTCTTCGAGTCTGAGTGTACTCCTCATTTTTGAATAAATTGAATGAATATTTAAATGAGTAAACATAATAACTAAACTATAAGAGGAATAATTTTAATATTTACTCAATGACCTAAAACGTGTAAGACATTTGCTTTTTTAATAGAAGCAATACCATACTTACGACGTATGACTTCTACAGCTCTTGATATTTCCATATCACGCGATTCAGGTATGTAAAATAAATTTCTTTGTTCAACATAAGGCCTTAATTGACTGACATCTAATAAGATACTTCGTATCGATATACGCCTCGTGTTTGCTTTAAGAAATAATTCTTTACATTTTTTACCAACAGATGCATCATCTGGATGATCTACTCCTCCAACTTTACTTGAGCTAAACCCATCCATATAGTGAATCTCTAGTCTAATATTTTTTGATACTTGACCACGCTCTCTTAAAATAAATGCTATTTTCTCAGATAGGTCTTGAACCGCAGATAATAACATATCTTCACTATTAGTATTTTTTGGCAAAATTATTTGTTCTAATAGATGATCTTTTAAGATAGGTGGTTTTACTAATGAAGTATCTACTCCCACTGTTTCGTTTGCTAATTGAATAGAATGTGTTCCAAAAAGAGTACGAAAATCATCAACGCGTTTTGATAATGTCTGAAGTTGAGCTACTCTATCGATTAATAGAAAATAAAGTACTTTACCTACTGGTTTCAGTCTAGCAGTTGGTAGAACCTTAAAACTCAAAGGAGCAAGAAAACGATCTTCCATACCAGGAGTAACTTCGTGGATATTATCAGGAATAACACTCGTTATAATTTTACTAATGAGTTTGTTAGCACCAATACCCATTATGGATATAAGGCTAATACGGCTTTCTACTTTTTTTAAAATAGACAATCCAATGTCTTTTATATCTTTATTCAAAAAAGCAATACCTTTCATATCCATATAAAAACCACTTAGACCACTTGGCTCTATGACTGGCGAAAAGCTAGACAAGGTATCATAGGTATACTTATTTACTCGCTGATATAAAGGACGGTTATATGGCAAAAATTGAACTGCACTTTTTTTCTTTTTTGCTATGGAGACTTTCATTCCCTTATATAAACCTTCTTGCTCTGCTTCATGGGATAATGATATAATAGTGCCATTGCTATCTGAAGAAGAGATAATAGCAATTGCCCGGGTTTTTAGAGTCGGGTCAATTGCCCTTTCAGCTTGTAACTCTATGGAATCTAGATTTAAATAAAATACTTCAGGTAACATTCACGGCGTATACTAGCTAGGATATTCTCTGAAAGAATATAAAAGCACGCCATTTATGTGAAATTTATCAGTTTCTTTAATTGTAATAATTGGGAATTCAGGATTCCGAGGATGTAACTCAACATGATTTGATTTAGGTACATAACATTTGAGTGTAGCTTCATCATTAATGATCGCGACTACAATCTGCCCTGATCTAGCAGATGCTGTCTTTTTTACTACAATATAATCTCCATCTTGAATGTGTTCTTCTATCATTGATTGACCTCGAACCTGTAAGACAAAATTATCAGGATGAACTAATGATGATGGTACTGTAATACTATTTGGTGTTTCTAATGCTTCGATAGGTTCACCTGCTGCAATGAGCCCTAATAACGGCAAACAAGCCTCGGGATGCGTGGCGTGCTCTTGAGTTAATGTTAGTGCTCGTTTGCCGTTAGATCCTTTCGTCCGATATAGGTGTCCTTGTTCCTCAAGAGTCTTAACATACCAATTCACCGTCCCTAAAGATTTAAAACCAAGCCCTATCATTATCTCATCATATGTAGGTGCTTCATTTTGCATAAGGGTAAAATTATTTATGAAATCCAAGAATTTCTTTTGCTTTAGAGACAGTGAATTCATGACGTTAAATATTAATTAGTTTGTTCTTTTAATAACGGATTATATAACCCGTATGAACTGTTCTCATTCATTTCATATTTTTTAATACGACTAATTGCACGCATGACTATTAATGAATTTTCTCTTTGCTTTTTATTTTTTAATCTAAACATTTTATATACTCGTAAGTTACTCGTAAGTATTTTATAAAAGAATATTGATATAAGTCAACTACTGAAATGATCTAAACTATATTATTGTTTATAAGATCGTCTATTTCGCTATGTTCAGGAAACCGACCGAGAGATTTTTTAGAGAAGATAAGGTCTTCATCAAGGCGCACCTCAAATACACCTCCACCACTTGAAATAAGTTCTACTTGAGCGTCATACTTGCCCTTTAAATATTCCTCCAAACTGGAGGCTTTAGGTAAGTAGTTTCAAACGTTACAATATTCTATAGATATTTTCATAATATTTATTTTATATGTGCTTCTATATTAATTAAAACTCATAGGCTAAGCGAGTTTTAATTTTACCAGTTGGCTGTAATATGAAAGATAGATTTAATTTATTATTATTTTTTGTATACCACTTAGGAACAAGTACCCCGATTGCACTACCCACTAGATAACCCGCTACTACGTCTGAAAGAAAATGTTTACCTGCATCATAACGACAATACGCTGTGTATGCAGGAACTAAAAATGCTGATGCCCATAAATACGGTGAAATGTTGCTTCCAGGTCTATAATCCTCATACATACTAGCCATTAGAAACCATGAAACTGCAGAAATAGATGTATGCCCTGAAAAAAAACTTTTTCTATTATCTTTTTTCAATTTGTAATTATCCGATGCATTGTCTGCGTACAAATATGGTCGCGGCCGACCTACTAATACTTTAGTGAAATTTGTAAAACCTAAGGTTAAAAAAAGACTCTGAGCCCAAACAAGAGAGAAATTGCGATAATCGCTTCTAATTTCTTGATCAAACATCAATAATCCAGGTACAGCAATACTAGAAAATAATAATAGATCACTCATTTTTATACTGCCCACATTCCAATTATCTATTGCCCTAGAATCATAATCAGGTACGTCACTAGGTTTTAAACCAGCTATCTCACTTAAATCCATCGGCGTATAGTCTATTAGCATAGAGCCTAATAATAATCCTCCACTAATCCCTGCAATTTTCATATCTAGATCTCTTGATAGAGTATATGGGGAGTTGTTTTTTTCCTGCCCATTAACTAAAACGGATAAAATAGCCATAAGAAGGAATACTCTTTGAGCCAGCTTAATTATCATGCGCATGATTCCATAATATTTACGTTATAATATTACGCTACTCAATTAAAACATTCTTAATGTTTTCATCCTTTGCGAAAGCAAAAAAGCTCTAGCATTTAATCTTTAACTGTCCAAAAAATTTTAAGTAAAATTCGTATATACAATAATACATACAAAAATGATTAATCACCCTCTATCAAACATTATTTCACAGACAAAATTATTAGAAGAACTTGCAGATCAATATGGCACGCCCACTTATGTCTATTCGAAAAGCAGGTTAGAACATAATATTAGTGAATTGCTGAGAGCAATAAGTATGAGTTTTGCTAACTACCAGATATACTATGCTGTAAAAGCAAATAGCAACATTAACATTATTAAAATACTTAAAAATAAATTTAATGATCTGGGATGTGACTGTTCTAGTCCAGGGGAACTATTTGCAGCAGAAAAAGCAAACGTTAGCATGTCAAACTGCGTTTACACGGGTAATTATGAGTCAATAGAAGACCTTAAGACCGCATTTAATGCAGGAGCAGAAATTAATTTAGATGACTTAAATTCTTTTAATAGGCTGAAAACAATTGGAGTGCCTGAATACGTAAGCTTCAGACTAAACCCAGGAAAAGGACACGGGCAATTTAAAGGCATTATAACAGGCGGAAAAGATTCAAAATTTGGTATTCCAAAAGAGAATATTGTTGAAGCCTATAACGCAGCAAAAAGTTTTGGAGTAAAAAGATTTGGACTTCAATGCCACGCTGGATCTTCTACACTTGATGCGGATACATTCAGTGATATAACCGAACAAATATTAAAATCTGCAAGAGAGGTCGAAGATTCTTTAGAACGAAAACTAGAAAAGATTAGTATTGGAAGTGGATTTGGGATCCCTTACCGAGATGAGGAAAAGCCTCTAAATCTTCAAAAATTATTTAAAAATATAAGCCTAGTATTTAAAGGTTACTACGGAGATGATAATAAAAATTGGCCAACACTATGTATTGAGCCAGGGAGGATATTAGTTGCTGATACTGGATTCATACTAACTAGAGTAACTGGAACAAAGTCTTCTTATAAACAATTCATTGGCCTTGATGCAGGAATGGAAACATTAATGCGACCAGCTCTGTATGGAGCTTTCCATCGAGTGCAAAAAATCGGTGAAAACGATGGTGAAACTCTTAAGTACGATATTACAGGAAGAATATGCGAAAATACAGACCGCATATCTAAAGATCACAATATGCCAACTATATATGAAGAGGAGTTATGTGCGATAATGGATAGTGGAGCATATGGGTACTCAATGTCACATAATTTTAATACAAGGCCACGTCCAGCAGAGGTTTTAATTGATGAAGAAAAATTAGTCTTAATCAGAGAAAGAGAATCAATCGAAGACATATTTAGAGGATGCAATGTATAAAAAAATATTGATTCTTTATTTTTTAATGATACAATTTTTGCTTTCTCAACATTATCAAAGTATTCATCAGCAGCAACTAGAGTATTACAACGCCAATTATGTAATGCCCGAAAGAACTGACACTAACATTGTAATAAATCCAATTTCTAACAGGACAAGAAACCCATCTAGAGAGGTATTTGGCTATCACCCATATTGGATGGGTACAGCATGGACGAGTTATAATTTTAATTTGATTTCTACACTAGCTTACTTTAGCGCGGAAGTAACATCTACAGGTGGACTTAGCAATTTACATGGGTGGCCAGTTGCTAGTTTAATTAATGAAGCTCATGAGCATGGAACAAAAGTTGTATTATGTGCAACTCTATTTAATAGTAGCGATATTATAACGTTATTAAGCAGCGCTCAATACAGACAGAACCTAATCGACAATTTACTGTCTCAAGTTCAAGCGGGTAACGCTGACGGTGTAAACATTGACTTCGAATCATTCCCAGCATCGCAACGAAGTAACATGGTTACTTTCATAACAGACCTCACAGAAGCTTTCCACACTGCAATACCTGGATCTCAAGTTACATTAGCAATGCCTCCTGTTGATTGGAGCAACGCGTGGGATTATAATGCACTAGCCTCAATAAGCGATGGATTATTTATCATGGGTTATAATTACCATTACAGCGGCAGCTCTACAACAGGGCCAAACTCACCACTCTCAGGACCAGGTTACACGTTAACTTGGACAGTTTTAGATTATTTAAATAAAACAAACTTTCAAGCTGACAAACTCATTCTTGGCATTCCTTATTATGGATTTGAATGGCCCAGCGCTTCGAATGCATCTGGTGCAACCACAAATGGAACAGGAAGTCCAAAATTTTATTCTGAGATTGAGGGACTTGCTCAGTCATATGGTAAATTATGGCACTCGACTTCACAAACACCTTGGTACCATTATAACAACAATGGCTGGAACCAAGGATGGTACGATGATAGTTTATCTCTATCATTAAAATATGATTTTGCTTTATTTAATGATCTCAAAGGTGTAGGTATATGGGCTCTTGGATATGACGATGGGCGACCTGAACTATGGGAATTATTACATGCTAAGTTTGGAGACACAGCACCACCAACAAAGCCATCAAATTTGTATATGAAGAACATTGGCCAAGGTTCAATTAAAATAGATTTTACTGGATCTGAAAACGCATCTAATTTCATAGTTTTGCGAGGCTATCTAGATGTTGTTGGTGGCTTAGATACAGTTGGAATATTCTCTGAAAGGCCTATAATAATTGATAATCTTGTAGAAGGTGACTCTTACTTCCTTAGCGTAGTAGCAAGAAATTCACTTGGTAGCAGTGAACCAACAGAAATGCTTGGTGTTATACCATCAAATAATGATGTTAAAGCTTTGGTTGTAAATGGATTTGATCGAATCAATGGAACCAACAACACCTTTGATTTCATTCGTCAACATGGAAGCGCGCTTCACACTCATGGTATATCATTTGATGCTACCTCAAATGAGGCTGTAATTAACCAGCATATTGACCTTTTGGATTACCAATTCGTCGATTGGATCCTTGGAGAAGAAGGCACATCCACTAGCGCTTTTTCATATAGTGAGCAAAATAAAATTATTGAATATTTAGAATCAGGAAAATTTTTGTTTATTTCTGGCTCAGAAATAGGTTAT
>ENA-OSEY01002162-OSEY01002162.1-marine-metagenome-genome-assembly--contig:-NODE-2162-length-12905-cov-7.240100_pt1 | contig 12905 bp, 9 predicted proteins | sample MGYA00248465_ERZ534230 | MGnify/ENA primary metagenome ERZ534230 (study PRJEB26409, sample SAMN06344110) | marine metagenome | isolation source: Sea water from surface | place: Atlantic Ocean:Southern... | reverse complement strand
CCAAGGCTTTAACAGCAACAGCTTCTACAGCTAACAAGGTTCACGACTCAACAACTTTAGCAAATACAACTTTGTCATTATCTGGGCTAATTGGTTCAGAAACATTAAACGTAACTGCAAATTCTACGTTTGATAATAAGAATATAGGCTCTGGAAAAACTGTAACTGTAAATTCTATTACACTTGCTAATGGCACCAATGGTGGTTTAGCAGCTAACTACTCTATAGCGACTAGTCAAACAACAACTGCAACTGTTACAGCTAAACCTTTGATTGTTTCAGGAATAACAGCATTAAACAAATCATATGATACAACTACATCAGTGTCATTAAACACCTCATCTTTATCATACAACGGATTAGTTGCTGGAGATTCTTTTTCAGGATCATTTACAAGTTCTTTTATTGATGCTGATGTTGGCACAGGAAAATTAATTTCATTAACATCAACTTATTCTGGTGATGATGTAACAAATTATTCTATTACAGACCATCCTAATATATATGCCAACATTACTATAGGTAATCCAACAATAGGTGGATTGACTGATCAACAGAAAAATTATAGAGATGTTTCTTATTCACTTCCAGGAATACCAAGTATTTCTGGAATACCAATACAGTATACTTCAAGTAATCCAGCTGTAGCGAGTATAAACTCAACTACAGGAAATGTTTTTATAGAAAATGTTGGAACTACAACAATAACAGCGAGAATTCTACCAACTTTAAATTATAATGGGTCAACAACTTCATATGTTTTAGTTATAAAATTAAATGCAACTAATATTGATAAAATATCACATGATACAATCAGGTTATCTAATAATTTGTCACAAAATACTCAAGGATCAGTTGGTTCAAACTCAAATATAATTGGTAATAATACAAATATTAAAAATACAGGAACAAAAGGTGGTGCAGTTGTAAAAGCAAAAGTCGTTGTATCTTCAAATGGCCAAAACCCAACTGTTGAAGGCATATACAATGATGAAACAAATTTAGGAGAAGTTTCTAAAGAATTTAATGAGGAAGAAGAAAAAGAAAGATTTGAAGAACCAGGTGATATTATAGATAAAAGAAATATAGTGTTGAAAGTTACAGCAGGAGATTCTTATAATTATCAGCTTGAGTTAAGAAATAAAGGGTTAGTGATTAAGGCTTTAGATAATAGTTCAGTATCATTTATCGAAAGTAATAAAGGTTTAGTTATTCAATCTGCAATTTCAGAAGTAAAGAGTGTTGTGGGTTTTATGAAAAGTCAGTTAAAAACAATTATTATTGATATTAAAGAAAGATTTTAGTTCACTTTAGGAATGTTTTTTAAACCATTTACAATAGAATTTTCATAATGATCAAGAGCAGAATTAGTATTTTTTTTGGATTTTGATTCAATATAACTTAGTAAGTCTTTTTCTAAAATACCTATTGTATTTGTTTTTTCAAAATTCTCTTTAGACCAATTTAAAGTATCATAATTCTGAGCAAACCAATTATCACCTGTTGAACATTTTACTACATCAAGTAATTGTTTTTTAGTTAATCCAAAATCATTAATCTGAGATAATACATTTCTAGTCGCTAATACTGATGATACGGCAATAAAATTATTAAGCAATTTAACTGACATGCCTTTACCAAATTCACCAATGTGGAGTATATTATCTCCTAAAATATTAAGAAGTGGCATAACATTTTGAACTTCATTTTCATTTCCACCTACCATAAAAGTTAATGTACCTTCTTGTGCTTTTATAGTAGAGCCAGACATTGGAGTATCAATTACGGTAAAATTTTGCGGTAATTTTTTTTTTAGTTCTGAAATATAAGTTGTTGGTAATGTTGAACAAATTAATATCGTTGCATTTTTTTTTGATAATAATTCTTTATTATTCATTAATAAATTTTCTGTTTCTATTGTGTCTCTAACTATTGATAATATAACATCATTTTTTAAAAAAAACTCAGACTTGGATGGTATATATTTATTTCCAAAATCTTTAAAATTTTCACTTGCCTTAACATCATGTCCAGTTGCATTAATATCATTTTGTAATAGAACTTTTAACATTGGGTAGCCCATTTCACCACATCCAGCTATACCAATATTTTGATTGAGGATATTTGATTGCTTGTTTGTTATAGACATAATTAGTGATTATAATAAGATTAATAAATATTTTACAAATTATTTATATGAATATTGAAGAATTGAAAAAATGGATAGGCTCTTCTGAAAAATCTGAAGATATTGTTACATCATCACTTGAACAAAGATTTAGAGCTACTTTAGATATTGATCCTGGTGATCCAAAAACAGGTGACGTAGCTTCTAGTGGTATACATTGGACTTTAGCACCACCAGTGTATAAACATTCTGATTTAGGTAAAGATTCTCATCCAAAAAAAGGGGGTTTTTTACCACCCGTAACTTTTCCCAGAAGAATGTGGGCAGGTTGTGAAACTGATTTCTATTCTAAACTTCATATTGGAGATAAGGTTACAAAAATATCTTCAGTAGATGATATTTCATTAAAAGAAGGAAAGTCTGGAAAATTATGTTTTGTTAAAGCGAAATATGAATTTTATGTGAACAATGAAATTAAAATTAAAGAATTTCATAATATTGTATACAGAGAAATAAGTACAAATCAGAATATTCAGAAAGTTGAATTACCTTTTGAAAAATTTGATAATGAAAAATCTATTTATACCCATCCCACAATTATGTTTCGTTATTCTGCTATTACATTTAATGGGCATAGAATTCATTATGATTATCCCTACAGTACTAAAGAAGAGTTTTATCCTGATCTTGTTTTTCATGGTCCATTACAAGCGACCTTGCTATTACATCTTTCTGAAGAAAATGCTAATAAAACTGCAAAAAAGTTCATTCATAGAGGGGTATCTCCAGTTTTTGCTAACATGAATTTAAAATTAAAATTAAAAAAAATTGATGATGAAGAATATCATTCTTTTTCAGAGACTGATCAGCACGGAATGGCGATGGAGGGTAAAGCTTATTTCTAGTTTAATTTTTAAATTCTTCTCTAATTGTTTCTGAATTAGAGTTGAGCTCTGGAACATTTTTTGCGTATTGATGCAATCCATCATGTTCTGCTCCTGGAGCTATCATTTTTACTTTTCCATTAGGCGCTTTTACTTCAATAAATTGATTTTGTGGATGTTTTGAAAATTGTTCTATATTTGAAATTCTTCCATATGCTATGCCACCTACTTCACATTTTTCAATTACTTGATCACGAGTGTGTTTTTTAAATTTAGTGTTGATAATTTCTTCTAACTTTTTCGTGTTAACAACCCTTGCGTTATTTGAACAAAACATTTCATCACTGGCAATTTTTTCATCTTCAAGAACAAATTTACAAAAATTAACCCATTCTCGTTCATTTTGAATACCAATTAAAATTTCTAAATTATCTGCACATTCAAAAGAAGCATATGGGGTTATAGTGGGGTGTCTGATTCCACATCTTTTAGGTTCTTTTTTTGAGTAGACATATTGTAAGTACGGAACATTCATCCAATCAGACAATGCTGAAAATAAAGATACTGAAATATGTCTTCCTTTACCTGTTTTCTCTCTGCCGATTAGAGCCTGTAAAACGGCATTTAACGCAGTCATTCCTGCAGAAATATCACACACTGAGACACCTACTCTTGATCTTCCTTTCTCAATTTCATTTTCAGGTACACCTGTTAAGTCTGTAAGACCAGTTTCTGCTTGAATGAGCATGTCATATGCTTTTTGCTTCATATATGGACCTTTTTCACCAAAACCAGTGATAGAGCAAGTAATTAATTTAGGATGTTTGTCTCTTAATTCTTTTAAATTAAGTCCTAATCTTTCAAATGCACCAGGAGCTAAATTCTGAATTAAAATATCAGATTTCTTTATAATATTTTTTAAAACCTGTAGATCCTTTTTATCTTTTAAATTTAAAGCTATTGACTCTTTACCTCGGTTTAGCCAAACAAAATAGGCACTATCTCCATTAACAAAATCATCATATTTTCTTGCAAAGTCTCCTTCATGTCTCTCAACTTTTATTACTCTTGCTCCAGCATCTGCTAGTCTGCTAGATAAGTATGGAGCTGCAACAGCTTGTTCAATTGAGACTACTAATATATTTTCTAAATCTTTTGACATACATGAACTATAATATAAATTATCGTAAAATATAATATGATTTAAAAAAATATTTAATTATCTTAATTTTCGCTTATAAAAATACAATATGAATAATTTTGACTATGATTTGATTGTAATTGGGGCAGGTTCAGGCGGAACAAGAACGGCAAGAATAGCTGCCGGACATGGTGCCAAAACTGCTGTAATTGAAGGAGATAGACCAGGTGGTACATGTGTTTTACGTGGTTGTGTACCTAAAAAATTGCTAATTTATGGCTCTGAATTTTCTCATCAAGTTGAAGATGCTATTGGTTATGGTTGGGAAACTGGCAGTTTTAAATCAAATTGGAAAGATTTGATTTCAAAAAAAAATAAAGAGTTAGATCGACTTCATGAAATTTATAAAAACTTAATAATCAACTCTGGATGCGATTTAATACCAGGATGGGGAAAAGTTTTATCTGCTCATGAAGTTTTAGTAAAAAATGAAAGTTCAAAAGAACGTAAAATTTCTGCAAAAAAAATTATGATAGCTGTGGGTGGAAAATCAAGTTTTCCTGAATTTGATGGTAATTTGAATATGATTAATTCTGATGAAGCATTAGATTTAAAAGAGTTACCAAAATCAATTTTAATTTATGGATCTGGTTATATAGCTGTAGAATTTGCAGGTATTTTTAACGGTTTTGGTGTTGAAACAAACTTAGTTTTTAGGTCTGACTTTGTTTTAAGGGGTTTTGATTTAGATATAAGAAAGAAACTTACCGAACAAATAGAAAATAGAGGAATAAAAGTTTTCTCTAAAACAACAATTGAAAAAATAGAACGAAGTGACCAATTCATAACTCATCTTTCTAATGGGAAAAAAATTTTAAGTGATAAAGTTATGGGCGCTACTGGACGTATTCCAAATGTAGAAACGTTAGGATTAAATGAAATAGGTTTAAAAACTGGCAAACAAGGCAATATAATTGTGAATGAATTTAATCAGACTAATATTGAATCCATTTATGCTATTGGTGATGTTACAGATAGAATAAATTTAACCCCAGTAGCAATTGCTGAAGGTCACGCATTTTCTGATAGAGAGTTTGGAAATAAAAAAAGATTTATTTCATACGACAATGTTCCAAGCGCTGTATTTTCTCAGCCACCAGTATCAGTTGTTGGTTTAACTCTTGAAGATGCGAAAACATTAAATATAAAGGCAAAAGAATTTGTGTCTGAATTTAATCCTTTGAAAAATACAATAACTGGTAAACAAGAGAAAACTCTAATGAAACTTGTTGTTGATGAAAATGACAAAGTTTTAGGTGCTCATATGCTTGGAGACTATTCTCCTGAAATTATTCAAGGTATAGCAGTATCGATAAAAGCAGGAGCAAAAAAATCAGATTTTGATGCAACTATTGGGATACATCCCACAGCAGCTGAAGAATTTGTTACAATGAAATAAAAGTTATTAACATTGATAAAAATTATTTTTATTATAATCTGATCAAAAGGTATAGATATGAAATGGACTATTGATTCTTGGCAAAATTATCCAATTAAACAAGTGCCAACATATAATGATGGAAATGAACTTAAAAATGTTGAGGATGAACTCTCACTGAGACCTCCTTTAGTATTTGCAGAAGAAGTTAGAAGACTTCGAAGAAGATTAGCATCTGTTGCGGAGGGTAAAGCATTTTTATTACAAGGTGGTGATTGTGCTGAATCTTTTTTAGAACATAATGCAAATAATATTAGAGATAGTTTTAAAGTTATACTTCAAATGGCAGCTGTACTTACTTATGGCTCTTCATTACCCGTCATTAAAATTGGAAGGTTTGCTGGTCAATACTCTAAGCCAAGATCATCTCCAACCGAAGTAATTGATGGCATTGAACTTCCAAGTTATAAAGGCGACATGATCAATGATATGGCCTTTACAAAAGAAGGTAGAAACCCTGATCCAAATAGACTTTTAATGGCATATGATAAGTCAGCCTCTACACTGAATTTGTTGCGAGCATTTGCAAGTGGAGGAATGGCAGATTTGAATAAAATTCAAGAGTGGAATTTAGAATTTGTTAAAGGAACAGATGAAGTCAATCGATATATTGAAATAGCTGAAAAAATATCAGAAGCTTTAACTTTTATGAAAGCTTGTGGAATAACTCCAAGTAATACATTGCAGTTAAGAGAAACTGAGTTTTACACTTCACATGAGGGTTTATTACTGAATTATGAAGAAGCTCTTACTAGAAAAGATACTATAACAGAAGAAAAGGGGTGGTTTGCAACTTCAGCGCATATGTTGTGGATTGGTGACAGAACAAGAGATTTAGATGGTGCTCATGTAGAATATATGAAAGGAATAGCAAATCCTATTGGCTTAAAATGTGGACCTTCAACTGATCCAGATGAACTTTTAAAACTAGTGGAAACTCTAAATCCAACAAATTCATTTGGAAGATTAACTTTGATTGCAAGAATGGGGGCTTCTCAGGTAAGAGAAAAGTTATCTCCACTTGTCAAAGCTATTAAAAAATCTGGATTAGCAGTTGGATGGTGTTGTGACCCAATGCATGGTAACACAATTAAGGCATCCAATGGTTATAAAACAAGAAAAGTTGATGATATAATGGAAGAGGTTAAAGGTTTTTTTGAAGTTCATTTCGATAATAGCACCATTCCTGGTGGGGTTCACTTCGAAATGACTGGTCAAAATGTTACTGAGTGTGTTGGTGGAATATATAATGTTAAAGAAGACAATTTAAGTGATAGATATCATACTCATTGTGACCCTAGACTAAATGCAAATCAATCACTTGAATTAGCCTTTCTTTTAGCTGAATTGTTAGTTAATAAAAGGAAAAGTAATTAAGCTAAAAATTTTATTAATATGGTTAATAGAAATAAAATAAAAACTTCAAAAGATATATTTGAAAATTCAAGGCCTAATATAGAAGATCTACCATCAATTACTGATAGTTATTTTACGAAAAGTAAATCTATTGTGTCAAAATTTGGTGATACTGAAGTGACATATGCAATTTTTATGAGAAGGCCAGTGTTGTCAGCTCTTAACCCTGCCTTAAAATGGCTAGATAATATTTTAAAAGATAGAAATTGTAAAATTAATGTTAAGAGATTTTTTGAAGAAGGAGAGTATGTTGGTGCTGGCGAACCTCTAGCATATATATCTGGTTCTTTTTTTAATCTCGTTGATTTAGAAACAGCTTTATTACAAAAGATTGGAGCAACATGTGTTGCTGCTTATAATGCAAAATCAATGGTAAGTTCTCTACCCTATGCTTCTTTTCTTGCAATGGATGCAAGGCATTGTGCAGGAACTGATATGGCTGATTTAATGGCTTATGGTGCTTTTGTTGGCTCAGAATCTGCTAAAAAAGAAAAGGATGTTGTTGGATTTATTGGGTGTGCTACAGATAGGACAGCATCTTTATTTGATAAAAAAAGTGGCTTGGGAACAATGCCTCATGCTTTGGTCGGGTATGCTGGCACAACCCTTGAAGCTGCAAAAATGTATCATAAAACATTTCCAAATGAACCATTAACTGTATTAATTGACTATTTCGGAAAAGAAATTACGGATGGATTATCAGTAGCTAGATATTTTAAAAATCTTGCAAAAGAGGGAAAGTTATCACTTCGTTTAGATACTCATGGCAGTAGATATTTAGAAGGTCTAGACGTAGCTGGCTCATATAATGTATTAGAGAGAAATGCCCCTGATTCAATAAGAGGTTATCGAACAGAACAAGAGTTAAGATATTTAATAGGTACAGGAGTATCAGCTGCTTCAGTTTGGAGATTAAGAGAAATTTTAAATGATGCTAATTTTCAAAAAGTAAAAATTGTTGCAAGTAGTGGATTTGGCCCTGAAAAATGTAAAGTTTTTTCTTTTGCAAATGTACCAGTTGATACTATAGGTACCGGGTCATATTTACCAAGTAAATGGTCCGAAACATATGCTACAGCAGATATTGTTTCCTATGGTGGAAAATCAATGGTTAAATTAGGAAGAGAATTTCTATTTAAGAAGTAGAATTTATAACTATATATAAACTATGGCGACAAATCTAAAAATTGCATTAGCGCAACTAAATCCTTTGGTTGGAGATGTAATTGGTAATGTTGATAAATTAATTTCTGTAAGGTCAAATTTAGATGATAGTGTTGATATATTAGTAGCACCAGAGCTTTATATTTCTGGTTATCCAATTGATGATTTGGTTCTGAGAGAAGATTTTTTAGATTTAGTAGATAAAGGATTAGAAAACCTTGCTAAAGCAACAAAAGATTGTAAATCATCTATAATTGTTGGCGCTCCAAGAAAAGAAAAAAATACTATTAGAAACTCAGTATTTGTAATTGAAAATGGAGAAATTTCTACATTTAGAGATAAATACGAATTACCAAATTCTGGGGTTTTTGACGAACAACGTATATTCACCCCTGGAAATTTATCTGGGCCAGTTAATATTAAAGGAGTAAGAATTGGAATTCCAATTTGTGAAGATATTTGGAGAGAAAATGTTATTGAGTGCCTGGCAGAATCGGGAGCAGAGATTATAGTTTCAATAAATGCGTCTCCATTTACTTTGAGCAAATATAATGAAAGATTATCAGTTGTTATATCTAGAATTAGAGAAAATGAGCTTCCTTTAGTTTATCTGAATCGATATGGAGGTCAGGACGAACTAGTTTTTGATGGTAACTCTTTTGCTTTAAATGATGATGGCTCAATATTTTTGAACTGTAAATCATTTGAACATGATATTTCTATAATCAATTTTAGAAAAGATAAAAAATGGATTGGAAAAGGAGATATAATTAAATCTTCAACTAAATATGAAAGTTTGTATAAAGCGCTTGTTTTAGGTTTAAGAGATTATGTAAAAAACAATAAATTTCCTGGAGTTATTTTAGGAATGTCTGGAGGAATAGATTCTGCTTTAGTATCATCCCTTGCTGTTGATGCTCTTGGCCCTCAAAATGTTCATGCCGTGATGATGCCTAGCCCTTATACAAGTAATGAAAGTTTAAATGATGCTAAGGAAGCTCTAAATTTTCTTGATGTAGAATATAATGAATTAAACATTGAAGACAGCATGAAAATTGTTGATAAAACTCTTTTAGATTTTAAAGGTCCAGATTTTAAAATAGGTATTACTGAGGAAAATATTCAATCAAGATTGAGAGGTTTATTATTAATGGCTCTATCTAATCGATTTGGATATATGTTGTTAGCAACTGGTAATAAGTCAGAGTACGCGGTTGGATATGCAACATTGTATGGAGATATGTGTGGAGGTTATGCTCCAATAAAAGATGTTTGGAAAACAGATGTGTTTGAATTATGTAAATGGAGAAATAATAACCACTCTTCATTTTTTTTAGGCCCAAACTCAAAAGTGATGCCAGATAATATCATTAATAAACCACCTACAGCTGAGTTAAGAGATAATCAAAAAGATACTGATAGTTTACCAGATTATAATATTTTAGACGAAATTTTGAGAAGCTTAGTTGAAAAAGAATTATCTGTTCAAAATATTATTAGTAAAGGTTTCAATGAATCCGAAGTTAAAAAGGTTTCTCGATTATTATCTATTGCTGAATATAAACGTTTTCAGTCAGCTCCTGGTCCTAAAGTTACAGATAAAGCTTTTGGCAGAGATAGAAGGTTTCCATTAACTAGTGGGTTTTCAAATTGGAATTAATTAACTTTACATAAACGTACCCAGAGTTTATTAAATTTTAACAGATAAATTTTTTGGAAAATATAATGAATAAGCTACGATTTGCCCCTAGTCCGACTGGTAATTTACATGTTGGAAATTTTAGAACCGCATTGATAAATTATCTATTGGCAAAAAAATTATCAGGCCATTTTATGTTGAGAATTGACGATACTGATATCGAGAGATCTAATTTGATTTATGAAGAGCAAATAAAAAAAGATCTTGTTTGGGCAGGTATGAATTGGGATAGTGAAGTTAAACAAAGTCAAAGAATTAATAAATATAAAGAAGTTTTAGATTTGTTAATAAGTAAACAATTAGTTTATCCATGTTTTGAAGATCCTGAAGAATTAAACCTTAAAAGAAAAGCTCAATTGTCATCTGGAAAACCTCCAATTTATGACAGAAAATCATTAAATTTAACGGATAAAGAGATAGAAGAAAAGATATCAAATGGAAAAAAACCTCATTATAGATTTTTTTTGAAAAGTGAAAAAATTATTTGGAATGATTTAGTTCGTGGTGAATGTGTATTAGACACATCATCTGTTTCTGATCCGATTATTGTTAGAGAAGATGGAAGATTTATTTATACTTTAGCGTCTGTAATAGATGACAGTGATTTTAAAATTACTCATATAATTCGTGGAGAAGACCATGTTACAAATTCAGCAGTGCAAATTCAGATTTTTAAAGCTTTAAACTCACAAATTCCTCAAATGGGACATTTATCATTAATGACTGATATTGATGGAGGAGGATTATCTAAGAGAATAGGAAGTCTGTCTATTGATGAATTAAAAAAACAAAATATAGAACCTCAAGCTTTAACGAGTTATTTAGCTAAAATTGGTTCCTCTCAAAATGTTGAATTACATAATTCTATAAATCAGCTTATTAATGAATTTGATATCAATTCATTTAATAAAGCACCTACAAAGTTTGATCATGAATTTTTAAAAAATTTTAATATTAAATTTTTTCAATTAATTAATTTTAATACAATTAAAGAGAGAATAACTGAGAATAAAGCTTATTTCACAGAAGAGTTTTGGGATTTTATTAAAACTAATGTTTCTTCAATTGATCAAATTCATGAGTGGTTAGATATCCTTTATGGTAACTTTTACATTGATAAAAATAATAATTTTGAAACAAAAAATTTCTATTTGAATTGTTTTCCAGATCAGCCAATTGATCATCTAACATGGTCTAAGTGGTTAGAAAATATAACACTAAAAGTTAATGATAAAAAAATTAATATTATTAAAAATATTAGAGCATTTTTAACAGGTAAATCATCAGGTCCTGAGTTATCAAGTTTAATAATTTTTTTAGGAAAAGAAAAAATTTTTCAAAGGCTTAAGACAGATAATTAAATATGCTAAAGATTTATAATACATTATCTAAAAAAATTGAAGATTTTATCCCTATAAATAAATCACATATTAAAATTTATGTATGTGGTCCAACTGTATATGATAAAATACATATAGGAAACGCCAGACCTTTGGTTGTTTTTGATACATTTGTAAGATTATTAAGGTATAAGTATCCAAAAGTGACTTATGTAAGAAATATTACAGATGTTGATGACAAGATAAATGATCGTTTGATATCTGAAAAAATTACCTTAAAAGATCTTACTGATAAAACTATTAATGATTTCCAAAAAGATTGTACATCATTAAATAATTTATATCCAGATTATGAACCCAGAGCAACTGAACATATTTCAGAAATGATTAAAATGATAGAAAATCTAATTTTAAATGAATTTGCTTATTTATCAAAAGGGCATGTTTTATTTAATATTAAAAAATTTCCAGAATATGGAAGTTTGTCTAATAGAACATTAGATGAAATGATCTCTGGTTCGAGAGTAGAGGTCGCTGATTATAAAATTAATCCTGGAGATTTCGTTCTTTGGAAACCTTCAGAGCAAAATATACCAGGATGGGAAAGTCCATGGGGAAGGGGCAGGCCAGGCTGGCATATTGAATGTTCTGCGATGAGTAAAAAATATCTAGGAGTTCAATTTGATATTCATGGAGGTGGCGCGGATTTAATTTTCCCTCATCATGAAAATGAAATTGCCCAATCTAGATGTGCAAATAACTCTAATTCTCTAGCAAATTACTGGATGCATAATGGTTATGTAAATATTGATAATGTTAAGATGTCTAAGTCTTTAAAGAACTTTGTAAGTATATCAGAACTTCTTAATAAATTTAAGGGTGAAACTATAAGATATTTTTTGTTACAATCACACTATAGAGCGCCATTAAATTTCTCAAATAATTCTCTTTTAGAAGCAAATACTTCATTATCAAGTTTGTATAGATCAGTTGAAGATTTATCTGTAAATGGTGATCCTGATAAAGAAATATTAACTAATTTAGAAGATGACGTTAATACTCCTAAAGTTTTTTCTAGATTACATTATTTGTCTGAACAAGCTAACAAGGGAAGTATTGAGGCTGCACAGCTTTTAAAAAATTCATCACCAATTTTAGGATTGCTTGAAAACACTTCAGAAAATTGGTTTAAAACAAATTCATTTAATCAAGATCATTTATCAACTAAAAAGCTAACAAAAAGACAAATTTTAGAACTTATTGAAAAAAGAGCAAATGCTAAAACCAAAAAAGATTTTGAATTAGCAGATAAAATAAGAAAATCTTTAGATGATGAAGGAATAGTTTTAGAAGACAATGCAAATGGTACAGATTGGCGATATAAATAATTTATATGAATAATGTTTTTATAATATTGGTTAAGCCACAATTAGGTCAAAACATTGGTTCTGTAGCAAGAGTAATGAAAAATCTAAATTTTAAAAATTTAAGGATTGTAAATCCAAGAGATGGTTGGCCAAATCAAGATGTAATATCAACTGCAGCTGGAGCTGACGATGTTATAACAAATACTAAAGTGTTTGATAACGTTTCTGAAGCCTGTAATGATTTAAATTATTTATTTGCATCCTCTGC
>ENA-OSEY01002160-OSEY01002160.1-marine-metagenome-genome-assembly--contig:-NODE-2160-length-12907-cov-2.677475_pt1 | contig 12907 bp, 9 predicted proteins | sample MGYA00248465_ERZ534230 | MGnify/ENA primary metagenome ERZ534230 (study PRJEB26409, sample SAMN06344110) | marine metagenome | isolation source: Sea water from surface | place: Atlantic Ocean:Southern... | reverse complement strand
AGATTTAGCCAAACAAGGTGTAAATGTAAATGAGGGTGTTGTTAATAATAATGGTGAGAGTGTAAATATTTCTCAACCAGAAAATACATCACAATCTACTGAACAACCTGCAAGACCTAATTGGTTGCCAGAAAAATTTAAGTCTGCTGAAGAATTAGCAAAAGCATATGGTGAACTTGAAAAGAAAATGTCAGCACCACAGCAGGAAGAACAACCAGTAGAGAGTGTTGAAGAAAATACTCAACCTGAAGAAGTTCAACAGCTAGATAAATATTATGATGAGTTCATTGAAAAGAATGAATTATCAGAAAAAAGTTATGAAGAACTAGACGCTATGGGTTTACCTAGAGATTTAGTTGATGGTTATATTGCAGGTCAAAAAGCACTTGCAGACAATGATGTATCTGAAGTTCAGAAAGTTGTTGGTGGACAAGATAACTATGCACAACTTTTAGATTGGTCTTCTAAAAATCTTAATCAAGCAGAGAAAGACGCTTTCAATGATACGATAGATAATGGAAGTACTGAACAAGTTAAAATAGCTGTTCAAGGTTTGATGTCTAGAGCAGGTATGTCACCTGACAATGCACAACAAAATTTATTTGAGGGTGATGTTAATGTCACTAACACTGATACTTTTGGTTCTGTTGCACAAGTCACTGACGCAATGAATGACCCAAGATATTCAAAAGACCCTGCATATAGAAAAGAAGTAGAAGAAAAACTTGCTAGGAGTTCTGTAATCTAATGTTGAATTTTGTTTTACCTATTCTCAAAAATCCTTTGACAAGAATGATTGGTTCTAAAGTCATTGATGGGATTAATCATAAAATGGAGAAAGATAAAATAATTAGAGCAAAAGAAATTGAAGCTGTAAAAACAGTTTCTGTTGAACAAGTAAGACAACAAGAACACTCAATTAAAGATGAGATATTAACTCTTTTAATTAGTGCTATTTTTATTTTTACTTTTCTACCATTTTCACAACCTTATATGACTAAAGGTTTTGAGATACTTAAATCAGCACCAACTGAATTTTGGTGGGCAGTTCTAATTGTCTTCTCAGGAAGTTTTGGAATGTCTACTCTTAAAAACATAAAGGGGAAAAAATAATGTACGGAAAAAAGAAAAACAAAAAAGGTAAAAGCAAAAGCAAAAAACAACAATCTGCAATTGCTATGGCTAAAAAGAAAAAGCTAAAGATGTACTAATATGGCACTTACAGATAAACAAAAAGCTACCTTGAAAAAACATAGTGTTCATCACTCAAAAAAGCATATGGCTTTGATGAACTCATTAATGAATAAAGGTAAGTCTTTTAAATTTGCACACCGACAGGCACTTAAAATTGCAGGAAAGTAGGTGGCAAAAAAGAAGAATAGTCTTCTTAATAAGATAGAACACGAAACTAGAAGTAGATTTAAAAAAACAAGTATCTCAAAAAAGAGACCTAAATTTTCTTCTATGAATAAAAGTAAAAAGAGAACTTTTAAAAAGGCAAATAGAGGTGGAAGATAAAAAACCTTTAAATAAAATTATTAGAGATAATACAGGAAGTAAAAAGTTTAAAGTTTACGTCAAAGATAAATCAACAGGTAATATCAAGACAGTCAGATTTGGTGACCCAAATATGAAAATAAAACGAAGTTCAGACAGTAATAGAAAATCTTTTATGGCACGACACGGTGCATTGTTAGATAAAGTAAAAGGTCAAAAAAATCTATCACCAGTATATTGGGCTTTGAGGTCTTGGAAACTTGGAACAAAAATCTAAAAAGAAATGTAAATGCAAAGAGTGTAAATGCAAAACAAAGAAAAGAAAGAAAAGATTAACTGAAGAAGAATTTTGGAAAGTAATGTCCAAAAGATTTAACAAGTGAACACCACTTCTCATAAGAGGGGTGTACTTATTAAAATCTAACTTAGCCACTTACGAGTGACAACTTAGGAATGAAAGTAAATAGGTAGATAAATAAAAATAGTTATAAGGAGAAAATAAACTATGGCAAACGCTACACCAACAAGACTAGGTCAAAACCTAGCAACAGGTGACGCTAATGCTCTTTTCCTAAAAATCTTCAGTGGTGAAGTATTATCTGCTTTTGGTAGAGAAAACCAAATGATGAATATGACTACTGTAAGAAACATACAGTCAGGTAAAAGTGCGAGTTTTCCAGTCACAGGAAAAATCAGTGCTGATTACCATACTGCAGGAAACGAGATAACAGGGTCTACTGTTAAACAAACCGAGAAGTTAATTAACATAGATGATATGTTGATTTCTTCAACTTTCGTTGCAGAAGTAGACGAACTTAAAAATCATTTTGACGTGAGAAGTATATTCTCAAATGAAATGGGTCGTGCTTTAGCAAAAAAAGTAGACAAACACTTACTTCAGTTAATTGTAAAAGCTAGTAGAGCAACTGCAAATATCAGTGGCGATACTGGTGCAGGAACTGAAATTGTTGACGCTGACGCTGATACAAATATGACTTCATTAATTGAAAGCGTATTTGAAGGTATTCAGAAGTTAGACGAAAACGATGTTCCTTCAACTGAAAGATATATGGTTGTGACACCAGATATTTATTACAAACTTGCAAATGTCGATAAACTTGTTTCAAGAGATTTCTCAGCGAACAATGGTGACTTTGGTAAAGGTTCTGTAGTAGCTATCGGTGGAGTACCAGTAATTAAGTCAAATACTGCAGTTGACGCTTATGTCAACTCAGCTACTGACAGTGCTACTGGACAAAACAACGATTACTTAGTGAACGCTTCAGACGTTGTTGCGACTATCTTCCAAAGAGGTGCAATAGGAACTGTAAAGAGAAAAGACTTAACTCTTGAAAGTACTTATGACCCAAGAAGAATGGGAACATTAATGACTGCAAGAATGATGGTTGGACATAACATTCTAAGACCAGAATGTGCAGTTTCAATTAACAAATCATAATAAATAAATAACTACTGGCGTGGGAGACTACGCCAGTGGTCTTATAGGAGATAATTATGCCGTGTTGGTTTTGTAAATTTAGAAGATGGATAGGTAAAAAGATTGACCAGTGGTTTGATAGTTTTTTACCGTAATGACAACAACAACTCGTGGCACTGAACTTGAAAGTGTCAATGTAATTCTTAGTACAATTGGGGAAAGTCCATTAAACAGTTTAAGTGGGTCTTTACCAGTAGACGGAACAGTCGCTAAAAATGTTTTATCAGAAATTTCAAGAGAAGTTCAATCTGCAGGTTGGCACTTCAACACTCATTATAAAAGTACTCTAACAAGAGATACTAATAACAAAATTCCAGTAGCAACTAATGTAGTTAGAGTAGACTTAGACCCAAATCTAATTTCTAGAAGTGACTATGATTTAGTTCAACGTGATGGCTTTCTTTATAATCTTGCAAAGAATACAGATATATTCGATAGAGATTTTGAAGATGTAGTTCAAGTTTATTTATTACCTTTTAATGAAATACCTGAACAAGCTAAAAGATATATTACAATAAGAAGTGCTAGAGTTTTTCACGATAGAACTTTAGGCGCAAATACTTTACACAAATTTTCACAAGAAGATGAAAGACAAGCGTTATCTATTTTGAGAAGCGCAGAAGCAAATACTGGTGACTATTCGATATTTGATACACCAGAACAAACTTACACAATTTCAAGAAGTAATAGGATTTACTAATGCCTTTAGTTTCTAGAACCATACCAAACTTGGTTCAAGGAGTAAGTCAGCAACCAGAAGTATTAAGATTAAGTTCACAAGCTACAACTCAACTTAATGGTTTTTCTAGTGTTGTTGAAGGTCTCAAAAAAAGACCACCAACTAATTATATCGCAAAACTATCATCATCAACTTTTGGTAATGCTTTCTTGCATACCATCAATAGAGACGTAGCTGAAAGATATATTGTTGTAATAAAAAATGGTTCTATAGAAGCATACGAAACAGATGGAACTCAAAAGACTGTAGTAAATCAAACAGGCGCAACTGCATATTTAACTTCTTCAGACCCAAAGAATGATTTTGTTTGTGTGACTGTTGCAGATTTTACTTTTGTATTAAATAAAAATATTCAATGTGAAATGGACACAACAACAAGTCCTGCAAAAGTAGAACAAGCAGTTTATTCAGTATTACAAGGCGTAGATAGCACACCATACTCAATTACAATTGATGGAACTACGACTACGTTTACTTCATCAAACACAGATACTAAAGCAATTCGAGACGGATTAAAAAGTGCAATCGGAAGTCCTTCAGGAATTACTTTAGCAAACATTGGAGACAGTAGTTTTTCAATAACTAAATCCTCAGGAACTTTAGATATATCAGCTTCTGATGGTTTTGGTGATGACGCTTCACAAGTGGTAAAAGATAAAGTTCAAAACTTTTCTGATTTACCTCAACCTGCAATCAACAATATGGTTGTTGAAGTGACAGGAGACGCTTCTAATAACTTTGATAATTATTATGTAAAATATGACGGAGATTTATGGGAAGAAACAGTTGCACCTTCAACTGCTACAACCATCAAAAATACTAAGTTTCCTCATTTATTAATTAGGACTGCAGATGGTAATTTTAGATTTACTCAAATAGACGGAAGTTCCTATACTATTTCAGCAACTTCTTATGATGTTCCTTCTTTAGGAACAAGAGTTTGTGGTGATTTAAATTCTGCACCTGACCCAAGTTTTATAGGTAAAAAATTAAATGACATTTTCTTTCATAGAAACAGACTAGGTTTGTTAGCTGATGAAAATGTTATTATGAGTAGAAGTGGAGAGTTCTTTGAGTTCTTTCCTGAAACAGTGACTTCTACTTTAGATACTGACCCAATTGATGTTGCAAGTACTCACACTAAAGTAAGTATATTAAGACACGCAGTATCTTTTGATGAAGAATTATTAATATTTAGTGACCAGTCTCAATTTATGGTGACTGGTGGTGCAACATTAACTGCAGGAAATATATCAATCAATGTCACGACTGAGTTCGAAGCAGACAGAAAAGTTAAACCAGTTGGCTCAGGTTCTAATGTCTTCTTCACGTTTAATAAAGGAAACTTTACAGGGGTTAGAGAGTTTTTCGTTGCGTCTGATACAGATACGAAAAAAGCTGACGATATTACGGCTAATGTGCCTAAGTTTATTCCTGCTAATGTTTTTAAACTTGCTACTTCTACAACTGAAAATATCTTAATAGCTTTATCAGGTGATGAAGATAATGCTTTATATGTATTTCAATATTATGTAGCACAAAACAAAAGACTTCAATCTGCGTGGCATAAATGGACTTATGGTACTTCTACTTCAGATAAAATTTTAAATATTGATTTTATTGAGAATACTTTATTTATTGTAAACGAAAGAAGTGATGGAGTTTATTTAGAAACTATAGATGTTTCACCTGCACTTACTGATACAGGAGAAACTTATCTAACTCACTTAGATAGAAAACTTAACAACACTCAGATTACAGAAAGCTATAACGCAGGAACAAACCAAACAACTATCACGTTGCCATACGCAATAAATAATACAATGAAGGTAGTTGGTCGTTCTGGTGCTTCAAACAAAGCAGGACAAGAAATAGCTACAGTATCACAATCAGGAACAAGTATTGTAGTAAGTGGAGATATAACTGCACAAAACTTTTTTATAGGTGAGCAATATGAATTTGAATTTCAATTCTCACAACAATTCTTACAGGTAGCAGATAGTGGTGGAAGTAGAGTTTCAGTTAAAGAAGGAAGATTACAGATTAGAAACTGGTCTGTAAGTTTCAATGATACAGGATTTTTTACAACAGAAGTCACACCAGTAGGACGTAGTACCTCAAATTCTACATTTACAGGAACAGTAGTCGGTTCAGGACTAACAGGAACTGTAAATCTAGAAGATGGAGATTTTACTTTTGCAGTCCAATCTGAAAATGACAAATTAACAGTTAAAATAAAAAACAATAGTCACTTACCTAGCAACTTCATTAATGCAAGTTGGCAAGGTTTTTATGTCACTGCAAGTCAAAGAATTTAATGGTTTTCGTTTATCTACTCACGAAGATTGTCATTACTTAAAAGACAAACTTCGATATGCAGATATTCAAGAAATATTAGCTAATTCAGGTTCAACACCATACAATGTTTTACTAAAAGGGTATGTTGCTTCTGAAGTATGTTTCACAATTGTAGACACTGAAAATATACCTGTCGGTATGTTTGGAGTATCTAAAGAAGGTGCTATCTGGTTATTAGCTTCAGACGAAATCTATCGCATAAGATTTAGTTTCTTACGAGAAAGTAGAAAAGTGATAGATTTTTTAAATCAAAAGTATCCAACATTATGGAACTACGTAGATTGTAGAAATGAACTACATATACGTTGGCTCAAATGGTGTGGATTTAAATTTTTACGAAAAATTAACTACGGAGTTTTACAACTACCATTTTATGAGTTTATTAAAATATGTGTGAACCAACAACGGCACTCTTAATTGCTAGTGCAGGGTCGTCTTTCTTACAATACCAACAGGCGAAAGAAGCTCAAAAAGAAAATTTTAGAAGACAAAAAAGACAAAATGATATTGCTAGAGCAAATGCAATTAGAAGATATGCAACAGAACAATTAAAAATAAGACAAGCAGTTGCAAAAAGTTCTGAAAAAGGTTTTCAAGCAGACATACGTTCAAAAGTAGCTAGAGCAAAATTCATAGCAGGTTCAGAAGGTTTAGCTTTATCAGGTTCACAAGAAAGATTGATGGGTGATTATTATAGAGTTCAAGGTAATTATAATGCTTCACTACAAAGAAACTTAGGAATTAATATTGCTCAATTTGAAAGAAACTTAGAAGCGATACAGTTTGGACAAGAAGCACAATCAACTTATTTACAACCACCTAATCCTGCATTGTTATTTGCTTCGTCTGCATTGAATGTTGCAAATACTTATTACAGTTTAGAATTTCAAAAAGAGAACGCAGGTCTAATGACCAACAAACAGAAGAACGCACAAACTAATTCTGTATCAGGAGTTTGGACATAATGGCTAAAAGAAGAATTAAACCAGAATTAAATCTGCAACCAGAATTACCACAAGTATTATCTGAAGACTTTAATTTATTTTATAAACCAGAAGCAGAACCTGAAATTGCAGGACTAAAAGAATTTACTGCTTCATTAGATAATTTTATATCTGACGCAGGAACTAAAATAGTTTTATCAAAAGAACTAAAACAAAAAGAAGTTAATTCTGCACAAGCAGAAAAAGACTTTATAGAAAATAAAAATAAATTTAGAGACGCAGTTAAGAATGGAACAATAGATAAAACTGCTAATCCTTACTATATAGAAAAATATAAAGAATTAAGTCTTAATGAATTTGCTGATAATTTTATAGATAAATTAGGCAAAGCATATAAAGATAAAAATGTAGCTAAAGACACAAGAGACGGTGCATTTAATCAATTCTATAAATCAGAATTAGATAAATTTATTAAAGAAAATGATTTAGGTTTCTTTTCACCATTAGAATTAGAGAAAGGTTTTTTCAAAGAAACTACTTCTTATAGAAATATATTAGAAAATACTCATAGAAATTCTCAACTACAAGAATTTGAAAAAGACTTTAATAATAAAGTAGACAATAGAATTTATGGTATATTTGAGAAATTCAAAGATTTTGACCAATCACCATTAGGAGACTTTGATGATGGTGTTGATAAATATTCATTTTTAGCAAGTAAGATACAAAAAGAAGTCACTGAATTATTAGGAGTTGGTTATGACGCTTCAGATATAACTGACAGAATACTTGAAGGTATTGAGACATATGTCACTACAACTACAGACTTTGAGTATGCAAAAGAGATTGTAGAAAACTTACCTGACTTAATTCAAGGTGGAACTGATACCATTGCAAAAATTGGTAAAGTACAAAAGAAAAAAGAAGAACTTACAAAATTATTATTAGATAACGAAGAAGCTACTTTAAATAATGAAATTAAATTAAGAGAGTCAAAAGATAAAAAAGAATTTCTTAAAACTTATGACTTCTTATCTAACCAAGATGATGACTTTAATATTATAGAATATCGAAACGATAGTTCTAGAACTAATACAGAAATAAAAGCAATTGATACTTTTATAAATGACCAGAAGTTTGATGGTGGAAATAGTGATAGTTCTTTGATTATGGTTGAAATAGGTAAACTCTTAGAAGAAGGTAAATATGATGAAGCTGAGGAGTTTGCTAGACAAAATTATTATAAAGGAAATATTAGAAAGTCTACATTCACAACAATAATTACTTCTGACATTCCTAACTATAGAAACTTTAAAGACAAACCTGTATTTGGAAATATTGAATTTACAGAAACTATAAAAGGTTTAGACGCACTTGTAGCTAGTAGTTCTAACTACGGAGATAAACTTCAAGCAGGACAAGCAAAGACTTATATCAATACAAGAATGTTAAGATGGTATAAAGAAAATGTTAAAAAGTATACGGTCAATGGTGAATTTCAATCAGAAGAATTTGAAACAGCTTTTATAAATCATTTTAGAAACATAATTGAAGTAATGAAGACTGCTAAGAAACCTGATGGTGACTTTGTATTCAAAGCATTACAATTTAATGAAACCCAATCTAGTGGTGCAGTATTTAACAATTTAGATGAAACCTTAAAGAAGATGAGTGATAAGTAATGGCAATAATTAGAAAAGCACCTAATGGTGAACTTGTTTCATTTCCTGACGGAACTACAGAAGCACAAATTCAAGAAACATTTAATTCAGAACAATACCAATCAGCTAAGACTGTAGATAAACCTACAGAAGCAGGAGTATTAAATGATTTACCACCTGCATTAAAAAACAATTGGGCGTTTGATACTTTTGCAGTTGCACCTTATGAAGCGTCAAGAAAAGCAATAAATAGTGCAGTAGGTCTAGTAGAAGATTTAGGTGACACTTTAGGAGACAAGACTACTCTTGGTGGCTTTAGATATGGTAAAGACGCTAATAATGGATTGATTGAATACATTCCATATAAACAAGCAGTACAAGAAGCAGATAAAGTTGCAACATACGGAATACTTGCACCAATTACAGGTGCTATAGGTGTCAATGACGCTTTCAATATAAAAGGTTTCTTTTACGACCCAACTAATCCTGACAACGATGACCATACAACAAGTATGTCTGGTAATCTTGTAGAAGGTATTGGTCAGTTTGTTATTGGATTTAAAGGTGCAGATAAATTATTTAAATTAAGAAACGTACCAAAAGCTAAATCAACTCTAGGTGCATTTGGTCAAGCGTCAGCAAAAGGTGCTTTAGCAGACTTTACAGTATTCGATGAAAATTCAGGAAGAATGACAGATTTACTTGCTGAATATGCACCAGAAACTGTTGATAGTTATTTTGGATATTTAAAGTCTGATGTAAATGACGAATGGTGGGAAGCAAGATTTAAGAACACAATAGAAGGTCTAGGTTTAGGTTCAATAGCAGAAGCACTATTTAGAGGTGTTAGATTTGGTAAAGCTATTAGAGATAGAAAAATAGATACTAAAACTGCAAAAGAAGACCAAGCATATTTAGAAAAGACTAATAATGTTTTTGATGAAGTAGGCGAAAGATTAAATGAAGCGCAGACTATTAGTCAAAAGATGGATATTCTTAATACGGCTTTAGATGAAGCGTTTCCAAAGAAATTCAAAACAAAACAATTAAATCAGTCTCAAAGAATTAAAATTATAAATGATACTGTTAAATCAGGATTAAAAAATAATTTTGAAAGATGGAATAAAGGTGAACTTACTTCAGAAGAAGCATTTAATATTCCTGAAGGATTTATTAATCTAGATACTTTCAAACTTAAAAATCCTAAGACAGGTAAGAATGAAGGTTTAACAATAGAAGGTGTCAGAACATTTAAATCTTTCTATGACGCAATAACTGCTACTAATACAAAATTAACAAAAAGAATGACTGATGAAGCAGTCAAAAGAAAAGCCATTAATGATTATGGTGGTGATGTAAACCAAGTATTTCAAGATTTTGCTAAGTTTGCAGACAATGTTGATAATACAAACTCATTAATATTTGCACACGAAGTTGCTTATACTTCATTACTAAACGCATTTCCAAAATTCATAAGACAGTACAAAAAAGGAAACCGTACTAAAGGTGATATGGAACTTATGATGTTTATGATTGAGAATATGACAATCAATGCAAAAAGAGTTCGTACTGCAACTGGTAGAAATTTAAGAATATTTAATTTAACTAAAGAAGAATTTTTACAAGCTAAATACGTAGAAGAAGAATTTATAAACGCAAGAAACGCATACAAAAATTTCGGTGGTGGACAAAAAGGTTTTGATATGTTTCTTGAAAGATTAGGTAGAGCCGATAATCCAACAGTAGGTAGACAAGTTCTTAACTTTGCTCTTAAAAACAGAATATGGAATGTAGCTAATGAAATATGGATTAACGCATTGCTATCATCACCAAAAACACAATTAGTAAACGCAGTATCTAATGGTGTAATAGGAATGATGAGACCAGTAGAAGAAGCTATTGGAAGTAAAATATCAGAATTAATATCATTTAATGACCTTGATAAAGCAAAAGCATTTAAATTAAATACAGAAGAAGCAATAGCAAGATATGCAGGAATGGCAGAAAGTTTATCTGCTTCTTTAAAATATGCAGGTGTTGCTTTTAGAAATGGTGAATTAGTTTTACAATCAAAAGACGCAGGTGCTTCTAAGTTTGATACTTCTGTCACAAAAGAAGTTCCTGATTATTTAGGTGGTGCTATTGTTAGAACACCATCAAGATTTTTAAATGCTACTGATGAATTTTTCAAACAGATTAATTATAGAGGTAAACTTAAAGCACAAGCAGTTAGAGAAGCTAAAAGATTAGGTCTAACTAAAAAGACAGATATTAAAAAATACGTAGATGAATATATCAAACAAGGATATGACGAAACTGGATTAAGAGGAGTAAATGAAGAAGCATTAAGATATGCTGAAGAAAATACATTTACTAATGAATTAGTTGGATTTACAGATAAGTTTGCAGATTTAGTAAACTCTCAACCTTATTTAAAACAATTCTTTCCTTTCGTTAAAACACCTACAAACATTGCAAAAGCAATAGCAGATAGGTCTCCTTTGGCTTTAGCTTATAGAATGGGAGATATACTTGGTAGAAGTGGTGACCCAGTAGCCATTGCAAAAGCAAGAGGTCAATTAGCAGTTGGAAGTATTATTTTAAGTGTAGCTTACATACTTGCACAACAAGGTAAACTACAAGGTAGAACTGGTAAGGTAGGAGAAAAGAATTTAGATATTTATAAAGACGCTGAAATTATCAGAATGAAAAAATCTGATTTAGGTTTTAAACCTTATTCATATGTCTTTGATGATGGAAGACAATTACCATTCGGACAACTAGACCCATACGGTGCATTACTAGGAATAATGGTAGACTTCGTAAGTGTCTATGACCAAATGACTGAAGAAGAAATCGAAAGATTTGGTGCAGATATGCAATTGTTGATGTTGCAAAATGGGGGTAAAAATCCATTAGACTTCGGACAGAAAGCACAAATATTTGCAGGTTCAGGTTATGAAGCAGTCAAAAGAAATATCTTTAGTAAAACTTATTTAAGAGGTTTAGCAGATTTAGTTGAAGCATTTAATACTGAAGATGAAAGAGCAATGCAAAGATACCTTTCTCAAAAGATAGGAAGTTATGTTCCAAACATTGTTTATAAATTTGTAAACGACCCATACTATAGAGACGCTACAACTATATTAGAACAAGTTAAAAATAGGACAGGAATGGGAACACCTTCTTCTCCTAGATATAATGCACTAGGTGAAGCACACAAAGATAAAGATAGTGGAATAAAAAGATTTATTAAGAACGCTATTAATCCTTTAGCTACTACACAAAAGCGAAGCGATATTATTGCTGAAGAAATAGTTAGACTAGGAAAAGGATTACCAGTCTTACCTAAGTTTATGGATTTAGTTGAATATGCTAAATATAAAAAAGGTAAAGTTTCTGCATACGATAGAATGAACCAATTGGTTTCTTCTATTACAATTAATGGAAAGACATTACGTCAAGCATTAGAAGCAGAAATACAACTTGATAGTTATAAGAATAAATCAGACCCAATAACTATAGGTAAAGGTATTACTGATAATGGTAGTAAATACGAAAGATTAAGATTTATCCAAAATCAATACATACAAAAAGCAAAAGGTAAATTTGAATTGGAAAAGAAAGATTACTTATTTGTAGATAATGAAAAGCTAACTTTGAAAAAAGCTATAGCCAACAATAAAGCAAATAGTGAAACAATCTCTAGAAATAGAGGAAACAATCAAAATATAAAATTAAAACCGATAATTACTTTCGGACTAAATCAATAGGAATAATATATGTCGTTTAATGCTAGAGTTAGCTATACTGCTAACGGTTCAAACGCTACGTTTGCAATTACGTTTGCTTTCTTAGATAGCACTCACGTAAAAGTATTTTTAGATGGAGTAGCAACAACTGCTTTCACAATTTCAGGAAGTAATGTGATTATGAATAGCAATCCTGCAAATGGGGTTGTTGTAATGATTAAAAGAGAAACACCTACAGACGCAAGATTAGTAGACTTCCAAGATGGCTCTGTATTAACAGAAAGTGACCTAGATAAATCAGCAGACCAAAACTTCTTTATTGCACAAGAAATAAATGATGAAAGTCAGAGTGCTTTAAAATTAGGTGTTGATGATACCTATGACGCACAAAGTAAAAGAATTAAAAATGTAGCTGACCCAACAGCTTTACAAGACGCAGTCACTAAGAATTATTTAGA
>ENA-OSEY01002158-OSEY01002158.1-marine-metagenome-genome-assembly--contig:-NODE-2158-length-12918-cov-5.674169_pt1 | contig 12918 bp, 19 predicted proteins | sample MGYA00248465_ERZ534230 | MGnify/ENA primary metagenome ERZ534230 (study PRJEB26409, sample SAMN06344110) | marine metagenome | isolation source: Sea water from surface | place: Atlantic Ocean:Southern... | reverse complement strand
TAGATCGATAAGTGAAATGTTTGAATTTATACGGAAAAAACAATTTCCAATAGACAGCGTCGTAATCGTTAAAAATGGGTATTTGATTGGAGAGTTTTACTCAAATAACACAAACGAGCACACGCTTGGTAATATTTATTCTGTAACAAAAAGTTTCACTTCAGCGCTGGTAGGTATTGCTATAGATAAAGGTCATCTAAAAAGTGAAGAGCAGACATTAGGTTCAATTTTTTCTAAAAATAACGTAATAAAAGACAAACCGAAGCTTAAAGATATAAGAGTTCAAAATCTATTGACAATGACATCTGGCTTAAAAACCAGAGATAATCATCTTTCAAATTATTCAGGAATATTTGCCCTAAGAAATTCAAAAAACTGGGTAGACTATATTTTTTCACTAGGTACGGAAGAAAAACCAGGCGAAATTTACAATTACAGTAATGGTGGCTCTCATATATTAGCAGCCATTCTTACTAAAATCACGGGAGTTACAGTAGAAAAATATGCAGAAAGACATCTGTTTTCGTATATTGGAATAAAAAATTATAAATGGGAAAAGGATCCGCAAGGAATTAATCACGGCTATTCCAATCTTGAGTTGTCTGCTAGAGATATGGCTAAATTAGGGTTGCTTTATTTAAATAAAGGCAAATGGGACCAAAAACAGATTATAAGTTCGTTGTGGATAGAAAAATCTTTAAAGACCCATTCTTACCCAAATAAGGGACGTTTCAATCCCTTTAAACTATATCCCTTTAATGGATATGGCTATCAGTGGTGGAGCAGTGAAACTGCTTGGAAGGCCGATTTAAGTTATCGTAAGGCTTGGGCGCTGGGAAATAATGCAGTACATCAATCTGAGTACTTTTTAGCATTAGGATATGAAGGACAATATGTGTTTATACTTCCTCATCTTAACATAGTAGTAGTTTTTAAATCGCAATTTAAAAAGGCTAGAGATATTTTAATTCCAAAAGCATTAGTTGAAGAATTTCTTTTAAATTGAAAAGTGGACAAATAGGCAAAACTGTTGCCTAATACTATAAGTTCATAAAATAAACTAAAAAAGGAGAGCAGAATGAATGTAGATCAAGTCCTTGTAGCTGCAAATAATAGAATACATGATGTATATAAAACACTTTATTGTTCGATAGCTAGCTATTTGATAATAATAATAGGGTTAACAGTATCAGACTCAGGTGAAGTAGACTTAATTTGCGCTGTGCTTGCCGTGGCAATAGCTATTGTACAAATAGCTGCCGGAGACGGTGCCATAAAAGATATTGAGGCTTTAAGAAGCGATATGCCTAAAGAAATGCAAAATTCAAATTTTGCAGAAAGTTGGCGATCACAACCGGTTGGGCTTTTTAGATTATTGAATGTAATTGTGCCGATAGCCGTGAGCGGTGCAACTCTCTTAACTATTTATAATTAATTCAAAATAAATTGGAGTGGCTTTTTTAATACTTGTGGTTCTAGACTTATTTGAGAAAGCCACTCTTTTGTCAAAAGTAACTATTGAGTAATTTATTTTATTAGTATAGCTATCTATGGAACTTATTTTTTCCTTTTTTTTTTGATCTTAGGAAATTTATTTTCTCAAAGTGCTTATTTAGGAAAGGAAAGATATTATGGTAAACGGAACAGTTAAGTGGTTTAACACTAACAAGGGATATGGCTTTATTGAGCCTGATGATGGCGGTAAGGATGTATTCATACACATAAGTGCTGTTGAAAAATCAGGTTTGAAGACACTTTTAGAAAACCAAAAAATAACCTTTGAAATAAATCAAGATAAGGGTAGATCATCAGCCGCCAATATAAAGATTGTTAGTTAAATACAATCGAACTATTCTTAACAAATGATAAATGATGGGCGCTCACTCTATTTTAGTTATGCAGAGAGATTAAAGCAGCCAGGCGAGTTGGTACCTGTCATTATCAGTTTCTTCCATGAGGATGCGACTATTAATATTGTTCATCCCTTTAATCAGATAAACGGGCCAAAGGGCTACCTTGAACATTTTCTTTTACCACTGCAAGACTCATTGCAGGGACTTTATCGACGAGACGATATTGTTATGCTTGGTGAGTTTGAAGGTAACAAATGGATTAGTTCAACAGGCTATTACGTTGGCCAATTTACAAAAGACTGGGTTGGCATAAAGGCCTCAGGTAATTTGTCATATTTACGTTATGGAGAATTCCATCGTATTGGCAATGGTAGAGCTGTTGAAAGCTACATTTTTTTAGACATCCCGGAACTAATGATTGCCTGTAATCAATGGCCATTGGATATAGGACCTGGACATTCCCGGGGATATACGGGTTTAATACAAGGACCTGCATCGCATGATGGCGTACTCAAACAAAATTGTGATCCCAAAGAAGGAAAATTGAGTTATCAGATTGTTACAGACATGTTATCAAACTTAGCAACAAAAGACGAAGCTTGGCGTCCATATTGGCATAAAAATATGATGTGGTATGGGCCAGGAGCTTTTGGCTCTTTTATTGGAGTAGAGGAGTTCGCTTCATTCCAGGTTCCATTCGAGTCCCAATTTGAAGGATGGTCAGGAGGGTCAAAGAATAATGGTCTAACTAAACATTTCACACGATTTGGTGAGGGAAATTACACTTGTTCAGGAGGATGGCCCTCCCTAACGGGAATAAACGTCAAACCCTTTCTTGGACAAGAGCCAACTAATGAACGGATATTTATGCGAGTATGTGATTGGTGGCGACGTGAAAATCAATTGCTAGTTGAAAATTGGGTATTTGTTGATGTTCCACATGCTTTATTGCAATTAGGATACGATCCATTGCCAAATTGGCAAATTAACTAAGAGTCTTTATTATATGTTTGGCAAAGAAAGTTGAAGGATGATAGAGTTATTGAGGTTGCATGATGAAAAATCTGCTCCATTAGCAAGCAAGCATATACTTGAGAAAGTCAAAGCGTCTTTTGGTATTATTACAGGACTTTATATCATATTAATAATACTCTTAATGGTTAAGCCAGCATATACTGGATCAGTGTCTGAGCAAAAAATGCAGGATAGCAAAGTAACTTCTGGCGAATGTCTAGAAGTTCTTGAAAAAGGAAATTTTATGCCCGTGAATGATACAAATTTTTATCGCATTTTCTATGATGGACATTTATATATTATGACAATTAAGTACATGGGGATAATTAAGCACTATAGTTGCGATATGAAGATCAAGCTTATAAAAAATTAAAAATTTTTCTATTCAAATACGTTGGATCTTTTTGTGATGACTTGGAAAATCAAATGTAAAATCTTTGCACAAAATTTGAGAAGCAAATAATTTCCACTCAGTACAGATCTTGAAGAATAACGTTTCTACTGGACTCGATAACCGGACTAATAGCTTCAAGTTCTTTCATTATGCTTTGCCGAAAATTATCAATGGCTTTTTGACAATCCTTATATGCTTGTGGACTATTATATTCAAAAAGTGTTGATGTCTTATAAGTACCCTTTTTATTCCAAATTTGATTATAGCAGAATCTTGTACATCCTTTTTGTTTGAGCTTTGCAAAAAGGAGCTTTCCTTTTTCTTCCCATAACCTTATGTGCAGAAGCATTTGAGCCTCCGTTTTAAATGTAAAGGTATTGTACGACATGAGATTGGTTTCAGTCATTTTATTGCCTCTCGTAAGCTAACTATCAAATAATTATTGTTTCCTTAGTTGTTGAATAACATCACCGTCAAATACGATGGTATCTGTGATTTTAAAATCGTATTGTTCCCTCCATTCTGACATTTCTTTAAAAAGCAAATCACCTTTTTCCTTAGTTTCAAAAATAACAAACATCAAAACGGACTCTGGACTAGCTCGAACCCAAGTGATTTCTAATAAACCACGTTCTAAGAGTTCGGGAACTTTGGTAGTGTGCATGGCAATAAATTTCTCACAGTCTGCCTCTGTGAAAAAGTTAAACATACCAACCCTACCAACACTCATAATGCGCACATACTTCCTTCGACTTAATTAGATAACAATACTAATTTTTCATCTTACCATATTCATAAAGAATTTCTCCATCAAAGGTAATTACGTCAACTTTAAAATCGTACTTTTTACGCCATTCATTTGCCCTTCTTAAAATCTCTTGAGCTCCTTCTTCGGTTTCAACAACAGAAAAATATAGAAGTGAGGTTGCACTTGCTTTTACGTAGGTAGCTTCAAGAAGACCACACTCATCCAAAGAACTTGCAAACTCTTTATGAAGAGCAAAATATTTATCGAAATCTTCTTCCGAAAAAAAGTTTATAATATTAGTCCTAGCTACAGCCATTTTTTCTATTTATGTAGGAAATTTGTTTCATTTAATTCCTAGATGCGATCTACCTTCTCCAAATCACGAACGCTGACAACATCTCTCCAAACTTTATTATCTTTCCATAATTGCACATTGGTAGTTTCCCATTTTTTACCTCCGTGCTCTATCAACACGTCCCTCCATGCCAGTAGATCTTTATTTTCAATTATAAGCTCAAGCTTTTCAAAAGTTAAACCGTCCTCAAATCTTTTTTTTATGAACGAGACCATCTCATCTTTGGAAATCAATGTAGTTTCTCTTAGATATAAATATTCATCATGTAAAATATCCTGAAGTCCCTCAAAGTCTTTATTCTCAATCAGGCTTTTAATTGTGTTCCATTTGTTCATAAGCACCTCTAAATTCCTGTTTCACGCTCATAATAAATTTTATTGATTAGCTCCCCAAAAGGTATTGTATTAAAGTCTTCATTTTTATTTATTACATATTCAGCAATACATATTTCTGCAGTAGCTTTTACCTTCCTAGGGATAGAACTTGGTCAACCTCCCAATTATACGTAATTGTTTTTGGTGCTAGTCGATCTCTAAAAGGTACGATAATTTGCTCTCCTATTTTCATAATAACTTTTTGGTCTGCCTTTTGTTTAAAGCTCCAGAGCGCCAACATTCTATTTGGCATATCTATATCTTTAACGATTTCCAGAGTGCTCTCGGGAACTGAGTCTTTATATTTTGGCCACTGCTGTTTCAATACCATAATAAACATTTCACATTCATCTTCGGAAGAAAAAGTATTTATGATTGTTGTTTTGAACATGCTTTATTTAACTACTATATGATATGACTTTCAACGGTGAAAATTATTAAAAAAATAGCGCAATTAATTCTCAAAGATTTAATCAAAATAAAAACTGTACTTATCAATTGCTGCGAGTTGGATAGCAATAGTACCGGTGGTCACCGAGCACTTCATCCGAATTCTGAAAATTCTCCACGACCTCCCCATTGTTTTTTATATAGAACCGTGGGTCTTTTTTAAGTTCATATGCTTGTCTCATACATTCATTTTTAGATAAGTTATTTTGTATGATATGAGACTGAAAATTCGCATTTGGCGTAATCCCAACGTTCGGGGTAAGGTTTATAATCAATATAAGTGAATACCAAACAGTCATAGAAATCTCCGTTGTATTATTTGCTTTGAAAAGCATTAGCTGAAAGTATAGAAATTACTTTAAATTTGGTTTTTTAACCATACCTTTAAAGCCGATATAGTTTTAAGTTCGACAACCCTCTCTAAATCAAAAGTCCTGTCAACTTCCTCATGTTTCCATGTCAATTTATGGGGAATATAAATTCCCGTTCCCCCAATATTTCTTACAGGTAGAACGTCAGATTTTAATGAATTTCCAACCATTAAAAAGTCCTTCGGTGAAATATTATTCTTTTCCAAAATTTCCAAATATGTTTGCTCATCTTTCTCTGAGACGATTTCTATTGAGCTAAAGTATTTCAAAAGCCCAGATTTTTCTACTTTTCTCTGCTGATCAAGTAAATCTCCTTTTGTTATCATTATAAGCATATAGTGCTCTGAAAGATGTCGAAGTGTTTCTTCAACTTCAGGTAAAAGCTGAATAGTCTGTGCAAGCATATCTTTTCCGGTTTTTATTATTTTATCTATATTCTGGAAATTGGTTTGGTTATTGGAAAATCGTACTGATGCTTCTAATAATGAAAGTATAAACCCTTTTATTCCATAGCCATAAAACTTAATATTTTCCTTTTCAATTTGAAAAATAACTTCTTCAGGATCTTTGATATGGGGATGTAGTTCGATAAACTTCATCTGTGCTTGGTGAAAAAATACTTCATTTTCCCAAAGGGTATCATCGGCGTCGAAACCTATTATTTGTTTGTTGTTCATTACTTACTTTCCAATCCACTCAAATTGTAATTCCGGTATGCCATCCGAACCGCGGTCTTTTCTATTTTTGAATTTAAATCCTTCTCTTTTATAAAACTTATGTGCCAAATTATTAAATTCATGACTCCACAGATGTAAATATTTGTGGTCAGATTTAATTCGGTCCAGAAGTATCTTCCCAATGCCTTCGCCTTTTTTGTTCACATATAATGCAGAAATTTGTAATAAGTCAGGATTATAAGAAATATACCCATTAATTGGCTGACCAATTACCCATACTTCTCTCAGTGGAATTGCATTTCTAATCATTTCGGTAAGCTTGTGTTTGTCAAAAAGACGTGGCATCTCTACCGTTTTTTCAATCCAGTCATCAACTATTAATGCACATGCTGATGCATCATCAATAGTTGCCCGCCTTAATGTGTAAATTTCATTGTGTATCATTACTCTATTTTTCTAACTGCAAGCACATTCGATAGTAATTAAATTGCGTTGTTTTACAATTGTGTTAAAAAATAGAATATTCTTGCCAAGTCCATTAAATAAATAGATAAGTTATCTATGTTCAATAAGTTTTTGAAGAGCCATGCAATTGGTCGCTTTCTATTAAAGAAATGCATTTTTTGGGTTTTACTAGCACTCTTTCCAGTATGCCTTGTACCAGCATATGCTTCTGAGTTTGAATTGAAGGGAATAACAGTTAGCAATCCACACTTAGTAGTTTTTGGAAAAAATGCTAAATCAGGGGCAGGCTATTTTGTTATTTCAAACAAAAATTCTGATCCTGTAATTTTAAAAAAAGTTACAGCTGATTTTGGAAAGGCTATGTTGCATAAGACCGATGTCGATAAAAAAGGTGTCGCTAAAATGAAGCACTTAAAAAGTATAGCAGTTCCAGGTAATGGTTTATTGAAACTTGAGCCTGGGGGAACCCACATAATGTTTATGAATATTTCGATTGAGTTTGATGAAAGCCGCAAATATCCTGTAACCTTGGTTTTTGAGGAGCAGGGGTCATTAGATATTGATCTTAAACTTAAAAGTGCAAAGAAAAGCCAAAAAGCGCACAAACACAAAAATGGACACGCGCATAATCATAAGCACGATCACTGAATAGCTATGTCCATTTAAATTTCAAGAACGAGTTAAATTTTGGAAATAAATCTACTATTTTTATTTACTGTAGTACCTGCAATTATTTTATTTGGCATTGCAAAATCTGGACTCGGCGGGTCTGTCTCGTTGATATCCATTCCTCTGATGACTTTTATGATGCCATTAAATCAGGCTCTGGCAATTCTTTTACCTATATTGATTTTTTCCGACTTCATTTCAGCCTTTAGATTTCGTAAGGAATTTGATCTCAATACACTAAAGTTGATGGTTCCCTTTGCTGCGGTTGGAGCAATTATTGGGGCATCTACGTTCTCATTTTTTTCTGAGGATTATCTCAAATTTATCTTAGGTATAATGGGTTTTTTATTCTCATTTCATTATTTTTTTTTAAAAAAAGATGCTGATAAACCAGCAAAAGAAAATTTTATAAAAGGCGCTATTTGCTCTTCCATTGCTGGGTTTACCTCTTTTTGTGCTCACTCCGGAGGTACTCCGACTAGCATATATTTGCTTCCATTAAGATTACGAAAAGAGATTTATGTTGGAACCAGAATAATGTTTTTTACGTGCATAAATTTGGTAAAGCTACCTTTTTATATTCATCTATCAATGGTCAATTCTAGTTCTTTAATCCATTCTCTAGCGCTCTTACCTTTATCTGTATTCGGTATATTTATTGGGTATAGGCTTTTAAAGGTGATAAAAGAAAGTATCTTTTATAATGCTATTTACACTTTGATTTTAGTAGCAAGCGCCAAATTAATAATTGATTTCTTTTATCCTCTTTGAATTAAATCAAAAAATTGCCACTTGTAGGATTGTCCATAGCTAGCCTAAACCACGGAGCTTTATAAATATAGATTTTGCTGAACAATGTCCTTCCTTTAAACTAAAAATTAGTTTTGACTAACAGAAGAAATGAGTGGGATTATATGGTGGATTTTGTTTCCCTTTTAGGAGTAAAAGGTGGCCCGGCGATAAGACCGGGGTCGAATATGCCTACCTCTACTTTAATTCACATCAACGGAAAAAATTTGTTAGTAGATACAGGTTTAGGGGTCTCACGATCTATATGTGACCAGGGCGTTGAACTTCAAGAAATAGACGCTATTTTCATTACGCATATGCATTCAGATCATTACCTCGAGCTTGGACCTTTGATCCACACAGCATGGGTATCAGGCCGCGTAAAACCTATACCTATCTATGGTCCTAAACGGCTAAAGCATTATTGGAGAGCTTTTCTTGAGTCAATGGTTGATGATATTGCGCTTAGAATAGAGGATGAGGGACGAATTGATTTAGAGAAACTACCGACATTTTATAGTTTTGAAGATAGACAGTCTTTATCATTATCCAATATCAATATCCGAGTTATGCGCAATCTACATCCCCCGATACGGGATAGTTTTGCACTTCGGTTTGAGTGGGGACATTATTCAATTGTGTTGTCCGGCGACACAGCTTACATGCCAGAGATGATAGATTTTGCTGATCAAGCCGATCTCTTAATACACGAGGTGATGTTATCGGAAGGAATTGACTTAATAATGACTCGTTTAGGGCATGAAGATGATAAGCTTAGAAACCATCTCCTACAAAGCCATACGCTAGCTGAGAATGCAGGATTAATTGCCAAGTGCGCCAAAGTAAAATGCTTAGCTTTAAATCATTTTGTTCCCGATGGATTTGCAGAGTTTAATGACGAAGATTGGTTGCAGGCTGTTAGAAGGCATTGGTCTGGAAAGATTATCCTTGGCAGAGATGGAATTAGAATTCCTTTATAAAACTTCTCGATATGTTACGCTCTGGATAGGGCTAGTAAGACCAAACTTTCTTGATATTTCTAATATTAAATCCAGACACGTTAGCAAAATGTTTAGTTGCTATTGACCTGGCCTCATCTAAGGAACATGCTTCTACTATCCAGATACTATTCTCATTAACAATTTTTCCATTACATACGGAATTGATACTGTAATCAATTTCATACTCCGATTTCCAATGGGAGACGTTTTTCTTGCTAAAAGTGCATTCAACTATTGTTTTAAAAGAGAATTCCTCTTGTAAGCGTTTTGTAGACACTAAAACCCAATTTTTTTTTGCCATTGAGTTTAGAGCATTACTAAAGTAGGGCTCTTCTTCGTAAAGGATAAGCTTTTTCGTCGTCAATGGTATATTCCGAAAGTTTTGTATTCCCAGGAGATAGTGCTCTTTAGTCATTTTTCAAAAGTTTTGTTTTTTATTAAAAGAGAAAAAAGTTCTAACTCCATAAAAAAAGCTTAAATAATTTCACATAAAAATGAAAACAACTGAACTAGCCAAAGAATTTCAGGGTAATAACCTCTGAACAAAGGAAAACTTGTAGGAGTAATAAATATGCATTAGATGTAAAATACTGAACAACAATTTGTAGATAATATGATGAAAAAGAAGGTTTATATCGCAGGACCTTTATTCAATGATCATGAGAGAGATTTTTTAGAAGCCATAGCACTCTGTCTTGAAAAAGAAGGCTTCAAATGTTTTCTCCCACATCGAGACTTAACGGGTGTAGAAGAGTCTGAATTAAAGACAACATCTATGACCCAAGAGACCAAGGACAAAATATTTGTTGCAGATTTAACCGCTCTTAGAGAGTCGGATCTAACCGTTGCATTAATAACGGGTTGGGACATAGACTCAGGGACTTCTGCCGAAATAGGGTATACGTTTGCACAGGGAAAACCGATTATTGGCATTGATGCTTCGGAGAGAAGATTTAGAAATTTATTTGTAGAGGGAATGATTACCGAAAAGGTTCAAAATATCAGTGCTATCATTCCGGCAATTAAAAGAACATTTTCTTAAATAGTTGATTAGATATGTCTCGTAACACCTCCATCAACCCTTATACTTTGCCCGGTTATATAGCTGCTGTCATCTGAAAGTAAGAAAGCTGCCGTTTTTGCCTGCTCCTCTGCTCTAGCGAACCTTTTGAATACAGACATATGAGATAGTTTTTCTGGCAAATCCAGACTGTCTGTAAATCCGGGTAATAAGCAATTCATTCTAATATTTTCTGGCCCATACCGATCAGAGTAAAGTTTGGTGTAGGACGATACTCCCACCCTATAAACGCTTGATGTCGGAAACATTAAGCTAGGCTCAAAAACTGAAAATGTTGTTATATTTAAAATTGAGCCACCTCCTTGAGATTGCATAATGGGGGTTATTAACTTGGATAACCGGATTACAGGCATTAGCACCATTTCATTAGCTTTTTTCCAATCATCCTCTGATATTTCAAGAAGATCGCCCTTAGGTGGGCCACCTACATGAATTAAAAGGCTATCTATTCTACCAAATTTCTCCATCGTAAATTTTATAAGGTTATCGGTATCTCTAGAGTTTTCGGCCCTGCCACGATATGCTATGCCGTTAAGCTCATCAGCAAGGTTTTCACAATTATCTGATGGAGACATCAATGAAAGCCTGTAGTTTCTTTTTTTCATTTCACGCGCAATCGCTGCGCCCATTCCCTTGCCTCCACCAACAACAACACAAACTTGATCGGTCATGATAAGCTCCTTATTTAATTTTTGCTTTTTAGCTTAGTGGAAATAGTTAATAAAAAGAATATGATAATAAAAAAGATATTCATAAATGATAGTTATCTAATTTCAGAATTAAAAAATTTATTAGGAGGGTTCAAAATATTATATATTCTCGTAACGACAGCGATCTTAGTGCTGCTCGATGTTTGTAGGGTTTTTGAATGATCACTTGGATTACACATCCCGAATATGATATTCCATTGCCTCAGGGCCATAGATTTACTTCGACAAAGTTTTCAGATCTCTTCGAATTATTAAAAAAGTCTGAATATATAGAATCTGCGACTATTCTAGTACCGGAAAAGGCGAACGCAGAACAAGTTGCCATCGCTCATTGTAGCGAATATGTTGAGAAGATAGCGAATGGTTCATTAGATGAAAAAGAACAAAGAAGGTTAGGGTTACGTTGGAGTCCAGTATTGGCAAAGAGATCCTTTATTGCCGTAAATGGATCCTTATTAGCTGCAAGATCTGCTTTGCAATACGGCGTTTCATGCCATTTGGCAGGGGGTACTCATCACTCTCATTTTGATTTTGGGTCAGGGTTTTGTGTCTTTAATGATCTAGCTTTTACTGCATTAACCTTGACTAAAACAAAAGAAGTAAAAAATATTCTGATATTCGATTGTGATGTGCATCAAGGAGATGGGACAGCTAGAATATTAGAGAATAATGATAGAACATTCACGTGTTCAATACATTCTTCAAAAAACTTTCCTTATAGAAAGGCTAATAGTGATCTTGATATCGGTTTGGAGGATAACATGTCTTGGTTTGGCTATAAAAAGCACTTGCTGGAGGGATTGAATAAATGCATAGAACGATTTTCTCCAGATTTGGTTCTATATGTAGCAGGAGTGGACATACATGCTAACGATAAGCTGGGTAGGTTGAGTATCGATGATGAAGGTCTTTTTGAGAGAGAAATGACAGTATTGAACTTTTTTAAGAAAAGGGATATTCCTATCGCAACAGTGATGGGAGGTGGATACTCCGATGACAATCGCGAGCTTGCTTATCGTCATGCAACTGTAGTCAAAGCTGCGCATCAGATTTGGGCATAGGCATAGAGAGGGGCCGTCTTTACAAATGGAACTAATGGATATCTTTATGTTGATTAAGGTATTTTTGATTTTTGGCTTTGTGACTTATTTGTATTGGTCATCAAGAAATATAAAAAAGTAATTTTGTCACACTAATGTAAACACTATTTGACAACTTTTTTTTCCATGCCATACTTCTACAACTCAAGAAAGCCATTCCAATTATGTTTGCCAGTTGGGGGAGGGCTCTTGTGTCTTTATCATTAAGAAACAAGAATAATACACGGGATGGTTTTCTTTGAGAAAATGGGCCAACATTTGAATGTTAGCCCAATTAGGGGAGGATAAATTCACGTTGTGAATGATGACAGCTTACATGAAATAATAGCCATTTCAAGCATAACGTGACGTTAACGTAAACATAAACTAAGCTCCTTGAATTAAGCCAATGATAAATCAAATTGATTGAAAAAATTTAGGTTGTCTGGTTTTAAACTTTTCTAAGTCTTTGCCTGTATCCAAGTCATCTTTAAGACTATCTACTGGAGCTATTATTGATCTTATGGAAATCTTTTTTGCTTCTTTTTGATGTTCAAAAAATGAGTTTGGACCAAATTTAAAATTTAATCTTGTTGGCAGAGATAGGTACAAAGCGTTTGTACCGAAATCAGTCGAGGGACATATTACCATGCTATTTCTTGATTTTCTTCCCATATCCAAAATTTTTTTAATATCCTCAGTTTCTGGATCAATTATATCACCAGGAAGTATAAGGCTTGAGTCATAAAGTTTTTCTGAAGACCAGCATATACCCTTGTTTACAGCTGAGTTCAGTCCATTTAGGTTTTGTTCTTTAAGAACACGCACGTGAAAGTCCTTTGATATCTTTTCTACCTCCTCACACGGTGTTATAACCAGTATATCCGA
>ENA-OSEY01002157-OSEY01002157.1-marine-metagenome-genome-assembly--contig:-NODE-2157-length-12929-cov-3.128774_pt1 | contig 12929 bp, 24 predicted proteins | sample MGYA00248465_ERZ534230 | MGnify/ENA primary metagenome ERZ534230 (study PRJEB26409, sample SAMN06344110) | marine metagenome | isolation source: Sea water from surface | place: Atlantic Ocean:Southern... | reverse complement strand
AGGAATAATACCTAAGCTGATAACTTAATATAAAATCAGTAAATTAATTTAAAGGAGTAAAAATGGGAAATGACCTAACTAAAAATTTTGTACTAGATACGTTTAATCAAATTGTTATAGGGGCAGGTGTTCCAGCAAGCGAGACTGTTGGACCACAAATATGGGATTATGGTGAAACCATAGCTGATGATTTTGTTTTTATTATTTGTGAAGAATGTTCTCCGTCAGATGACCCATATGATCTTTTCGAAGATGAAGAGCTAGCTGCCAAACAAATCAGTATTATGTGTGAAATCGAAGAGTCATTAACTGAAGATGACTTAGAGGGCAGGGGTATACCAGGAGATTATCTTAATCTAGCAAAAGGATTTGTTGAGTATGGTATTTCAAGAATGGAGGGTGGCGGCTAAATTCAATAGACGCTAAAAAGATGGGCGAACTAAATAAACCAAATCCAATAATAACTTACATTTTTGAGTTGGGGCTGATCAAGAGCGTGGATGAGGTTAAAGAATTCATGAGAGAAAATTCTTCTCCCTATGTTTTCAATTGCGCTGAACCTAAAACCATAAGATTTGAATGGTTTCTATCTGAGGATCAAAACTCAGCAACGCTAATTGAAATGTTCGAGGATAGTGATGCTGCCAAACTAAGACTAGAAAATCATTCTGCAAGCCATCTAGTTGAAGAATTTCCAGAGCACTTTGAAATAAAACAATTTATTGTATTAGGCGATATTAAGTCAGACATGAAAGAAAAATTAGCCGACTGGAACGCAGACCTAAGAGGGAATGTTGCGGGTTTTTTTAAAGGTATAGATTAATTTAAGAGAGAAAATTAAATGCAACCACATTTAAAAAGTTTTGTTAGATCAATTATCGTTAATGCAATTATGTGGGGCTTAATCTTTTGGCTTTTCTTTGAGTTTATTCTTTGATTATTCTTGGCTTAGCTAAGAATACTCGGTTACAATTTTTTTAAATATAAAAAAATTCTAATTCATATGATAGAGATATTGTTTTGGAGTTTTGTCTCAGTGACATGGCTGACTGTAGGTATGCATGTCATTAAAGAGTTCATAAGATTTAATAGGAGAAAAAAATGATTAAGCCAAGCATGAAAAAGCCTAGTTTTTTCAGAAGGTTTGTAATGAAGCTTGTTAGCGGTTGGAGAAGAGTAATGGACGTAAGATATAATCCATTAAAGTATATCCCCGATCCAAGTCTTCAAACTTATTTCATGTTGGTACTATTCATTATATGGAGTGTTTTCTTTGGGTTTTTGGCAGCAAATTATTTAGGATTCTTTAACTACAATACAATTGCAAGCATTATTATTCATGTTGCAATAATATTGCCTTTGGCTTTTACTAATGCCATTTTTGTTGATGCAGAGAGAGACGGTGATCAATGGCTTAAAGAGTGGAAGGAAGAACAATCAAGATACAAGCTAATTGTAAACAGACTCAAAACTAAAAACTTGGTGATCTGGAACCCTAATAAAGAAGGATAACACCGATATCCCTTATTATTTGATCAAAGTATTTCAAAGCTTCATGAAAAATATAATACCTATAATTATTTTGTTATTACCTCAAACCAATTGGGCACAAGAAGACCTTGATGCGCTCTTAAATGGTTTGCATCTTGATGCACATAAGGGAAATTTTGAATCCTACTTTGATCGCTACAGTGCCGATGCTGTGTTCTTAGGCACAGATAAAACCGAACGTTGGACCATAGAGGAGTTTAAAGCTTATGCTAAACCAGCGTTTTCAGACGGTCATGGATGGACTTATGCGGTGATTGAGCGGAACTGGGAAGGGGATGGCAACACACGTTGGTTTGATGAGATTTTGCTTAATGAAAAGCTGGGACATTGCAGAGGAACAGGCGTTGTTGAGCTTGTTAATGGTGAATGGAAAATATCACACTACGCTTTGACAATGTTAGTTCCTAATTCTATTGCAGCAGAAGTTGGCTCGCAGACACGCAGAGCCGATAATGTTGAATGAAATAAAATTGCATCAAGCAATTTTTTTTCTTTCGGTATTTTTCGTAGCCGGTTTTTTAGTTTTGGAACTATTCTTCATACCATCAAAGTCATCAGCATAACTATGATTTACGCTGGAATGATGCATTTCGTCAGCCCTTACACATTTAATTAGATCTGACAATTTTGCCTTTTTTGGTAAACCATAATATTCAATAGCAAGTTCAGGAGCATTAATATTTAAAGTTGTACCATTTTCAACTTGATCAAGATATTCTGTATAACTCTTTACGGCCTCATCCTCGAAGTAACCTATCATTCTGTGTGAAGTTTTTGGAAAAAAGATATACATAAAAAAATAAAAGGTCATAAAAAAACCTTGGGCTGAAAGGACTAACAGCCTTTCAAATGTGTTTGGTTTCGCAATTTCAACAAAAAACATTAAGTGCATTCTTTCATTCTCTGCCTCAGCAAGCATCTCTCTGATCCTATAGCCATATCCAGTCTTCATATGTCTTAAGCTTCTCAGATGAATAACCATGCCCGCAACCATTCCTGGAACACCAGCAATAGTTTCAAGCACAACAGCTCTATGGCCATATCTTTTAGCAAAAAATGTATCTGCTATCAGCCTAAAAAATTTAGTCATAGACAGAGCAAAGTAATCAGAAAAGTTTCTTGGTTTGGACATTAGTTAATATTAGATAAATAATCCTTTACCCTCTCCTTATTGATTGCAATCAGCGACTCAAGAGGTGTTATGTTTTCACTGATCTCTTGAAGATTTACAGGATTGCCTACTTGAATAACTCCGATCATGCCAAGAGCTAAGTGAGGGGTACACTGATATACATATATACCTTCAGTATTGAGCTCAACTGTTATTTTTTCGTCCATGGCTCCTTCCCATGGAGCAGCTGAAGAGGGTATCAAATTTGGAACAGATTTAGAGTTATGTAATGCATCTGCAGGTATAAAGGTTACTGTGTCACCAATATTTACTTTTAAAAAAGGAGGATCAAAAACCATAATCTGGCCAGAGGAATCTGTGTTGACCATTTTTATGTTAAAGTTTTCTGCACTTGCAGATAATGCTAAAAAGATGAATAAAAATGCTATATGACGCATATTAGTATTATAAGTTTAATTAATATTATATTATAATTTATATTTATATATTTATCTACTGTAAGGATAAATAATTATGAAATCAGTACTCACTATTTTATTGCTGCTAAGTCAATTTAGTCTTGGCAGTCAATATAATTATGTTTTTGGATGGACTCAGCTTAATGATCCAGATCTTATGATTCCTAGAGGAGGTACTTCCTCAGGACCCAATGTTAGCTTGGACAACACCCAAAGCCCTTTATGGCAGAAAATTCAAGACAAAGACTTATCTAAGTTTGAAAAAGATAGGCTTGCCATTCTAGCTATGCAGGGAGAATACAAAGTAAATTTTGATTTTATGGAGACAATGGGCTTTGTTGAAAATTATATGCCCGCAAAACCTTATCAGTCATGGGGCACAGAATTTGTAATTGTCGTGGAAGACACCAAAAACTTTATAGCACTCCAACATATAATGGTAATGTTTTTTGAAAAAGAGGATGGCACTATTTCTGAGCCAGTGGTTATGAAGCATTGGAGGCAAGATTGGAAATATCAAGATGCCTTTGTCAGCACTTATATTGGAAACAACACTTGGGAGAAGCAAAGTCTTCCATGGACAGAGAGACGAGGAACTTGGACGCAAACTGTTTATCAAGTTGATGACTCTCCTAGATATGAGGGGTTTGGTGCTTGGAGGCACCTGTCTAACTCCTCTTCATGGACCAGTAATGAAACTAAAAGACCCTTACCAAGAAGAGAAGCATCTATAAGAAATGACTATGAATTAATTATTGGCACAAATATAAATACTATTACTCCAAGTGGATGGGTGCATGAGCAAAATAATAACAAAGTAACAATAGACAGCGAGGTGGTTGCAAAAGAAATTGGTATTGCTAGATACCAAAGAATAAATGATTTTGATTGGTCTGCTGGATACTCATATTGGGATGAAACTTCAAATTTTTGGAATAAAGTAAGAGAAGTTTGGGATGAAAAAATCAAATCCAAAAAAATCAAAGTCACATCAAATGTAAATGGCGAAAGTTTATTTTTAAGATTATTTTTACTTGCAAATAATTACAGAGACGGAGACTTGGAGTCTATTGAAAATATAGAACTAATAATTGAGCAACACAGTACAATAGAACCAGGTTTTTAATTTAGGAAAACTTTAATGAATGATAAATGTTAATTCCTAATTACAATGCAGCAGAGGTTAGCTCACTAACCCTAGAAGCCGATAAATAGAAATAATACAATTGTTAAGCATGTCTAGGAGCAGCTTATGAGTGACAAAGAAAAAATCGAAAATATAGTTCAGATTTATGTTGATAGCATGGATGAATCTGATCCTAACAAAGTAAAGCAGGCATTTCATAGCAACGGCAAAGTGGTTGGTTACTTGCATGGAGATTTTATGCAAATGTCCACAGATGATTTTGCTGACTTTGTTGCATCACAACAACCCCCACCAAAAGAAAAGGGCGAAGATGTTGTTTTTGAAATTCTCGCTTGTGAGGTGGAGGGGACAACAGCTTTTGTTAAAGTGAGAGACACCTATTTGGGGATAACGTTCTTGGACACTCTCTCTTTTATAAAGGAAGAAGGTCAGTGGCAAATCTACACGAAACTCTTTAATGTAGAGAGCGAATAAATAATGCTCTGCATCAAAGCAGAAATTCCAAAAGAGGTCTGTGAAATAGATGATGAGCTAAAAGCTATCTATCACTCAGATGGCACCATTTGCATTTGGATTTTTAAATCCCGCGAGGGTAGAAATAATTTTATAGACGCTACAGTAGGCATGAAAAAAGCCGAAAGACAAAATTATTTTATTAAGAATTATGAATAAATCTAAGTTACCGAACTAATAAATCTACATGAGCCAAAGAGAACAAGTAAAAAGCTTTTTATATTCTTGGAAAGAGGGCGTAATAGATATAGGGAAAGTTTTTCTTGAAGGAGGCGATTATCAAAACTGTGCCGAAGAGTTTTTATCTAAGCACTATGCATTTGATACAGAAGAGGTTCTTTTTAAGCCAACATTTACTAAAGAAGTAATCTTTAGGAACACTAAAGATCTTGCACTATCTTATTTTGTAAAGGGTGATATCCAAGAAGATAATGGCTTCGCCCTAAAACCTTGGGAAAAAATCGAGTTGGACGAGCTCACAATTCTTGAAGAAGAAAGTTATTTAGTTGCAATGGGAACTTTTAAGTTTAAGCCAGTAAATTCAGAAAAGGTTGCTCTAGTTGCTTTCACCTTTTGTTTCATTGGAATAGCGGGCTCTTTAAAAATTAAAATCCACCATTCATCTCCAGTTCTCTAGCTTTACGGAAGCTTAAAAATATCTTCTACCTTGCAACCCAAAGTTTTGGAAATTTTCAAAGCAAGCACAGTTGAAGGCACATAAATACCATTCTCAATTGCATTAATGCTTTTTCTTGAGACCTCTGCGCTTTCGGACAGCTCTTGTTGCGTAAGGCCAGCTGATTTTCTAAGCTCTTCTAAGTTATTTAGAAGTTTTTCATGACTTCTACCCACTTTTTGATTCCTGATAATCGCCAATAGAAAAAGATACCAGCAGCACCCCAAAAACAAGCCAAGCAAAGGCAGCAATTTGGTAAATCATGCTATTGGCCATTTGGAAGCTCCAGTTTGACCAGTCTTGAATAGAAAAAAGAATGAAGATTCCCATTCCATTAAGCCCATAACCTATTGATCCAAGTTTATAGGCTCGAAGGGCAGTAAATTCATCATAAAGTGCATTATTAATTTTCTTGGTATCAAGGTAGTAATAAGAGAGCGTTAGATATGCTGCTCCCAAAAAAACCAAGACTCCAGGGACAAACATAATATTATGATTCAAAAGGTGCCAGTCCAAATTAAAGCCTAACAACTCCAACATTAAGTAAGCTGCAAAAAATACTTGAACAGTCCCAGAAATAAAAATTACCAAGAAGCGTTTAAAATAGGTCATCTATTTCTCCTCAAATTCCTCGACTGCTTTTGAAATATTTTTAGCCTCTGTATTTTTATGCTCCTCAAAATAATATTCATCTAGAATAAATCCCACCAATAATCCCAAGGCAATGGCAATAGCAAAACTTATCTCCCAAGTAATACCCCATAGAAAGTAAAGAAAGTAAAAGTTTAAAAACCCAACTCCAACGCCTAACAGTGAGGATATTTCAGATTCACTGCCAAATAATCCTTTGATAATTTTTTTATTATCTCTTTTCATATTCATCAACCGCATTAGTAATTTCTTCGCTTGTATTTGGGTACATATATCCTGCTAACATGGTCCCGACCCCTATGGCACCCACTAAAAATCCAATGCCCTCAAAAAATTGACCCATTGCAATCTCGCCCAATAAGTAAATTCCAAGACCCACAAAGAGGGTTATTAATCCACCTCTGCGATAATCAATCGGCTCTTTTTTTCTTTCATCCAGCATCTTTAATAGGTCTTCTATTTTTGCCGGATCATCTATATTTTTAGATATTTCTAGTATCGTTCTATTCTTATCCTTGGCCTCAAAATACAGCCAAATAAAAACTGATATAGGAACTATTATTCCTACCGATATTCCTAAAATAGGTATTATTATTGGATCCATAATCTCTCCTCATTAAAATGTAACGTAAACTTATCATTATTTAAATGGGAAGTAAAGGTTACATATAAAAATTTTTGTTACTGTATTACAATAAGCCATGCAAAAAACTCAAAAACGATCAGATAAGATTGCAATTACTGTTTCTTTAGCTTGTGCAATTCACTGTTTATTTGTACCGTCTTTTGTAATTCTTTCAGCAGGGTTTTTATCCATCACCATTGATAATGAGTTTATTCATAAGCTATTAATATTTATCGTTGTTCCTGTAAGCATCTTCGCTTTACGTGCGGGATATAAAAATCATAAGACTACCTCTTTTTTTCCTGCCGCAATAATTGGAATCATTGCATTGGTTGCTGCTGTAATTATGGGGGAGAGGTTATTGGGTGAGCTAGGCGAGCAAGCCATCACACTTCTGGGATCTCTTTTATTGGTTTTTGCGCACTACCAAAACTTTCAGACCTGTAAAAAATTAGAGTGCGATGACTGTCATGAAAAACCAGCGTAAGTAAGCATCAAAGTTCTTTAGCAACTATCAGATTGTTAAATATTCTTAATTTAATCTATAATTTGAGCATGTGTGATTGTTGTAGTTGCTGCGAGTGCACTTGTTGCGCGAAGTAGCTTTAAATATCTAAATAAAGGATTTGCCATTTGTCGGCAGTACCTTTCTGCGCAAATCTTTTCTTTGTCCAATCTAACAATTCTTAAACTAACTGACTTGCCTCTTGTCTCATGATTATTTTAGTTGCGCTCGAGGATGAGCTGACAAAAGAAGACTTTAATGAGTTTCATATTGAGTACATGGGAGTGGGCAAGATTAATGCTGCAATTAAAACAACAGAAGCTATTAGGAAATATTCACCTGAATTAATTATTAACTACGGAACAGCTGGAAGCCTAAACAAAGATATTTCTGGTCTTGTTGAGGCAACACATTTCTATCAACGTGATATGGATGCCAGTCCATTAGGAATAGAGGTTGGCGAAACACCATTTGAAGATAGTTTTAAGATTCACTTTGGCAGGGATGGACTCAGCTGTGGAACGGGCGACTCATTTGTAACAAATACACCCGAGCTCATTACCGACTTAGTTGATATGGAAGCTTATGCTATTGCAAAAATTTGCAAGATGAATGATATTGATTTTAGATGTTTCAAATATATTTCTGATCAAGCAGATGATAATGCCAGCCAGGACTGGAAAGAAAATGTTGCTCGGGGAAAAGGGCTTTTTATTGAGAAAATCAAAGAGATATATGGATAAATATTTTTTATCACTAGCCATGACAATTTTTCTGCTTCCTTGTAATGGCGACACTTTAGAAATTCAAATCAATAATATTTCCAAGGGTGGAATTCTGCACTTAGCTGTTTATGACAGCAAAGAAGTCTTTGAATCTGATAGGGGTGACCAACCTGGTCCTCAGCCAGGAATAGTTGCCGGGATTGTTAAAGAGGTTTCAACAGGAGTATTTAAAGAGATCATTAATGTTCCATCTGGAATCTATGCAATTGGTCTTTATATTGATGCTAATAAAAATAAAAAATTGGATACAAATTTTTTAGGCATTCCAAGGGAGCAATTTGGCTTTTCAAACGATGCGCGTGGAACCCTCGGACCGCCTGATTTTGAATCCGCATCTTTTGAGCTTATTAAATATAAAAAAATGACGATTAACTTATAAACGAAATGCTAACGATATATGTTCATGCATTTTTTGCTTTAGTTGCTGTTCCGGTTGGGCTTTATATTTTTCTGACAAAAAAAGGCACAGCTACCCATAAGTTTGTAGGTCGATTTTGGGTAATTATTTTGATGATTGTTTCGGTAACAGCGATCTTTATTCAAGAAATTAATCCAGGTGAATATTCCCTGATCCACTTACTGATACCATGGACAATTGGATCCTTGATTTATTCCATATGGAATATTAGAAAGTACAGGGAAACAAAGCTGCCCAGACATAAGTATGCTCATATGTACTCGATGATTGGAGTTTACATTGGTGCTCTCATTGTGGCTGGTGCTTTTACACTAATGCCCGGGAGGTTCTTTCATAGCATTCTCTTTGGATGATAGTTAGACCTAATGACAAAATCTAAAATCAACTTAAAATCAAAACTGGAATTAATAAAAGATTATTGGTCTCCAAAAGTTGTTGCTGAACTCAATGATTACCAATTTAAGCTTGCAAAAATCAAAGATGAATTTATCTGGCATCAGCACAATGACACTGATGAGGCCTTTATGGTTATTGAAGGAAATATTGAAATAGAACTAGAAGATAGCACCGTAGAGTTAAGTGAGGGTGAGATGTTTATTGTGCCTAAAGGAGCGAAACACAAGCCTATTGCAAGAGGTGAGGCTCACATTATGTTGATAGAACCAAGGGACGTAAAAAACACTGGCGATATTGAAAATGAGCTTACAGCCAAAAATGATATTTGGATTTAATTAAGAGTTGTTATATAAAAAGTACTCGGAGACACTTATGAGCGACGATCAAAAAAGACTGGCAGATGCTTTAGAGGAGCTTAAGGATCACAATTTTATGAAGATCCATGAAAGCCCGATTAAGTTTATTTATTACAATCTTCTACGAGGGCTTGCGATTGGATTAGGCTCAGTAGTTGGCGCCACATTGCTGGTTTCAATCCTGGTAGCAATTCTTGCTCAGATTGAATTTATTCCAATTCTTGGCAATTATGCTCACGAAGTTATTGAGATTATTGAAAAGCTTGATAAGAAGGGGTAAACCTCTACTTAAGCCATGAAAATTACTTTAAGGAAGTTTCATAAATACATCAGTTTAATTGTTTCGGTTCAGCTCTTGCTTTGGACCATCTCAGGAATTTATTTCTCATTCAATAAAATAGAAAACGTCCGTGGCGAGCAATATAGGATAGAGAATAAAGTTCCCAGCCCCAATCAAAAAGAACAAACTAAAATGCTCAGTACAGGAGAGGCAAAGGAAATAGTCTCCCTTAAAACTACCCTCACTCCCATTCAATCCTTGTTGATTGAAGAAGAAGTTCGTGGCTCTGAATTTAGGGGACGCAATTTACCACTGTACAAAGTAATTTCTGAAAATGAAAAGGGTAAAAAAATAAACGTGTATGTAGACCCATTTTCAGGCGAAGTTAGTGCCATAAGGTCTCTGCAGTGGCGTATCTGGGATTTCATGTGGGGCATCCATATAATGGACTGGGTTGAAAGAGATAATATAGATAATTTATGGTTAAAAGTTTTTTCCTTCATTGCACTTTTTACGTCCTTATCAGGCATAATTTTATTTTTTAATCGACGAACATGAGGCTAATTAATGATTAGAAACAAACATTTACTTTTGGCTACATTGCTTATGAGTGTTGGCATTTATTCGGTTTGCGAAATGTGTGAGCCATTGCTCAGCAAGTTATCTGAAGAAAAGAAAATGGCACACCAACACATGCATCATCATAAAATGATGAGCGCTTCTGATCATGCACCCATTGGAATAATGGGAGACATGCATCACAGTAAATTCATGCTCTCTTTGAGGCAAGAATATATGCATATGAATGGCAACCTGCTTGATGGAAAAGATATTAGAGAACAGGCAATCATAAATTTACCAAACACCGTTTCAAACATGCCAGCAAATCTGTCTGTGGTGCCCAAAGAAATGAACATGCAAATGACCATGTTGGGAGGAATGTACTCCCCATCCGATAATATAACTTTAATGGCCATGGCCATGTACATGTCTAAAAGCATGGACTTAAAAACATTTAAGCCGATGATGGGCAGGGACTTCATTGGAAAGTTTAAAACCTCTTCAAGTGATTTATCTGACTTATCTGTAAGCCTGCTTTATAGATTTAACCAAAGCATGAGTTCAAGGTGGCATCTAGAAACAGGTCTTCAGCAGTCAATTGGAGAAAATACCTCAAAGGATACAGTGCTAACCCCAATGAACCAAAGGATGGACATGATATTGCCTTATGGGATGCAGCCTGGTGATGATGCAACATCAGTGATATTGGGACTAACCAATGTCAGAACATTTAAAAACGGTATGGTTTGGGGTAACCAGATTAGGAACAAAACTGTTATTAATGACAAAAACTGGGCTTTTGGTGATAAGGCAGAATTTAACTCATGGGTACAAATGCCCCTAAGCAAATCTGTGTCAATATCATCGAGGTTAAATACAATACATCAAGATAAAATTTCGGGAAGAAACATCTTAATATCTGCGCCAGTACAAACTGCAGATCCAAGAAATTATGGTGGTCTTAATGTTTACCTTGCCGTTGGGGTTAACCTGATTACTTCAATATTTTCGAGCGATAATCATAGGTTCGGTTTAGAAGTCATCTTTCCAATTGATCAGGACAAAAATAACCTACAGATGAAAACAGATTACAAAGTTATTTTTGGTTATCAAAAAAGCTTATAAACTTTTTTCAATGCTAGATTCAATTGATCATGTAATCATTGCAGTTGAAGATCTGGATGAGGCATCAAAAAATTATGAAATGATTCTTGGCAACCCTCCTGTTTGGAAAGGTGAGCATAAAGAATTTGGCACTAAAAACACCCTTTTTAATTTCCAAAACACCTACCTTGAATTGCTTGCTGCTGGGGGTGAGGGGATTGGTGCTGACCTTATAAAACATACGCTTGAAAATAATGGGGAAGGACTAAACGGTATTGTCTTCGGAACTTCAGACATGAATCAGTTTAGAGCCACTATGCAAAAAAATTCATTCAACTTGGCTGATGCATCTCCAGGCGAAGGCGTAAACTTCGAAACGGGAGAGAAAAGAACTTGGATAAATCAATTCTTAGTGCCAGAGCTTTCAAGGGGATTATTCTCATTCATCATTGAGCATACCGCAGGCAAACTAGCCAAGGTTAATAAATATTCAGATTCATCAGTTCACCGATTAGATCATGTTGTTATAAGTACCAATGATGCGGAAGGTTTTATTAAGACTTACAGAGATATATTCAATATCAGGCTTGCATTAGATAAATTTGTAGAGCATTGGCAAAAGCGAATGTTGTTTTTTAGACTAAATAAAACCACAATCGAAGTGATCGAAGAAAAGAATCAAAATGATGCAATCGACAAGCTTTGGGGTTTAGCTTGGAATGTAAGTGACCTCGCCTCATGCAGAGAAAGACTAATGAAGTTGGGAGTCGATGCAACAGAAATCAAGAAAGGCGTTAAAGAAGGTACTTTGGTTATGACAATTAAAAGCCATACACACAGTGTGCCAACACTATTCATAGAGCATACTTAAATCATCCTATTCTTGATGGTTTTTCATAACTGTTTCTTTAAACTTTTGATATATTTAGATCTGTGAAAAAAATAATATTCTCATCGTTTGCAGCTCTTTCTTTTTTTTCATTCCTACATGCAGATGCAATAGCTAACGATTGCACTCAAATCTCAAATGATAAAAAGCGCTTGGCATGCTATGACAGTATTTTTATGGAAAAGCCAAAAGAGCGTGAAGTCGAAAGAATCATTGATATTGATAAACCTCAGCCAAAAATTTTGAAAAAGGATTCGCCTCCTCAAGTGAAAGCAAGAGAAGAATTTGGGCTGCCAAAAAAACTTATAGAGGATTCAAAAAAAATAAGTCTTAAAGCAAGAATAACTTCAGTAAAGCAGCTCTCGAATAAAAAAGTTAACATTCAACTGGATAATGGCCAGACGTGGAGGACCGTTGAAACACTCAATCGCGGAGAGCTTTCAAAACTTAAAGGTTCAAATAATATTGAAATTAATGAGGCATTAATTAGTGGTTTTGTTTTAAAGGTTGAAGGTAAAAAACTATCAATAAGAGTTAGAAGAATAAAATAAAAAAAGGAGTATCAAATGGAAAAAGGAAAAAATCCATTTCTGCTTATTGCAAGAATAGGATTAAAAGAAGACGTAGCTGAAGGCGGCTTTCTAGTTGAGGAATATCTTGGAATAGCCCAAGAGGTTGATGAGGCAGTTTATGAGTCTGAGCCTGGTATGTTATTGCATAACTTTGACATGCATCCGGATGGAGCCAATTCTGGCAAATTTGTTTGGAGCGAAGTCTATCTTAACAGCGAAGCATTGATTGCCCATATTAATAATCCACCTGTTCAAGCCTATGTTGAAAAACACGCCGAGCTGGCAGAAACATTTGAAATCGAGGTTTATG
>ENA-OSEY01002156-OSEY01002156.1-marine-metagenome-genome-assembly--contig:-NODE-2156-length-12932-cov-3.130533_pt1 | contig 12932 bp, 13 predicted proteins | sample MGYA00248465_ERZ534230 | MGnify/ENA primary metagenome ERZ534230 (study PRJEB26409, sample SAMN06344110) | marine metagenome | isolation source: Sea water from surface | place: Atlantic Ocean:Southern... | reverse complement strand
AAGTTTTCATCTCCAATAGCAGACGTTGGAATAGGTGCTTCGTTTATGTGGTAACCCACAGATCCGTCATATGACAAACCAACAGCAAGTGCTCCAATACCTCTTAAACTAATTGATGAGTCTGCATATTGGCCTTGACCAAATTGCAAACTTGGCACGTTGATTTGAAGATCAGAAAAGGTTACAACCTGTCTTTCTACCAAGTCATCGGAACTTAAAGCAGTTACCGCTATTGGCACGTCTTGAAGACTTTGTTCGGTACGTTGTGCCGTAACGATCACTTCTTCAAGTGAAGCCTGAGCAAAAGCTGGTACTTGAAATCCAAGTGCCACAACTACTGCCAGGCAATATTTAATAAATCGATTCATTGACTCCTCCCAATTTGAGTACAAATGTTAATCAGAAACAAACTTTCTTTTCCTCAATCCCCTGAGCATAGAAAGGACGAAGCCTCATGCTTCGCGTGGATATGTCTCCCCTTAATTTTGATAATACCCTAGCTTTTTTTATATGACAAGCATTCGTAGACAAAAAAAACACTACTTTTTCCATCAAAAAAGAATTGCTGCATCTTTCCTTTTTTACAAGTAAATAAACGTTTTTTGCCATGTATAATTTCTAAAAAATCCTAAAATTTTTTTGTCTAAATGAATAAACAAGAAAGAGCTCTTTATGTTCAAAAAGAACTAGCCAAATTATACGAAAACCCCAAACCGCCTCTAAACTTTTCGAATCCTTTTACGCTTTTGATTGCCGTCCTTTTGAGTGCCCAATGCACAGATGAAAGAGTGAACATTGTCACCAAAGAACTCTTCAAAGTAGCAAACACTCCAAAGAAAATGCGTGCTTTAGGACTCAGGAAGATTCACAAATATATAAAAACTTGTGGCCTGGCTCCAAAAAAATCAAAAGCCATTTATGAAACCTCAAAAATACTTATTGAAAAATATAATTCTAAAGTTCCAAAAACGATCGAAGAACTTATCACTCTGCCAGGAGTAGGCCATAAAACTGCTTCTGTAGTTATAAATCAAGCCTATGGCTATCCAGCTTTCGCGGTCGACACCCATATTCATCGATTAGCGCAACGTTGGAAACTAAGCAATGGAAAAAATGTGGAACAAACTGAAAAAGACTTAAAAAAACTTTTTCCTAAAGAAAATTGGGGTGACTTGCATTTACAAATTATCTTTTACGGTCGTGAATTTTGCTTGGCCAGAAAATGTTATGGGCTTGAGTGTCAAATCTGTACCAGCCTTTTCCCCAAAAGAAGAAGTAAGGTTATAACCAAGAAGGCATAGAAAAGATAAATAGCCAAGGTATAATTGATTAATTATTTGAGACAAAACATGTACGGTAATAATTTATCCATAGAAGCTTTTGATAAAGACCTTTGGAAAGCATTGGAGTCTGAACGCAAAAGACAAGAACAGCACATAGAGCTAATTGCTTCCGAGAATTATGCTTCGCCTAGAGTTATGGAAGCTCAGGGAGGTATTCTTACCAATAAGTATGCAGAAGGCTATCCTGGTAAAAGATACTATGGAGGATGCGAATTTGTTGACGTGGCCGAACAATTAGCCATTGATCGAGCAAAAAAACTCTTTAAAGCAGATTTTGCTAATGTACAGCCTCATTCTGGTGCCAGCGCAAATGCAGCTATATTCTTAGCTCTTTTGAACGCTGGTGATAAAATTTTGGGAATGAGTCTTGACCATGGTGGACATCTGACCCATGGTTCCAAAGTTAATTTTTCTGGAAAAATTTATGAATCTTATAGTTATGGAATCAATCCAGACACAGGTGACATTGATTACGACGAAGTAAAGTCACTAGCTGAAGAGCATCAACCAAAATTGATAATTTGTGGTTTTTCAGCTTTCTCCGGCATTTTGAATTTTAAAAAGTTTAGAGAAATAGCCGATTCAGTTGGAGCCTATCTCTTAGCTGATATTTCTCATGTTTCAGGATTGGTTGCAGCTGGTTTGTATCCAAATCCTTTTCCCCACGCTCATGTTGTTTCTACTACGACGCACAAAACCCTTGTAGGGCCAAGGGGTGGTTTGATTCTTGCTGGTAAAGACGAAGAATTGCACAAAAAATTAAATTCGGCCCTTTTTCCTGGTTCCCAAGGTGGTCCTTTGATGCACGTTATTGCTGCCAAAGCGGTGTGCTTTAAAGAAGCGATGGAACCAGAATTTGTCGAATATCAACAACAGATCCTAAATAATGCCAAACGAATGAGTGCTTCCTTAATTAAAAATGATATTGATGTGGTTTCAAACGGCACCTCAAATCATATGTTTTTGGTTAATCTTGTAAAAAATAAAATTACCGGAAAAGTCTTAGACGCTGCTTTGGGTCAAGCCAATATTACAGTGAATAAAAACTCAGTGCCAAACGATCCGCAATCTCCATTTGTTACTTCTGGAATAAGAATCGGAACGCCTGCTGTCACTCGAAGAGGTTTCAAAGAAAATGAGATGGATTTAATTGCTTCTTGGATTAAAAATATCATTGAAGACGTAGACAATGAAAAATTAATCAATCAAACTAAGAAAGAAGTAACCGACCTCTGTGGTCAATTTCCAGTTTATTCAGAATAAAACATGCATTGTCCTTTTTGCACCTTTGAAGAAAGCAAAGTTATAGACTCACGTCTAATTGCTGACGGTAATGAAATTCGAAGACGAAGAGAGTGTTTGAGATGCCAAGAACGTTGGACAACTTATGAACTAGCGGAGCTGGTTATGCCTAAAATAATAAAGCAAGACAACTCCAGAGTTCCATTTGATGAAATAAAGTTGAAAGAAGGCATTGCTCGTTCTCTCGAGAAAAGACCCGTGAGCGAAGAAGCTTTTCAAACTTTAATAGAAACAATAAAAAAAGAATTGAGATCGATGGGAGAAAGAGAAGTTGCCTCAAAAACTGTTGGCGAGACGGTGATGAAGAATCTTAGAAAAATTGATGAGGTAGCTTTCGTAAGATTTGCCTCTGTTTATCGAAGTTTCCAAGATCCTTTAGAGTTTAGCGAAGAAGTAAAACGTCTAAGTGATGACTGATTCTTCTTTTATGCTGGAAGCTTTAGAGCTGGCAAAAAAAGGACAATTCACTGTGCAAAATGGTGTATGTGTCGGCTGCATAATTTCAAGAGATAACGAGATCTTGGGTCAAGGATGGTACGAATATTATGGCGCTCCGCATGCGGAAATTAGAGCTATTGAATCAATTAAAGAAAAATACAAAGAAAATTTTAAAGAAGTCTTATCGGGTAGCACACTTACTGTTACTTTAGAGCCTTGTAGCACCTTCGGAAAAACTCCTCCGTGTTTGGATGAAATACTTAAATATAATTTCAAAAAGGTCGTCATTGGAGCCTTGGATCCATCTCAATCTAGTGTCGAAAAGTTAAAAGCTGCAGGAATTGAAGTCTCGCTTGAAGAAGTACCAAATGATCTAAATAAAGGTTTTTTTAAAAGTCTGTTGCATAAAAGACCCTATGTAAGAGCTAAAATTGCAATGTCAGAAGACCAAAAGACTTCATTTATCAAAAACGATCAGCAATGGATAACCTGCAAAGAATCCAGAGAAGATAGTCAAAAATATAGAGCTCTATCTGACCTTATTTTAACTGGCTCGGGCACCATTGAGAGAGACGATCCATTTTTGAATGTAAGAGACGAAGAAATCCTTAAACTTAAGGGTTTTCAACAACCAGCTAGAGGAATAATTACTTCATCAAAACTTGAAACGTCACTCAACTTTTTTTCTGGCCAAGGAAAGAAATATATTTTTTGCAAAGATCAAAATATTTTTAAAAACTTTCAAAAAGACGAAGAAGTCTCGATTTTAGAGATAAAAAATAATGAAGATAATAAAATTAACTTGAAGGAGCTTCTAAAAAAAATTCACTCCCTTAAAGTCAATGATATTTTACTTGAATCGGGACCAACTTTAATGACTTCTTTTATAAATCAAGATTTAATAGATGAGTTCATTATTTACATTGCTCCTAAGATGCTATCAAATACAGCTTTGTCTTTTTTTGATGGAGACCAAAGTAAATCTCCCTTCAATTCAAAGCAGTTTCAGTTAATTGAGGAATCAAAAATAAAAGATGATAAAAAGTTAATTTTTAAAAGAATTTAAAAGATGGATTTAAATAGCACGAAAGAACTCATATCTGAAATAAAAAGGGGCAATATGGTGCTCCTAATGGATGATGAGGACCGCGAAAATGAAGGCGATGTTATTCTTGCAGGAGAAAAGGTAACTGCAGAAAAAATAAACTTTATGGCTAAACATGCTCGAGGGCTGATTTGTTTGGCAATGAGTGAAAAGAAATGTGCTGCTTTAGATTTAAACCAGATGGTTAGTGATAATAAAAGTGGGCACGGAACTGGTTTTACAGTTTCCATTGAAGCAGCCTCGGGAATTACAACTGGCATTTCTGCTGCTGACCGAGCTAGAACTGTAGCAGTAGCCTCCAAAGCAAAAGCTAAAGCTAAAGATATAGTTTCGCCGGGTCATATTTTCCCAGTGAAGGCGCTTCCTGGCGGAGTTTTATCTCGCGCAGGTCATACTGAAGGTAGCACAGATCTTTGTAGATTGGCGGGACTAACTGAATCTGCTGTTATTTGTGAAGTTATGAATGAAGATGGAACTATGGCCAGAAAAGAAGGGTTATTAGAATTTAGCAAAAAACACAGTCTTAAAATCGGAACCATTGCGGATCTGATAAATTACAGAATTATCAACGAACAAACAGTTGAAAAGATTGAGCAAAAAATTGTCAATACTGAATTTGGAAAATTTTCTTTAATTTTATATAAAGATTCAATTACGGGTGAGACTCATGTCGTTTTTAAGAAAGGTAAAATAACAAAATCAAAACCTGTTTTAGTAAGAGTTCAACAAACAAACGTCATGCATGATCTTTTAAAGATTGACGAATTTGGCTCGAGGTGGTCGCTTGGCGATGCAATGAAAAAAATAAACAAAGCCGGTTCTGGTTTGATAATTCTAATAGATGGCGGTCATAGCAAAGACAATATTCCTAAAGAAATTAAACTTTTAAAAAAGCCGTATAAACAATCTTCACAAGTAGGTATTGACGTAAGAAGAATAGGAGCTGGTTCTCAAATTTTAAGGGATCTTGGAGTAAAAAAACTAGTTCTCATGGGCTCAGAGACTAGATATCCGTCTATTTCAGGTTTTGGTTTAGAAGTAATAAAATATATACAAAAATGAAAACCGAAAATTTAGATATCAAACTTTACAGAGATGATTATTCTAAGAAAAAAATAGTCATCATCGATACTCACTGGAACTCAGAAATAATTAAACCAATGGTGAGAGATTGTCAGGACCTACTCGAGGAGTACAAAGCTAATGTACATGTTTTATCTGTACCTGGAGCATATGAAATTCCATACATTGTAGGCAAGTATCTCAATTATGAACGTCCCTACTTTGATGCAATCATCACTATGGGAGCAATTATTAGAGGTGAAACGCCTCATTTTGAAATTATTTCCCAGTCTATAAGTGATTCAATCCTGCAAGCAAATATGCGCGGCAAAATACCAATTATTTTTGGAGTTTTAACAACAAACAGTGCTGATCAGGCAAAAGAAAGAGCATCTTATAAAGGAAAAGAGCTTGCGTTAAGTACGCTAAGTGTTCTTGATATTGTTTTTGATGGCTAAAAAAACCCCCTCTCCGGCGAAGCTTCGAGAATTAGTTATGCAAGCCTTGTACCAGAAAGAAATATCTGGTTCCTCAAACACCGACCTGATAAAACAATTTAAACAAACCAATCGTGATTTCAATTTAGAAAAATTTGAAGACAGCCTAAAAGAAATTAAAAAAGGTATTTTGGAAATAAACTCAACCATAGAAAAACACACTGATGTTGATATAGAACAAATTAGTAAAATCGAATTAGCTATTTTGAGGCAGGCAATCTATGAATTAAAACTAAACAAATTAGATAGTCCAATTATTATTAGTGAAGCGATACGATTATCAAAAAGATTTGGGCAAGATGCTAGTCATAAATTTATAAATGCCCTTTTAGATAAAGCAGCTAAATAACTTTAAATTTCTTGATTAATTAAAATTGTACTAGCGTCATCCGGTCCGGTAGAGACAATATCGACAGGCACTTCGCAAACCTCCGAAATTTTATCGACAAACTTTTTTGCTTTCTCTGGAAAATCTTCGTAATTGTTAATACCCGCAGTCGGGTCAGACCACCCTTCCATTTCGATATAAGAAGGTTTTACATCCTCAAGTTCCATACACTCTGCAAAGGCTTTTTTTGAAGCGTCTTCGTCATAATCAGTGCAAATTTTTATATTTTCTAAACCATCAAGAACATCTATTTTTGTTAAGCACAAAGCAGAGACACTATTTGATTGGATTATTCTCTTTACGCTTACAGCATCAAACCATCCACATCTTCTTGGCCTACCTGTAGTAGCACCAACTTCGCCTCCTTTTTTGGCAATCTCTTGTCCTAAGTTACCGTCTATTTCTGTCGGCATTGGGCCTTCGCCAACTCTTGTAACATAAGCTTTTACCACTCCGAGAATGTAACCAACGTCTAAAGGGCCGCAACCTGCCCCTGAAGCTATACCCGCTGGAGAGCAGTTGCTTGAGGTAACATAAGGATAGGTTCCCTGATCCACATCTAACAAGGCGCCTTGAGCTCCTTCAAATAAAACTCTTTTGTTATTTTGATTCATTGTAAATATTTCATTGGAAACATCTGCAAGCAAAGGCGATAGTTTGCTCCCATATTCGAGATTCTTATCTTTGACCTCATTAAAATCTAATTCTTTTTTTCCAAAATATTCTTTGAATAGAAAGTTATAAAACGCCAAAGTTTCTTCTAGCTTTGAATTTAATTTTTCTTCAGAAAGCGTATCTATAATTCTTACCGCTTTTCTGCTTACTTTGTCTTCATAAGCCGGTCCTATACCTCTCAAGGTAGTTCCAATGGTGGTAAAACTATTGGACTTTTCTTTCAACTGATCCAACAAAATATGATATGGCTGGATTAAAGTGCAAGCCGGACTTATTTTTAATCTGTCCATTATCCCGCCAGCAATTGGTTCTATCTCTTCAATTTCTGCAAAAAGAGCTTCACAAGAAACAACGACTCCTCTTCCAATTAATGAACTTGCATTTTTGTGGCAGATCGAAGAAGGCAATAAATGTAATACAATTTTTTTTCCATTGACTATAAGGGTGTGGCCTGCATTATGACCTCCTTGATATCTACAAGCAGCATCTGCTCGATCTGAAAGAAAATTAACTATTTTACCTTTGCCTTCATCTCCCCATTGCAATCCTAAAACGGCAAGGTTTTTAGCTTTCATTTGTCATTCTCTTTAATATTCAACAAAGAAATTAAGTCAATATCAAAACCGATAGCAGATCTTTTTTCTGATGAAGCTTGTTGATAAGAATATTGTCCGCCATTTGCAATCGCAAATCCAAAGTTATCGGCATGAACTGAAAAAACTAAACCCTCATGATAATTAAATCCGGGAAAATCAGTCATATCAATATGAATATTTTCGTGACTTATTTTTTCAACTATAACTTTAAGGCTTTCTACCGAATTTTTAGCCAGCTTACTAAAACTGCTTATTTTTTCTAAACAGCGGATATCTCCATAAGCATGCATAAGAATAATTATTTTTTCTAAAGAACTTTTATTTATCTTGTTTAAATCGCTCCACTCAATTAAATTGGACTCAGATCTATTGGAAATAATTTCTCTAAGTTTTTTTTCTTTGGGTTTTGATAAATTCTCATCTTTAATTATTTCATCAAGAACTTCTGTTCTTCCCAGTGATAAGCAAGTTGAAGTCAAACCTACCGAATCAAGACTTTCAAGAAGTAAATCTAAAATTTCTATTTCTGAATTATCTGAACCAAATATTTCTACGCCTGATTTTATAGCTAGTATAGATTTAGCGAATGAGTCTTTTCTTTTTTTTATTACTTCTCCAGCATAACAATATTTTTTTATTTCTTTTGAATTGTTTGCTTGATCAATTCGAGCTATTTGCTGGGAGATATCAGGTCTAATTGCAATGTCGTTTGAAATGGAATTGTCTGAAAAAGTAAATGCTCTTTTTTTTAATTCCGAATTAACATCTCCTCCAATAGCATCGGCATATTCGATAATTGAAGGGTAAACTAAACTGAATCCTTTTTTCGAGTAAAGATCAATCAAAGTTCTTCTAAGGCTTTCTAATTCTAATGCTCGCTCAGAAAGTATATCTTCCACCCCGTCGGGAAGATTGAAGTAATCTGTTGTCATAATTATTCGCTTTTGGAAGTGCCGAAAGAGCTATCAAGATATTTAAAAAAGTCACTTTCAGGATCAATTAGCAAAACATCTGATTTATTCTCAAAAGTAGACTGATAGGCAGATAAGCTTCTTGTAAATTCATAAAATTCAGGATTTTTATTGAATGCTTTTGCATAGGTACTGGTAGCTGCCGCATCACCTTCACCTTTGATAATTTCAGCAGTCTTATAGGCATCAGCTAAAATAACAGTTCTTTCTTTATCAGCATTAGCTCTAATTTCTTCTGCAATTTCATTTCCTTCAGCTCTAAGTTCTTGTGCCAACCTTTCTCTTTCTGTTCTCATTCGATTATAAACAGAATCATTTACCTCTGAAGGTAGCTCAATTTTTTTAACCCTAACGTCAATTACTTCAACACCAAGTTCTGCATTTGCTACTTTGTTTAGATCTGCGGTTAAAACTCTCATTAATTCATCACGTTCACCTGAGATAACATCTTGGACAGTTCGTTTACCAAATTGGTTCCTGAGACCTTCATCGACACGTTGTGTGAGAAGTGTTCTAAGCGCGCTCAATTGTCCCCCTGAGGAAGTAATATAGAATTGCTCGTTGTCGCTTATTCTCCATTTCACAAAAGCGTCAACAATGAGTCTTTTCTTTTCCTCTGTAAAGTAAGGCTGAGGAATAGCATCTAGAGTTAAAACTCTTGAATCGAATTTTCTTACAGTATTTAAAATAGGCACTTTGAAATGAAGACCGGATTCAATTTTAGGATCAATAATTTCTCCAAATCTTAAAAGTATTGCGGTTTGTTTGTCAGTGACAATATAAAGACTATTAGCTAGAAGAATAATTAAAGCCAATATGCCAATGACAAATCCAATTCCAAAAGATCTCATAAATTATCTCCTTTCCTGTCTTTTTCTGATTTCTTCGATAACCTGATCGGTCAAGTTTTGAATTGCTGTTCCAGTTAATGTTCCTGAATCAGATTGTGCTTCTGTATCTTGATTGCTTCTTGCAATTGAAGCTGCTGCAACTTGATCAAGCGGAAGCATCATAATATTGTTTCCATCTTTCACATCAATCATGACTTTCGTACTGTTTGACATAACTGACTGAACAGCATCTATGTAGAGACGTTTTCTTGTTACATCCGGGGCCTTAGAATATTCTTTAAGCAATTGATCAAATCTTGTTGCTTCACCCTCTGCTTCAGCTATTACTTTTGCTTTGTAACCTTCGGCATCTTGAATGGCTCTTTTTGCGGCACCTCGGGCAATTGGCACAACCTCGTTTGCATAAGTCTCAGCTTCGTTTCTTAGCGTAACCTCATCTTCCCTTGCTTTTACCACATCATCAAATGCCTCTCTCACTGCTTCAGGTGGTCTTGACTCTCTTATGCTTACAGTAACAACCTCAATTCCAGTGAAATAAGCATTCAATCTTTCCTGCAATCTTTTTCTAACATCAATGGCTATCTGTTCCCTACCAGTCGTTAAAACACTATCCATTGAATTACTTCCGACTACATGCCTTAAAGCGGATTCAGAAGCCTGTGCAATGCTATCCTCAGGAGAAGCAGCCTCTAAAAGATAAAAAACTGGATTAGACCTCTTATATTGAACTGCGGTTTCAACATTAACGATGTTCTCGTCTTTTGTAAGAATCGAAGAATTAGTAGTGTGAGTGAATAATTTTTCTGTATTAACTATAAATCTGTTATCAATAAATGGGGGATTCCAATGTATTCCAGGTCCTTTAGTAGTTGAATATTTTCCAAATCTTAAAATTACTGCTTCTTCTTGTGCATCAACTGTGTAAATACCTAACGCAGAGTACAACACAATTAAAATCACTAGAGCCGAAGGAAGTATTTTTTTAAAAGAAGGCGAGCTGCCTGAGGAATCTCCTCCTCCACTACCGCCTACAAAAGAACCAACTAAAGATTTAAATTTTTTTATGGCTTCATCTATATCAGGGGCATCGTTTCTGTTACCCCATGGATCTCTTGAGCCATTTTTTCCATTATCATTCCAAGACATGAGGCTATTCTAAGGCTTTCAAGATAAGAATGGAACTTAACTATTCTAAATAATTTAGAATTTTTATAACCATATTCGATTGATTTGCAAAAAAGGTCTCTTTCAATTCAAATTTTTTTAACCAGGTAATTTGTCTCTTGGAAAGTTGGTAGTTAGCATTGGTTGCTTTTTCTATCATTTCTTCTTCAGAAATTTTATTTTCTAAATACTCTAAAACTTGTTTGTATCCCACTGAACTAAGAATTTTTATATTTTTTGAAAACTTATCAATTAAAAATTTTGTTTCTTCAATAAGTCCATCATCTAACATTTTGATAAACCTTTCTCTTAAATCTTTTTTAAATATTTTTTTATTCTCTGGAACAATTGCAAAATTCATAAAGTTTCTGTTTAAAAAAGGATTCAGCATATTTTTTTTTAATTCAGTATGAGTTTTGCCAGTCAATAAATAAATTTCTAAAGATCTTTTTATTCTTTGTTGATCATTTTCATGAATATTTTTTACAGATTCTTTATCTAACTTCTTAAGCTTATTAAAAAGATGTTTGAGTCCAAGCTTTTTTTGCTCTTCATCAAGTTTTTTTCTAATTTTTGGATCACTTTTAGGCAAAACTGAAATCCCATTAAATAGTGCATGGAAGTACATCATTGTTCCTCCAACAAGAATTGCTGATTTATTTTTTTTATCAAGAGAGTCAATAATTTTTAAAAAATCACTCCTAAAATTTCCTACAGAATATGAATCAGTAGGTTCTAAAATATTTATTAAATGGTGTGGATAATCTCTCAAACTGTCAGGTTTTAATTTATTGCTACCTACATTTGCATATTTGTATATTTGAACTGAATCTACCGAAATAATTTCTGCGTTTAGCCTTTGAGATAGTTGAATCGCAAGAGACGTTTTGCCAGTATTTGTAGGGCCCATTATAGAAATGATTGGATTTGAAATTTCCATTAATAAATTATCTTGAGTTCCAATTAAGTTAAATGATAACTTAGAATAAAAAATAACATTAAAAAAGCTATTGGGAGAAAAAAATGGAGATGCATTTTGCAAGTGTTTGGGAAAATATTTCAGATCACATACCTGATGAGCCTGCTTTGATTTGCGATGACAATATTAAAACTTGGAAAGAATATGAAGAAAGAGCCGCTAAGCTAGCTTACTTTTTAAATGAGAAACATATTTCCAATAATTCTAAAGCAGGGCTTTATCTCCATAATTCTAATGAGTATCTTGAAGCTCAATTCGCAATCTTTAAGGTAGAAGGAGTTCCAATAAATGTAAACTACAGATATGTCGAAGAAGAGCTAATTTATTTACTAGATAATTCAGATTCTGAAGTCGTTTTTTTTCAGAACTCATATTCGGAAAGAATAAAAAAAATAGCCAATCAACTTCCTAATATAAAAGCTTTCATTCAAGTAGGAGGAAAAGAACCATTAGATCTTAATAATTGTTACATGTACGAAGAGATAATTTCCCAAAATCCGCCCTTAGAAAGAAAATTAAGAAGTGAAGATAATATTTACATGTTGTATACAGGCGGAACTACCGGCATGCCGAAAGGAGTTATGTATAAACAAGGCGCTTTCATGAGCTCCCTTTTAAAAACTGCTTTTGCTATGGGCTTTGATGTTCCTGAAAGTCATCTAGATATATCTAAAACTGTTTCAGACTTATCATCTAAGGGGATGCTCTCTAAAACAATTGTTGCTTGCCCGCTTATGCATGGAACGGGAATGTGGCTCGGCGCCTTAGTTCCTTTTTTCTCGGGTGGAAGTTGTGTAACTATTCCTCAACTTGGCTTTGATCCTGATCTTTTACTAAAAAAAGTCCAAGATCTTAAAATAAATAATATTGTAATTGTTGGAGATGCTTTTGCCCGACCTATTCTAGATTCTCTTAACAAAGCCAAAGATCAAGGCAATCCATATGATTTATCTTCACTAAGAAGTATGATTTCGAGCGGTGTAATGTGGAGTGCGGAAGTAAAAGAAGGCTTGTTAGAGCATGCAGATATAACCTTAATAGATGCAATGGGTTCTTCAGAAGGTGGAATGGGCTCTGCTGTTTCAAATAGAGAAAATCCAGTCAAAACAGCAAAATTTTCTATTAACCCCGGTGTAATTGTAGTAGCTGATGATGGAGAAGAAGTTGAACCCGGATCAGACAAAATGGGGAAAATAGGTACATCTGGATTAGTGCCTGAAGGATATTATAAGGATCAAAAAAAATCTGATGAAACTTTTAAAGAGTACAAAGGGGTCAGGTACAGTTTTCCTGGCGACTATGCAACCGTAGAAGCTGACGGAACAATAAAGCTGTTAGGAAGAGGAAGTAATTGTATCAATACTGCAGGAGAAAAAGTGTATCCAGAAGAAGTTGAAGAGGCCCTTAAGAAACACGCTAATGTATTTGATTCTTTAGTAGTTGGTGTGGAAGACGAAAAATTTGGGCAAAAAGTCGTGGCAGTGGTTTCTTCTGATTTGCCGAGTCTTGATGCTGATGAGTTAGTAAATTTTGCCAGATCTCACTTATCAGGATATAAGTT
>ENA-OSEY01002153-OSEY01002153.1-marine-metagenome-genome-assembly--contig:-NODE-2153-length-12939-cov-2.843648_pt1 | contig 12939 bp, 5 predicted proteins | sample MGYA00248465_ERZ534230 | MGnify/ENA primary metagenome ERZ534230 (study PRJEB26409, sample SAMN06344110) | marine metagenome | isolation source: Sea water from surface | place: Atlantic Ocean:Southern... | reverse complement strand
AAATCGGTATTATTTCTACCAACATAGCTTTTCATTAAAATATTGCTTCCGTAAGCGGAACCAAACCATTGATGCCCTCCTCCAACAACCTGATAATGAACAACCTTTTCACTATCGTTATCATTGAAAAAGACAATTTTATTAAGGGAAGTTTTTTTAAAAAAACTTTTAGTTGATATCACTTCTTTGGAGTATTGATATAACTTATTGTGATTCTTCCAAAATTCTAAACTTTCATCAACATCCATCCTATTACGAGATGCTTTTCTTTGATAAGGAACCCATAAGTCATCTGTTCCATGAATATGTATCATTGGAATTTTTCGATCAAAATCAATAGAATGTCCTTCTTCTAATATTAAATTACCTGCTACGTTGCCAAAAGCGGCAAATCTATCATTTAATTCTAGCGCAAGTTTGTTTGTCATCATTCCGCCATTAGAAAATCCACAAACATAAATTCTTGAAATATCGATATTGTTATTCGCTATAATAGTATCTAATAAAGCGTTTATAAATCCTACATCGTTGATCGTATTGTTTGGGTCTATACCAGCATTCCAAGATCTATTCACACCTTCAGGATAAACAACATAGATATTCTTAGGCAAGGCAAATTTGTTAAATTGAGTATAGATCCTTTGCTGTAATGCATTACTTCCATATCCGTGCAAATTAACGACAAGAGGTGAAGGCTCTGCATTGTATTTGGGCTTAAAAAGATAATATTCTCTTTCAATTTTTTCGAATTCTATAGATGTAGGGTTTACAGTTAAAAAATTGATAAATGTGAACAAAACTTCAATTAAAATGCCCATAGGATTAAAACGTCCTATTTTTAGCTTTTATCAAGCTCTAATAATTTACTGACCATTTCATTGTTATCAGAAGAAACATAATCTAAAGAAGATAACGGTTGTAAACTATAATATGAATTGTTACCAGCAACTCCAATGGAGTCTAGGTTTGATAAAAGAACCTCGCCGGTTTCGGATATGAATTGCTCATCAACAATTATTTTATCTATCTCTCCAATAATCATAACAACATCGTTTTCATCAATAGTAAAATGTCTCCTGTAAGAAACACCAATACTTATGTTACATTCTTTGACAAATGGTGCTTGAAAACCATCTATATAGTATTCCTCAAGATTACATTTTGCAAATTCTGATTCAGTAGGGCCAAATTTCTTTGATGTTGCATGAGATCGGTGCAAAATCTTTGAATTGACATGGTTTATCGTATAAACATTCGAATCAATAATATTTTTTAGGGTTTGCTTCGGTGTACCAGTGTTTGGTCTAGAAAACATAGCTACTAATTGTGGATTACTGCCAAGATGCACAACGGAACTAAAAAGGGCAAGATTAGAAATATTTTTATTTGATACAGTGCCGATCAGTGAAGCTTGTTTAATACCAACTATAGAGTTTATCAAATTGGCACGATAAAAGCGATCGAGACTCAAAATTTCTGTTTTATTTATTATCATTAAATACTATTATTACTGTATTTATAAAAATATGATAAAGTATTAATTAAAATTTCTGAATCTCCAAATATTAATATTATTTGATCTATTAGTGCCAGACTGAGTGATCAAGCTATATATAAACCCAGTTAACCAAATGCTGAAAATAATGGGTAGAATAATTTCAAAAAAAAGGGAGAATAGACCGAAAGTTGCAATGAAAACAAAAGGGAAAATTAACACGCAACTAGCAACGGGGTGATTTATCATTAAGGCTTTAATTTTTTTCATATTCTTTAAACCTTGTAAAAGTAAAAATGTTCATAAATTTTGAAGAAACAATATCGCGCTTTGCGGAGAGGACAGGATTCGAACCTGCGAGGGCGTGAACCCAACTCGCGTTCCAGGCGAGCGCCTTAAACCACTCGGCCACCTCTCCAAAAAAAATAAAATAATTATTTAGAAGACTACGAAGATTTATCTTTACTATCTTCTTGTGCGGGTGCTTCCTCGGCAGATTCTTCCTTAGCGGGTGCTTCAGCTGCCTCTTGTGCGGGTGCTTCCTCGGCAGTAGGCAATTCTATGTCAACTAAATTTGCAGCATCTTCCATTTCTTTAAGTGCGGCATCTAAGCTAGAACCTTTTTCCATTGCTACCATACTTTCGTTAAATCTCCAATATCCTTCTTTTTCCGAAGGAACACTTTTTACATATTTTACATAAACTAGGTCCTTGCCACCTTTAGAGGATGCTTTTTCTGCAAAACTTTTCTGTTTCTTTGCCATTGGATTTTCCTTATCTATAACTATAATTAGTTGGCGATGAATTTATAATGATTTAATGAATATTCATTGCATTAATCACTCTTCTCTCCATTCATATTCCATAACCTCTCCATCCGTCATATTTTTTGGCTTTGTCTCTCCTGTAACAACCCTGATCTTGTTATTATTCACAAACTCAAGTAAGCTAACCCTGTTTTTGTCAGGATTTTCCATAGCTACTTTCAATACAAATGGCTTTGATGAAAAATCTATACTATAGGTGCCTTTTTCTTCATCGCTAATTTTAGTACCTAAAGACAATCCTTGCATAAAATTACCAGAGGTACCAGAATCATCTGGTTCAAAAACCCACACTACTTCAATAATTGCGCCCTTATAGTACCATTTTCCTGACATGTCTCGAATATATTCAACTGATTGAATACTGACCGGCTCCACATCATTGTCCGCAAAATCCTTACCTTCAACAGACAATGTATAAATCGCGCTTGTATTGAGAGACTCATTTATGGGAAATGGCGCATCTTGATATGTACCTTTTTTGAGTAAAACATCTGACAAAGGCATTCTGTGTGGCGATCCATCATCAGGCAACCCTCCCGTTCTTGTCCAAATCAATACAGCTTCCAACAGATCTTCACTTACTTCCATTCCAATTTCAGTGCCCAAGAAAAACGTATTTCCTGATGGGTAAGATATGCTGATTTTTGGCCTTGTTATATCATAACGAACGTTCTCAACCACATCAGATTCAGTTTTGTTAGTAGCAAGATCCTCTCCTACAAATTTGATATTGTAAATTGAACCATCGTTTAAAACAGGAGGATTGGTAGGTAATCTTGGCACATCAATCATTTTTTCCAATTCTGATTCACTTAAGCTTAGAACAACGGGTGAATTAGGGTCTTGCTCGCCACCTATTTGCGTGTAGATAAATTGCCCTTTTCCAAGCTGCTCTGACAAGAAATATGCAAAATTCAAATTATTAATAACTGTGTTAGGCTCTGGATACTTTATGCCGAGCTTGGGTGCAACATCATCATAAACAATGCTCATTATAAACTTCTTTCCGGTATTCCCTGCTAAATCTGTGCCCTCCAACGTTATTCTATACATGGCATTTTCAATCAACTGTAAATCAGGCAATGTGCTATTATCATAGGTACCTTTAGATAAAATTTGAGGGGTAAGGGTATATTCGTGTGGCGCGGATGGATCTGCCGAACCTCCCATGTGTATCCATGTATACTTACCAGATGAAAGATCTTCATCGACTGTCCATTTTACTAATTGGGTATTGATCCTAGCGCTAGTGATAGGTGTTACTTGCGTAAATTTAGGCTTCGAGATATCATACTGGATGTTTGTCCCAATATTTGTAGATACTTCATTACCTGCTAAATCAGTTGCATTAAATATCAAATCATAGACCAGTCCGTCTTGAAGGTCAACTTGATTAGATAAAAGCCCTTTTTTAAAGGTATTTTGTGTCAATTCAGTGGAAGATAATTCTATTGAAATAGATGGGCTTCCATCTTTGGGCTTCCATTCAATCGAGCCAGACCCTAGCACTTCATTGGAAGCATAACTAAGCTCAGCTGTATTAATGAAAGCATTGCTAGCGGGATAATCCGATGTCAAAACAGCTGGAAGGTTATCAAAATACAATCTACCTAGTGAAAAGGATGCATTGTTGCCTGCACGATCTGTACCATTAAATGTAACATCGTACCATGCATTGGAGGTTAATTTAGGTGGAGGATTGAATTTGACATCAGGGTAAACACCTTCCTGTAATTGTGCGCCAAGCAGTTCAGATCGGTGATTTTTTACTGGATCATCCTCCCCTTCAGCCCAGCTCCAATCGATTGATGCTTTTGATAGGATCTCATTCGTCCTCAATCCAAGAGCAGGAATATTTATAGAGGATTCAGACTCAGGGTCGGTTATTAAAAGCTCAGGAGGAATATTGTCATAAGTTGATTTAATTATTAACTCGGAAGATCCCTCATTGCCTGCAATATCAACAGCATTGATACTTATGTCATAGATAGAATTGCTAGTTAGCGTGGACAATTGATCCAAGTATATATCTTTGTGCGTACCTTTATTAAGATATTCTCCTTCCAATTCTATCTTATGAGGGCTCAATGGGTCAGACAAACCTCCTTTGCTCTCTAAAAGTACAGTTGCACTCTTTAAGTCCTCATCTACGCTGAAATCGAGATTTAAGATATTGTAAAAGCCATTTGACTGTGGACTATTTATTACCATGCTTGGTGGGGATGAATCAAATATAATATTTGTTACGCTAACATCGGTTGCAATATTACCTGCAAGATCCTGGCCAGAAAAAACTAATGAATATATCGAACCATCCTTCAAATTAATCTCATCATTGAATGATTCATCATAGTGAGCGCCCTGCTTTAATCTTTGACCTGTTAATTCAATTGCATGAGGACTGTTTGGATCTTCAGCCCCCCCTGTTCTTACAAATGATAGTGTTCCTTTACCCAGTTCTTCGTTGGAACCGTAAGTAAGTATCGGTTGATTAATCCTTGAGCCATTAGTGGGCTTATCCAAAGTAAGATTTGGAGGCAGTAGGTCAAAAAATACATCTTCGACAGGTGTGACCACTAAATTATTTCCTGCTCTATCTAATCCTTCTATTTTAACTGTATATCTTCCTCCATCTGCTAAATTAGAGGTGATATTTAGATCAATATCCGAGTGCATCCCTTTCGTTAGATTAGAGGCTGCTAGCTCTACTCTATGTGGAGAGCTTAGATCTACAGTTCCACTTGTTTGTTCAAAAATTGCAATACCGCTCGCTAGGTCCTCTGTTAAGCTATAGCTGATTATTGTGGACTTTATTTGTTCTGAATTTAAAGGCCTGCTAATTGTAACCTCAGGAGGCTCATCATCAAAGTTTATTTGCTCTATATAAATAGTTTTTGCTGAATTGGTCGCATAATCTTTAGCATTAAATTCTAGATCATAAATTGCTCCGTTAACTAGATTTGGTGCATTATTGAGCACCACATCGCTGTAAGATCCTAGGTTTAGCTCTGACCCTTCAAGGCTAACAGTGTGGGGTGAATTGCTATCTTCTGAGCCATTTGTTTGTGTAAAAACCATGGTCGCATTGGCTATTGGCTCACTTAAAGTATAACTTAAGTTAATATTATTTATATATATATTATTATTAAGGTTATCAATTGATATTATGGGAGGAGTAATGTCGTAGGTTACATTGGACACCTTAACTAAATTGGAGTTATTATTTGCAAAGTCCATTCCGCTGAATGTCAGATCATATGTAGCCCCATCCATCCATTTGATATCTGAAAAATTAATTAATTCGTAAGTTCCTTCATTCCTTTGATCTTCATTTAAGGCAGCTGAATGAGGTGCATTATTATCCTGAGAGCCAGCGACATAAGTCAGAGTCATATTTCCTTCTTTTAATTTCTCGCTTAGAGTATAGGAAATATCAGGACTGTTGATATAGGTATTGCTAGTTGGAATTTCAATTTCAACAACTGGCTTGATATTATCAAAAGTAATATTCTCAACAATGGTTTGAGGGGCCTCATTACCAGCAGGGTCTGTACCAAAAAAACTTATGCTATAAATAGATCCACTGTTTAAACTGACCACTGAAACTGGTAGCTTCCCTCCCTGCTTGCCCTGATTCTTTTTTCCACCCGCTAATGAAATTGAATATTCCTTATTTGGATCAGTGATACCACCTACGTTGGTAAAAACAATTTTACCCTCTTGCAGGTTCTCAGTCAAAGTGTAAGAAATATCAGCAACATTGATAAACTGTTCGCTAACAGGTAGAATATTGACAAAGTTTGGTGGAGTTATATCAAACAGAATATCAGTGATTGATTTTTCTTGTCCTTTATTGCCAGCAAGATCAGTACCCGAAATAGTAATTTTATATGTAGAGCCATCTTTTAACCCCGGAGGATTAGTAAAAGCCAAATCTTGAAAATTTCCTCCCGCAAGCTCATTAGATGTAAGAGCTATTTCATGCGGTGAATCAGTATCTACGCCTGAGGTAAGCTCCCATTTTATCAAACCCTCAGAAAGTGGTTCGCTAATATTGAAGGAAAGTTGAGTATTATTGACAGGGGTGCCATTTAAAGGGCCTGTTATTTCAAATTCAGGAGGGGTGATATCAAAAGTTAAATTCATTATCGAATCAGATGATGATATATTTGTTGCTCTATCAGAACCCGTAATCAAGATACTATACAATGTTTTTTCAATCGGTTGAACGCCGTAACCTGTAAGTATATGTTCACCTGAAGTTAAATCTTTTTCATTTAGATCAAATGTCATTGGTTCCAAGCCAGATCCTATCCATATCATTTTAGCGTCAGTCAAAGGCTCTGAGGTAGAAAATAATAGATCAACAGAGTTCACGAAACTACCAGAAATAGGATCAAGTATTGATAAAGTTGCAGGGGTGGTGTCAAACGTAATGTTGTTTGAAATAGTAATTTCTGAGATATTGCCTGCAAAGTCAGTCCCCTTAATAGAGATATCATAAACTTTGCCATCTCGAAGAGCAATAAAATTTTCTAACGGTCCAAAACTCCTTAAACCTTCAGATAGCTCCGTCCCAACCAATGCAGCTTCAAGAGGGTTTTCACTATCCGATGATTTGAAAAATACTGATCCACTTTCAATGTCTTCGGATATTGACCAGCTTAAATAAGCTTGATTAATAAAAGCATCGCTCTTGGGAATTAATTCAGTAAAAACGGGTGGCGTAAAATCCACTTTAATTCCATCAATTGATGATTCCAATGCAATGTTTCCAGCTCGATCTTTTCCATTTATTTTAATTGTATAGACAGTTGCATCCTTGAGCTCTGGAACCATGAGGTCGTCGCTATTATATTGTCCAGAATCAATGATACCATCAGCATTAAAAGATAAAAGATCTTTTTCGTTATTTTGATTGACCCCTTCCCAGATGATTGAAAAATCATACATATTTTCATTTACATCAAAAAGCATTTCAGATTTATTGATAAATGCATTGCTTTGCGGATAATTGATAGAGATTAGTGGAGCGGTTATATCATACAAAATATCTTTCACAATAACTGTATCGCTTATATTGCCAGCTGGGTCCGAAGCAACATATTTGATTTCATAGATGGCTCCGTCAACCAGCATAGGATCTTCTCTGAGTATAGCTGGACCAACTTCCCCACTCAACAATTCCTCATTCTTTAGGTTGCTAATATGCGGAACATTGTTATCGCTATTTCCTCCCGTTTGAGTCCAAATGAATTGACCGGATTCCAATAATTCGCTATTCATAAATGAGATTGATTTTTGGTTTATAGCTTCCCCGCTTACTGGAGAAAGAATCGTTAATGTGGGTGGAGTGAAATCATATTGTATGCCTGGTATAAAAACTGCTTTTGCTTCATTCCCTGCTCTATCCTTAGCATTGACTGAAATGGTATAAAGGGCATTTTCTACTATTTCAGGATTATTAGATAATTCAATATCGTTGTGAGGACCGGAGGTTCTTTCATCTCCTGTTAAGATCGCCGTGTATGGTGCACTATCATCGTTTACACCTCCCATCCATGTCCATTTAAAAGATCCCTCAAAAACCTCCTCTGATAACGAATAAGACACATTCATTGTATTGAGAATAGATCTTGATGATGGATATTCAACCACTATTACAGGTGCAGTTATATCGTACAAAATATTATCAATAAAAATTTGATTGGACTCATTTCCTGCTGGATCGAAAGCTGAGTAAGCAATACTATAAATTCCCCCATCGGTTAATGGGGGTGCATTTGCAATGGTTAAAGGTCCATGACCTCCTGCGCTTAATTCATCTCCAAACAAGTTCATAGCATGAATACTGTCAGGTCCTTCAACGCCCCCTATCCATTTCCATGTCATAATAGCCGTTTTAAGGAGTTCGCTATTTTCATATTGAACATCCTTATGATTCACAGCATCTCCATTTTGTGGGGATATCCAAGTTAGCACTGGAGGAGTAAAATCATATTCCAGTCCCTTTATAATTACCTCATTAGCTTCATTTCCTGCTCTATCTCTAGCAGTGAAATAAATATCATATATGGCATTCTCTACTACTTCAGGTGTTTGATTTATTTCACTCATTGTATAGGAACCAGCTATTCTTTCCAAGCTATCCAAAATGGCGACATATGGAGCCAAACTATCAGCAACGCCCCTTACCCAATCCCACTTCATTTTTGCTTCGAATAGATTCTCTGATGCAGAGTAGGATATTGATTTGGTATTGGTAATTAATTCATTGTACGGATATTGAATTGCTATAACTGGCGCCGTAAAATCATACAAAATATCTTTTACAATGACTGTATCTGCGATGTTACCTGCTCTATCAGAACCAGTGAAAGATATAGAATAGATTCCACCATCGACCAGCTGAGGCATTTCATTTAGAATTATATCCTCATGAAGACCTATTTTTCTTTCATCCTCGTTTAAGATGACCTTGTGAGGAGAGTCAGGATCATTATTGCCCCCAGTTTGTCTCCAAATAATCATGCCTTTCTCTATATCTTCTGATAATGAATAAGTTACCATCTGATGGTTCAAGGCATCTCCTGATTCTGGTCTAATTTCAGTAAATTCAGGTGGAGTAGTGTCGTAGAGAACATTTTTAACTACAAAAGGTTCGCTATCATTTCCTGCTAAGTCCCTACCTCTTGCAACAATAGAATAAATGCTACCATCTGTTAAAATGGGCTCATTTAGCATGGTTATTCTAATTTTTTCTTCAGGACTTAATTCGTCTCCTACCATCTCAACATTATGAGGAGATAAAGTATCTTGCGCACCATCAACTTGTGTCCACAATACCTCCCCCAATAACAGTTGCTCGCTTAGAGCATAACTTATAGTTGGATTATTGATAGCAGCATTATCAAAGGGAAATATCATCGTAACCACGGGTGGTGTAATATCATAATGAATTGAATCTAGGCGAGTTGTGTCAGAAATATTTCCCGCTAGGTCTGAACCAACTATTGAAAATTGATACATAGTTCCATCATTAAATTGAAAATATTCAGATAAGTCAAGATCTATTGCGGTCTGGACAGTATCGGTAAATTCATAGATGTGAGGCGCTTTTTCATCAAAAACGTCTCCCTGATAATTAACATAAATAGACCAATTTTGAATGGGCTCATTAGTTGACATCCCCATCAACTGATTGTTGATCCAAGCTGAAGTATCTGGATTCGTAAATGAAAGAGTAGGTGGAGTAATATCATAGATAACCCCTTCAAATTTTGCTGGAGTAGATAAATTACCAGCCCTATCGATTCCATAAATTTCAGGATTATACATTACACCATCCACTAAAGGTGTTTGATTTGTTGGAAAAAATCTTTGTCTAATTGAAAGCTCATCCATAGTTAATATGACTGTATCGATCGACACATTGCTAAAATTTGAATCTGGATTCCATATAACAAATGCAGAATCTAATTTTTCAGATGCTGCATAAGAGAGGGATACCTCTTTCATATATTTATCCATTTCTAGGGACATAAGTGGAGGACTTATGTCGTATTGCAAAAAATGTAATATTCGCCTAGTAGCCATATATCCTTTAACGCCTTCACCATTAAAATGAATATTGTAAGCATAACTATCCCGTAAAGCACTTTCTTCAGGTAATGTTATTATGTAATCCCCTCTTTTTATAGATTCTAAATCAACTTTTAAGCTATCCGTACTTCCCTCCATAACCCAATTCAAATAACCCCATTTTAAGTCCCCATCAAGATTGTATGAAATAGAGCTATTATTGACATAAGAAGAATCATTTGGTCCAGTAAACCAAAAAACAGCTTCTGTACCATCTGGGCTCAGTTTAACATCCATTATCAACACCCCATTTGAATCATATTCAAAAACATGTGTTATCTCAAGGTCATCATAATATTTATATAAAAATTTATGCATCGACTTATTATCTGGTCTCCTGAACCATTCATCTCTTATTACTCTGCCATCTACATCATAATCAAACTCTTTTCCACCATATTCAAATGCATCTACATCAAAAAATCTATAATTATCAGGCTTACTGTTTTCATTTAATAGTGATGTGGTAAATCTATCTCCCCATCTTTTTACAGAGTCAATGCCAAAAACCCACATTATATAGGAAACCGATTCAGGCTCTCTTCCAAAAATGGTTTTATCGGTAATTTGCCCTAAATTATTAACAATATCCTTTTGCCTCACTATTAGGTTGGAATCTATATAGGAATATTGTTCCTGGTTGATCGATCTGCCTTTTCTATTGATATTGGCTTTTAATACTAATCGGCCTAATTGGTCATATTCAGCTCTAATATGCTCTTTTCTAACAGTTTCAGTGCGAGGCACATTGCTTCCGATCAAAAATTCTTGCTCAGATAGAAAATATTTTATTTGACGTTCATCTGCTACAAGAATAAAAAAAAGGGCTAATAGAATAAGAACTTTAAAGAATTTCATATCCCTAATTTATAAGGGAATTACAGCTATGAAAACGAGATTTAAAGGAATTATAGTGGGGGTTTTTAGAATTAATTTTTATCTTTGGCTTTTCTCTCTTGCCTTAATTGGTCCTTGGCGAGTTTTCTCATATCAGCAACCTTATCCGATTCATCCATAATTTCAACACCAAGTAGCGTTTCAATGCAGTCTTCTAGTGTCACAAGACCTGTTGTACCTCCAAATTCATCTTTTACTATGAACATGTGAGATCTTTTTGATATGAATTTTTTTAATACCGATTCAACGGACTCATTTTCGAAAACAGTATCGACTGGTTTTGAAATTTCAGACATGGTCTTTTCAAAAAAGTCATCGGCCATAGTTTCCAACAGGGTATCTTTATATACAATCCCAATCACATTATCTATATTTTCATTAAAAATAGGAATCCTTGAAAAATTGATACCGCCGTCTAGGTCCATAGCTTCGCCAACAGTTTGTTTGTCCTCAAATCCAAAGATAACCGATCTTGGAGTCAGTATATCATTAACGGAAATATTCTTTAATTGTAATAAATTTTCAATAATATCGGACTCCTGCTCATCGAGCGAGCCTTCATCTTCACCCATTTCTGCCATAACAGCTATTTCTTCTCTACTGACACGTTTTTGATCGTCTTCTTTTGGTTCCATTCTTGAAGACAGTGCTATACTTAGCCATACAAAGGGAAAAGTGAGAATCATTAAGAATCTAATAAAGATAGAAGACGGTATGATTAGCTGTTTCCAGTAATTAGCACCAATGGTTTTGGGAATAATCTCAGAAAAAATAAGAATACAAAATGTTAATCCCACAGATATAACAGCAACAGTCTCTGAACCAAAAACTTGCAAGGTTTGTGCTCCTACTCCTGCTGCTCCAACGGTGTTTGCTACTGTATTAATAGTTAAGATAGCAGCAAGAGGCCTGTTAATATCATCTTTTAACGCTTGCAGAATTTTACCTCTTTTTGGATTTGATTTTATGAGAGTGCCAATATGAGAATGAGTTACAGAGAGAATGACAGATTCAAGCATTGAGCAAATAAATGAAACCCCGAGGACAATGAAGATATAAGTTAGTAGTAGTGACATCGTGCTAGTTTAACTTAAGTAGTTTATTAATTAGATGTACCTCTTTTATTTTCAATTTTCAAAACAATCATCATAGGTATATAAGCAACAGCAAAAAAAATGACACCTGCAATATATACACCCAATATATAGAAAGGCCACTCTCCTTGAACAAATGGACTTTCTGTAACAGGTTTTTGTGATAAAAACCAATAATTGGCTCCATTTCCTATCATATAATTGATAACACCTATAAAAGCCATGGTAATCGTTGAAATTACCAAAGTTTTAAAAAAAGAACCTTTTCTACAGCGCATGCTCTGAACCCACACTAACCAAATCACATTTAAAACAACCAAGCCATGAGATAAAAAATGTGAAAAGATATCCAAGTTTCCATAAGCAAACCTGGTTGGATCCGGTGTTAATAAAGCATTGAATGCAGCGGTAACACCCCAAAAGTAAGCTAACTCAAAAGCCAATTGGTCTTTTTTCCATAAAGCATATGTAGATAAATATAGACTGAGTCCGCAGATGTGAAGAGGAAGATCATCACCGAGATCAAAGTCGTTAATAGAGAGTTGATACATATCATAAAGAAGATCCTGCGCCAATGAAATAGCTATTAAAAAATAAACAACGTATGATCTGTATTTATCGTTCAGGAAATTTTTACCTACCCATGGCAAAAAGAAAAAGATACCAAAAGTGACCAAAAGAATAATGTTATGAAGATGGCCAAACGTTTCAAAGTCTAAAGCGCTGTTCATATTTTTTGATGCATTTTTTGTTTTACCGCTCTTGCAATAGCCACTGCATTTGGTGTATCACTATGTATACATATAGTTTCAGCTTCGATATTTACGATATTATTTTCATAGGATTCGATATAGCCTCTTGATATGGCATAGGCTTGATTTGCAGCCTGCTTAGGGTCAATAATCAGGGCATCAGAATACTTTCTATTCCTGAGAGTTCCATCGGAATTATACGAACGGTCTGCGAAGGCCTCTATGAGTGTGCT